>OIWS01001229.1_pt1 | contig 27097 bp, 25 predicted proteins | sample 1587611 | NCBI WGS metagenome assembly OIWS01 (sample SAMEA3888919, study PRJEB22519) | human gut metagenome | biome: human gut; feature: human-associated habitat; material: faeces | place: Denmark | collected 2010 | reverse complement strand
GACCGAACCGCAGCATGCAGAATTTCTTCATCAACGGGCGTTTTGTGCGCAGCCGCACGGCGTGTGTGGCGCTGGAGGAAGCGTACAAGGGCGCGATTATGGTGGGTAAATTCCCGGCGTGCGTGCTGCACATCGAGCTGCCGTCGTCGGTCGTCGACGTGAACGTGCATCCGGCGAAGCTGGAGGTGCGCTTTGTGAACGAGCGTCCGGTGTTTGATGCGGTGTACCACGGGGTGAAATCCGCCGTGACAGCGAGCCGCGACATGAAGTCCGTTGACCTTGCGCAGCACGCAAGGCGGCCCGTCGACCCGTATAAGCCGGATGTGGTTGTAAAGCCGCAGCAAATGGTGCTGAATCCGCCGCCGAAAACGGAGACGGTGAAGCCGATGCCTGCGCCGGTCGTGAAGTCTGCGCCCGTTATCAACACGAGCAAAAAAGAGGCGGAAGCGCCGTATGAGCCGCCCGTCGATATGCCGCCGATGCCGCATACGTTCTCGGACAGTGCAGAGCGGGAGGGAAAGCCGCAGCTTGAAAGTATTCGTACGTCGATCGAGCGCGTTTTGGAGGCGGAGCCGCAGCCGGTGACAAAGCCGGAAGTGATAACGGAAGAATCGCCCTTACCGCAGCCGCCCGAGACGGAGCCCGTACCGCCGGCGTGGGAGGAAACACCCGTGCAGACGGAAGCGGTGCAGGAAAATCCGGAAAGTAACGCACAGCCGGAAACATACATCGTGCCAGAGACAGAGCGTGATTTACCCCGCATGGCGCATAAGGTGATCGGCGAGGTGTTTGACACATATATCATCCTTGAATACGACGCGCAGACGCTGATGTTTATCGATAAGCATGCCGCGCATGAGCGACTGCTGTACGAAAAGCTCAAACGGCGCGAAGAAGCTGCTATGGCGCAGACGCTGCTTGTGCCCGTGACGGTGACGATGGACAAAAACGAGTACACGGCGGTTTTGCAGAATTTGAGTGTTTTTGAGCAGGCGGGCTTTGATGTGGAGGATTTCGGCAGCGGTACCGTTTTGGTGCGCAGCGCGCCGCTTAATTTAAACGGTGCGGACATCAAGGACTCCGTGCTCGAAATGGCGGGATACCTTGAAGAAAACAAGACCGACGCGACGACGGAGCACATGGACTGGCTGTACCACAACATTGCGTGCCGCGCAGCCATTAAGGGTGGGAACGCCTCGAAAAAAGAGGAGCTCATTGCACTTGCGGAGGAGCTGGAAGCGAACCCTGATGTGCGCTACTGCCCGCACGGCAGGCCGATCTACGTGATGCTGAAAAAGCGAACGCTGGAAAAAGAATTCGGCAGAGTTTAACGGTTTGCTCACAAACACAGGCGAAAGTTGTGCTATTATAAAGTTATGTAAACAAAAGGAGGCGCCGGAATGACGGAAGTACAAGAGAAAATCAAGGTATTCGCGGTGTGCGGTCCGACGGCCTCCGGCAAGACCTCGCTTTCCGTAACGCTTGCGAAAAAGCTCCATGCGGAGGTGGTTTCGTGTGACTCGATGCAGATTTATAGGGGCATGGAGATCGGCACGGCAAAGCCGACCGCGGACGAGATGCAGGGTGTGCCGCACCACCTGATGGGTTTTCAGGATCCCGCGGAGCCGTTCAGCGTGAGCGACTATGTGGCGCTTGCGGGAAAGGTGATCGAAGACATACATGCGCGTGGCAAAAACGTGTTGCTTGTCGGTGGCACGGGCTTATATGCGCGCTCGCTTTTAAAGGCGGTGCCGTTTACGGAAAACAGCCGCGACGATGAAATCCGCGGTAATTTGGAAGCGGAATTTGCGGCAGACGGCATTGAACCTCTTTATGCGCGGCTAAAAGAGCTTGACCCCGAGGGGGCCGAGGGTATCCATCCGAATAATACGCGCAGGGTCATCCGCGCGCTTGAATACTGCATGGTGACGGGCGAGCCGTTCTCGAAGCAGGCGAAGGACTCGAAAGCGGTGGAATCGCCGTATGACGGGAAAATGTTGGTGCTGTCTTTCAGAGACCGCGAGACGCTTTACGGGCGTATCAACCTGCGCGTGGAGCAGATGTTTGCAGACGGCCTATTAAAAGAAGCCGAGGATTATTTTAAGCGGTATGGCACGCCGGGGCAGACCTCCGTGCAGGCCATCGGCTACAAGGAGCTGTTCCCGTATTTTGAGGGGCAGTGCTCCTTAGACGAAGCAAAGGAAAATATAAAAAGGGAAACACGGCGCTATGCCAAGCGCCAATTGACGTGGTTCCGCCGGGAGGAAGATGTCGTGTGGCTTTTTGCGGATGATTTTGATGCCCCGGCAGACCTGATAAGCGCGGCAGAGGACATAGCCCGCGCGCATTTTGAAGACTGAAAGGAAGCCCCGCTATGGGAAGCAACACATTATTTCGTAAAATCAGTTCGATCGCCGTGGCGATTTTGCTTTTGATATATGTAGGCTACCAGATTTACAGAAGCCAATACACCGGCTTTAAAACGGAAACGGCCATGTACGCTGACCTTTCCGCATCCATCGACACCACGGGCTTTATTATTCGCAATGAGGAGCTTGTGTACTCGCGGTACGACGGTGTTTTGAACTACACGCTCGACGACGGAGAGAAAACGGCGTTTGGCGGCACGGTAGCAGAGCTGTACCCCGCGGAAGAGGACGCCGCCGCACACAACCGCATGCTGCGCATCGACGAGGAGCTTACGCGGCTAGCCGTGCTGGAGAACCCCACGGAGGTCGCGTCCTCGAACCCGAAGAACATCGGCAGCCAGATCAATAAAACGGTCACGGGACTGCTTTCCGATTTGAAATCCGGTGCGTTTTCGTCGATCTCGAACGATAAAAACGACCTGTACCTCTTGATGGGCCAAAAGCAGATTGTGACGGGTGCGGAGGATTCCGCGAGCTATGTGGCGCATATTGAGAATTTGAAATCGGAACGTGCAACGCTGGAGACGACGACCTCTTCAAGCACCGGCACGGTGACGTCGCCGGCTTCCGGTTATTTTATCCATACGGTGGACGGCTACGAAAACGCGGTGGACACCGACGATGTGGAGCAGCTGACCGTAAGCGATGTGCGTGCGCTGGAAGAAGGCGAAGCGGGCAGCAATGCGGACAGCACGGTCATCGGCAAGGTGGCAAAGGAATTCAACTGGTACATTGCGTGCATCATCGATGAAAACGACCTTGTGCGGCTTGACCGCACGACGAATGTGAAGGTGGAGATGCCGTTTGCGACGGCGGAGACAATCCCGGCCGAGGTCGTGAAGATCAATAGGGACGAAGCGAGCGGGGACGCAGTGGTCATTTTGAAGTGCTCTTACATGAACACAGACCTTGCCGCCGCGCGCAAAGAGCCGCTGCGCATCGATTTACAGTCGTATGCCGGTGTGCTCGTGAACGAAAAGGCCATCCACTTTGCGGATGTGACCGTGACGGATACGGACACGGACGGCAATGTGACGGAGCATGTGGAACAGAACGTGAAGGGTGTTTACATCAAGTCCGGCAGCCGCGTGCGCTTTGTACAGGTATTCTCCGATGCGACGATCGACGGCTATGCCGTGTGCAAGCTGAACCTTTCCTCCTCGGAAAAAGAGCAGCTCGTCACCTCGAGAACGATACAGCTTTACGATGAAGTCATTGTGGAAGGGACGGATCTTTATGACGGAAAAATGCTTTGAGGAGCGCTTTAGGGACGTAGAGGAAAACTATAAGGTCATCACGAACCGCATTGCGGAGGCAGCGGTGCGCTCCGGCAGAAAGTCCGAGGACATCACGTTTCTTGCGGCGACGAAGACCGTGCCGGCGGAGGTCATCAACCATGCCATCGGCTGCGGCCTGCGCTTCATCGGCGAAAACCGCGTGCAGGAATTCATGGACAAATATGAAAAGATCGATTGGGACAAAGGCGTTTCCGGCCAGATCATCGGGCGCTTGCAGACGAACAAGGTGAAATATATCATCGATAAGGTCGACTGCATCCAGTCGGTAGATTCCGTAAAGCTTGCAAAGGAAATTTCCCGCCTTGCGGAGAAAATAGGCCGCAAAATGCCGGTGCTCATTGAAGTGAATATCGGCGGGGAAGAAAGCAAGGGCGGCATCGAAAAAGCTGCGCTGCCCGCGTTATTGGAAGAAATTGCCGTGCTGCCGGGCATTCAGGTGAACGGATTGATGGCAATTCCACCAATTTGTGCGGAAAAATCCGCGCTATGCAATTATTTTTCCCAAATGCATCAATCTTTTATTGACATCCGCGCCAAAAAAATAGATAATGTATTTATGAATTGCCTTTCGATGGGTATGTCTTCCGATTACGCGGAGGCCATCGAGTGCGGCGCCACTATGGTGCGCATCGGCTCTTCGCTTTTCGGCCCGCGCGACTACACGCGCTGACCGACCCTGTTATGCAGAAAATGGAGGTATAATATATGGCAGGCATTGTAGAGAAGCTTCAGAAAATGTGGAACCCGCCCGATGACGAGTATGATGAATACTACGAGGACGAGGCCACGGAGCCCACGGCAGACAGCCGCGAGGAGCAGCCTTCCGCACGCCGTTCGTTCTCCTCTTCAAGCTCGAACCGCGTTGTGAACATTAACCACGCACGCGCAGGCGCACAGGTGGTTGTGTTTAAGCCGAACTCTTTCCGTGACGACACAAATAGCATTGCGGATGAAATCAACCAGGGCCATACGGTCGTTGTGAATTTTGAAGAGACGAACGCGGGCGAGGCGCGCTATATTCTGGCGTTCCTCAGCGGCGCTTCTTACGCGAACCACGGCGAGGTGAGACCCATCGCCGCGAAGACGTATATTTTCACGCCTGCGGGCGTGAGCCTGAGCGGTGCGGAGATTCGCGATGATCTTGCACAGAACGGCGTAACGTTCTGATATGGCCGCACAGGAAGACAAGCTTTTTGAAGCGAAAATAGAGGATTGCCTGCGCCTTGGCGAAAAAAGGCCGGCGTTTTTGGGATTTTTGGATCTTTCCGAGCGCGCGTATGCAGAAGAATATTTGCGCCGTGCACATGCGGAAAATTACCGATTTTTCGGTGGCTTTCCCGAAGCGGAACGAACGGTTTTGGGCGTGTTTCCTGACTACATGGAACCCTTAGATGAGGAGTTTCCGGTGACGGGGCTCACGGTGAAGTTTCGCCGGCAGGATGCGCTTTCACACCGCGATTTTATGGGCTCATTTCTGGCACAGGGCGTGGTGCGTGCATCGCTCGGCGATATTCTGGCCGAAGAAGGGCGCGCCGTGCTGTTTGTGAAAACAGAGCTTGCGCCGCACTTTCTTTCGCAGATCGATAAGATCGGTCGGGTGGGGGTGCAGATTACAAAGGGCTTTACAGATCCGCTGCCGCAGGCGCACAGCTTTCAGCCGATGGGCGGCGTGGTCGCTTCGGAACGCTTAGACTGCTTGGTTGCCTTTTTGGCGGGCACCGGCAGGGAAAAAGCCGCGCAGATGGTGCACATGGGTTTGGTTTCCGTCAACCATAGGGAGACGGATTCCGTTTCGCACCGTGTAAATGAAGGAGACACCATCTCCATACGCCGCTGCGGGCGATTTATTGTTGATATGCTCGGCCCGGTCACGAAAAAGGGCCGTTTATCTGTGAAATGCAGAAAATACATATAGGAGGCTTACACACATGTTATCGATTAAAGACATCAATGAAGTCAGCTTCAGAAAATCAAATTTTTCCGGTTACAATTCTGATGATGTCGATCAGTTTATTGATGAAGTTTTGGAGACCGTAACGGCGCTCACAAAGGAAAACGCAGAGATTAAAACGCGCAAGACGGATGATTCCGCCGCTGTGCAGCAGTTACAGGCGAAAAACGCCGAGCTGCAGGAGAAGCTTTCTATTTTGGCTGCAAAAATTGAGTCTTACCGTGCAGAGGAAGACGGTATTAAGGACGCCATCCTCAGCGCACAGCGCCTTGGCAATGCTTCCATCCGTGAGGCAAAGGCGAAGGCCGAGAAGATTGTGAACGACGCAAACGCGAAGGCGGACGCTCTTGTAAAAGATGCGAAGGGCCGCTCCGAAACGCTTGTGAAGTCCTATGAAAAGCAGATCGCCGCAAAAGAGAAAGAGCTGGAGAACATGAAGCGCGAGGTGACAAACTTCCGCGCATCGCTCTACGGCATCTATAAAGAACACCTTGCTGTGATTGAGAAGATTCCGACGTTTGACCTGCCGGAGGAAGAGCAGGAGGAAAAAGCGCCCGCCGAGGAACCGACGCCGGTATACACCGAGCCCGAAGTGATTGAGGAGCCGGAAGAAGAAATCCCGGTGCCTGCAGCACAGCAGGTCGAAGAGGAACCCGCACCGGCCCCCGCAGAACCGAAGCCCGCTCCCGCACCTGTCCCGGAACCGATCCCCGCACCGGCGCCGGTACAGCCGCAGCCTGTTTACGACAAGGACTCCTACATTAAGGAGCAGTTCAGCGGCATCGGCCTTGATTTGAACGCTTACGCCGACATCCCAGAATCTTTGCAGAAAGAAAAGGAGGCCCTTTTCAGCACGCTGGAGTTCGGCGTTGAAGACGAAGGCGACAAGAAAAAGGGCAAATTTAAGAGAAGATAAAACCAGCAGAAAGGCACGGATCAATATATGGATTACAAAAGCACATTGAATCTCCCCAAGACCGACTTTGCCATGCAGGCCGGCCTACCGAAGCGCGAGCCGGTAATGCTCGAAAAGTGGTATGAAGACAAGGTTTACGAGACCGTTCTCGAAAAGAACGACGGTAAGCCGCTTTATGTTCTGCACGACGGCCCTCCGTATGCAAACGGCGATATCCACCTCGGCACGGCGCTGAATAAGACGCTGAAGGACTTTATCGTTCGCTACAAGAATATGTCCGGCTTTAAGGCACCGTACGTTCCCGGCTGGGATACCCACGGCCTGCCGACCGAGTTGAAGGCCAGAAAGAAAGCGGGCGTTTCGAATTCCACTGCAATCTCCGACATCGAGCTGCGCAAGCTCTGCCGCGAGTTTGCCCTCGGCTACCTCGATGAGCAGCGCAACTCCTTCAAGCGTCTTGGCGGCATCGGTGAATGGGACAACCCGTATGTCACCCTGCGCAAGGAATTTGAAGCAAAGCAGATCGAGATCTTCTCCGAAATGGCGACGAAGGGCCTCATCTATAAGGGCTTAAAGCCGGTTTACTGGTGCCCGGAGTGCGAGACTGCACTGGCGGAAGCCGAGATTGAATACGCAGAGGATCCCTGCCACTCCATCTATGTGAAGTTCCGCGTGACGGACGACAAGGGCCTTTTGACCCCGATGGGCGCAGACCTGAGTAAGACCTACTTCGTAATCTGGACGACGACGACCTGGACGCTCCCCGCAAACGTCGCGATTTGCGTCGGCCCGGAATTTGAATATGCACTTGTAAAGTCCGGCGACGAATACTATGTGATGGCAACGGCCCTGACCGAATCTGCCATGCAGGCGGCGGGCAAGACCGATTACGAGATCCTTGGCACCTTAAAGGGTAGCGACCTTGAGTATATGAAGACGGCGCACCCGTTCATCGACCGCACATCTCTCGTCATCGTGGGCGACCACGTTACGTTGGAAAGCGGTACCGGCTGCGTTCACACGGCTCCGGGCCACGGCGTCGAAGACTATGACGTCTGCCACAATCACTATCCCGAAATTCCGATCGTTGTGCCGGTGGACAGCCATGGCAAGATGACCGAGGAAGCGGGCCAGTTTGCAGGCCTGACGACCGAGGAAGCGAACAAGGCGATTGCACAGCACCTTGAGGATACAGGCGCACTGTTCGCTTTACAGAAGATCATCCACCAGTATCCGCACTGCTGGCGCTGCAAGAAGCCGGTTCTGTTCCGTGCGACGGAGCAGTGGTTCTGCTCCGTGGACGCTATCAAGGATCAGGCTATTGAAGCCATCAAGGGTGTAAAGTGGATCCCGGGCTGGGGCGAAGACCGCATTTCCTCCATGGTCCGTGACCGCAACGACTGGTGTATCTCCCGTCAGCGCCGCTGGGGTGTGCCGATTCCGATTTTCTACTGCAAGGACTGCGGCGAGCCGCTCATCGAGAAGGACGCGATGCACGCAGTTTCCGAGCTGTTCCGCGCAGAGGGCTCCGATGCTTGGTACATCAAGGAAGCGGAAGAAATTCTGCCTGCAGGCACAAAGTGCAAGAAGTGCGGCTGCACCTCCTTTACAAAAGAGCGCGACATCATGGACGTTTGGTTTGATTCCGGCGTGACCCATGCTGCCGTTTGCGATACACGCGATTATCTCCATTGGCCGGCTGACCTGTACCTTGAGGGTGCAGACCAGTACCGCGGCTGGTTCCAGTCTTCACTGCTCACGTCCATTGCATGGCGCGGCAAAGCGCCGTACAAGGCTGTCGTCACACACGGCTGGGTCGTGGACGGTCAGGGCAGAAAGATGAGTAAGTCCCTCGGCAACGGCATTCTGCCGCAGGAGATTGTGGATAAGTACGGCGCAGATATCCTGCGTCTGTGGGTCGCTTCTTCCGACTACCATGCCGATATCCGCATCTCCCCGGAAATCCTCAAACAGCTTTCCGACGCATACAGAAAGATCCGCAACACAGCACGCTACATGCTCGGCAACCTTTCCGATTTTAATCCGGATACCGACAGTGTAGAGGTCTCTGAGATGCTTTCCATCGATAAGTGGGCGCTGAACCGTTTGGATCGGCTGATGGTGAAGGTGCGCGAGGGCTATGAGTCCTTCGAGTTCCACCAGGCTTACCACGCCATCCATAACTTCTGCGTTGTGGATATGTCGAACTTCTATCTCGACGTCATCAAGGATCGTCTTTACACCGAGAAGAAGGACTCCACTGCACGCCGCGCCGCGCAGACTGCGATGTATATCATCCTCGATGCGATGACCCGTCTGGTCGCGCCGATCTTGGCGTTCACCTCCGACGAAATCTGGCAGAGCATGCCGCACGCTTCCGATTGCGATGCACGCCACGTTGTTTACAACGAGATGCCGAAGCCGACGAGCGAAAAGTACGGCATCGACGTGACGGAAGAATTCATCGCACGCTGGGATAGAATCCATGCAATCCGCGATGTTGTGAAGAAGGCGCTTGAAAACGCACGTGCAGAGAAGACGATCGGTGCATCGCTCGATGCAAAGGTCACGCTGTTCTGCACCGGCGAGCTGTATGCGTTCCTCAAGTCTGTGGAAGACGAGCTTGCAACCGTGTTCATCGTATCTCAGGTCGAGATCGTGGACGGCGAGGGCGGCACACTTTCCGACGATGCACTGGGCCTCTCCGTGCAGGTCGATAAGGCAGAAGGCTGCAAGTGCATGCGCTGCTGGACATATTCCTCCACGGTTGGCAAAAACCCGGCATACGTGGATCTGTGCGAGCGCTGCGCAAAAGCACTTTCCGAATAATTTCGGACACATTGAGTTTGTTTTAAACGGTACGTGCTTAATGACGCCGTGCTGTTGAATAATTGAACCGAACCAAGGTGCAAACCGGTTTTGCCCGGCTTGCGCCTTTTTCGGGTTATAAGGGGATATTTCTTTTGTCCATTCTCATTCTTTTGCTGATCGCCGTGCTGACGGCTGTCGATCAGTTTATAAAAATGACGGTTATCACAAACTTAAAGCCCATCGGCAGCGTGACGTGCATTCCGGACCTTTTGGAGTTCCGTTACCTTGAAAACAACGGCGCGGCATTCGGCTTTTTTGCCGGGCTTTCGTGGCTTTTGATCATACTGACGATAGGGCTTATGGCGGCGCTGCTCGTGTTTTTGTTCCGCTATAAGCACCACACATGGATGTCGCGCACGTCGTGCGTGCTCATCATCGCGGGCGGCATTGGTAACCTCATTGACCGTTTTATTTTCGGCTATGTGGTCGATTACATTCATGTGCTGTTTTTTCCGTATGTGTTCAACTTTGCAGACTGCTGCGTGGTGGTCGGTGCGATTTTGTTTGCCGTGTGGTACTTATTCTTTAAAGACCAAAAAGAAGCGGCAGATAAAAAAGTGAACGAGCCGACGGAAACGACTGCCGACGGGGTCGGGAAATAAGTATGGCGGAGCTGCATGAGATTGAGGTCACAGCGGCGGGCCAGCGCGCCGATAAACTGATTGCGGAGGCGCTGCCGGAGCTTTCCCGCTCTGCGGTGCAGAATTTGATCCGCGACGGGCATGTGACCTGCGATAATAAGATTGTGCAGAAAAGCACGAAGCTTGCGCCGGGGAGCGTTTTGTGCGTGGAGATTCCCGAAGCACGCCCGCTCGACGTGAAGGCGGAGAACATTCCGCTTGACATCGTATATGAAGATGACGACCTACTTGTGGTAAACAAGCCGAAGGGTATGGTGGTGCACCCGGCAGCGGGCAATTATGACGGCACACTTGTGAATGCGCTGCTGTACCACTGCGGCGATTCGCTTTCGGGCATCAACGGCGTGATTCGCCCGGGCATTGTGCATCGTATTGACAAGGACACGAGCGGGCTGCTTATCGTCGCGAAGAACGACACCGCGCACCGGCACTTGGCGGAGCAGATCAAGGCGCACAGCTTTACGCGCGAATACCGCGCCGTGGTGTACGGGAAAATTCGCGAGGACGGCATGGTGGATGCGCCCATCGCACGTCATCCGCAGGATAGAAAGCGCATGGCGGTACAAAACACGCCGAACGCGAGAAACGCCGTGACGCACTATTTTGTCACAAAAAATTTTACGGGATTTACGCAGCTGCGCCTGCGCCTTGAGACCGGACGCACGCACCAGATCCGTGTGCACATGGCGTATATCGGGCATCCTGTCGCGGGCGACCCGGTCTACGGACCGAAAAAAGTCATCACGCAGCTGCATGGGCAGTGCCTGCACGCGGGGCTCATCGGGTTCATCCACCCGCGCACGGGCGAATATATGGAGTTTGAAGCGCCGCTGCCGCCATATTTTACGGATTTTGTGAAGACGCTGCACGCGGAGGACGAATAAGGGGGAGCGCTTGTGCGCGCAGGAAGTCAACGGACAATTTTGCTGTTCGCGCTGTTTTTAATAGCGTGTGCGGCGGTGCTGTTCTGCGTTGCCTTTGAGAATACACCGCTTGAACCGTACAGAGTGACATCAACAGGGCAAAGCGAAGCAGCATCGAGCGCGCCGGCTGCATCCGCTTTAAGCGAAGAAAAAGTCAACATCAACACCGCGTCGAAGGAAGAGTTGATTGGCCTGAACGGCATCGGAGAAGTACTCGCCGACAGAATCATCGAATACCGCGAAGCAAACGGTGGATACAAAGATGTGCGCGAGCTCACGAATGTAAAAGGCATCGGCGAAAAGCTGCTTGAGAAACTGCTGCCGTATGTGACGGTGTAAACAAAAAAGGCATACGTTCCTGAAAACGGAGCGTATGCCTTTTGCTATACTTTTTTACTTACTTCAAAACGACCTTATGGAAGACCTTTTTGCCTTTTTTGATGATGACATGGCCTTTTTCAAAGTCGGCTGCGGTGCAGGTCTTGGCGATATCGGTGACCTTTACGTCGTCGACGGAAACGCCGCCCTGCTGCACGAGGCGGCGGCCCTCGCCCTTAGATGCGATGAGGCCGGCTTTCTGCATGAGGTCGAGAATGTTGATTGCGCCGTCGGTGAGGTCGGCTGCGGTGATCTCGGTGGTCGGCATGTTCTCAGAGTTTGCGCCGCTGCCGAACAGTGCGCGTGCGGCTTCTTGTGCTTTCCGGGCTTCCTCAGCGCCATGTACCATCTGGGTGAGCTCGAACGCGAGGATCTCCTTTGCGCGGTTCAGCTGGCTGCCTTCCCAGCTTTCCATCTTTTCAATCTCGTCAAGCGGCAGGAACGTCAGCATCTTGATGCACTTCAAAACGTCGCTGTCGTCTACGTTTCTCCAGTACTGGTAGAAATCGAACGGGGAAGTCTTGTTCGGGTCAAGCCACACGGCGTTGCCGGCGGTTTTGCCCATCTTCTTGCCCTGAGAATCGGTCAGCAGGGTGATGGTCATGGCTGCGGCGTCTTTGCCGAGCTTTCTGCGGATGAGCTCCGTGCCGCCGAGCATGTTGCTCCACTGGTCGTCGCCGCCGAACTGTAAATTGCAGCCGTACTTCTGGAACAAGGCGTAGAAGTCGTAGCTTTGCATGATCATGTAGTTGAACTCAAGGAAGGAGAGACCCTTTTCCATGCGCTGCTTATAGCACTCGGCGCGCAGCATGTTGTTGACAGAGAAGCATGCGCCCACTTCACGCAGGAGCTCGACGTAATTGAGCTTTAAGAGCCAATCGGCATTGTTGACCATGAGGGCCTTGCCGTCGGAGAAATCGATGAAGTTTTCCATCTGGCGCTTGAAGCAGGCGGCGTTGTGCTCGATGTCTTCCATCGTGAGCATCTTGCGCATGTCGGTGCGGCCGCTCGGGTCGCCGATCATCGTGGTGCCGCCGCCGATGAGGGCAATCGGCTTGTTGCCCGCCATCTGCAGGCGCTTCATTAAGGTCAGCGCCATGAAGTGACCGGCCGTAAGGCTGTCTGCGGTGCAGTCAAAGCCGATGTAGAACGTGGCTTCGCCGTTGTTGATAAGGTTGCGGATGCGCTCTTCGTCCGTGACCTGTGCAATGAGGCCGCGGGCCTGCAATTCTTCGTAAATACCCATGTTGTTTCGTTCCTTTCGATTTTCAGGTTTTGGGCTTTTGGGGCAATAAAAAAGCCCCCTTGATCTTCAAGGAGGGGAATTTTGAATATAAAAAACACCCTCACTTGATCTATGAGGGCGAACACGTTTCGTTTTGTGGTTCGCGGTACCACCTCAGTTTATTTCAGGCTCACACCTGAAACCTCAACGGGTACAAACATACCCTTGCGCTGTAACGTGCGCACACGGACTTTTTTACTGGGAACCCGTTCAAAAAGACAGCTCCGGAATGTATTTCGGCGTTTTTTCGCACCTGCTTACACCACCCGCAGGCTCTCTGTGCCGATGAAAACGCGTACTTCTTTCTTTCACAGCCATTGTGCTTATTATAGTCGGCGCTTTTCGGTTTGTCAAGCACCGTTTTTGATTTTTTCTACGGCGGCTAAAAGCTGCGCCTTTTTTTCTTCGCTCGTCACCCAGCGCAGGAGCATTTTGGTCGTGAGGTTTTCGGGGAGGTCAAGTGCTTTCAAAACGCCTTGGCGCAGTGTGGCGCTGTTTACGCCGCCGGTGAGACCGAGCGACATGAGGTCTGCCGGGGTCAGGGGTTGAAAATCGGTTGTGCTGCCCTCAACGGAAGCGCCGGCTTCTTTTAAAATTTCCAGTAAAATTTCCGAGGAAATGCCCTCCACGCCGAGCTTGCCCTCTTTGGAAGGCGCCGCTTTGCGCTTTTCTTTGCCGTAAATATCCGGGATATACGCGTGGCGAATTTGATTTGACGGCACGAAAGACGTGATATACGCGCGGATCTGCCGACCGGCGTTGTCACTGTCTGTCAAAATGACGATGCCGCGCTCTTTGGCGAGCTTGCGGATGAAATCGCGCTTTTCAGCATCCTTGTAGATGCCAAAGCCGTTCGTTGTGACGATGATAGCGTCGGTCAGCGCGGAAAGCTTGCTTTTGTCATACCGGCCCTCGACGATGAGGGCTTCGTTCATGTGGATCATAAGAGCTCCTTTAGGCCACGCTGCCGCGGTGCGCGACGTACAAAAGCTGGGCGAAAAGCTTTTCGAGTGCGATTCTGTCCATGTTTTCACCGCCCGAAAGCTTGATGGAAAGATCGCAGTTGAGTAAAAGCGAAAGGCATTCACGCAGCATTTCGATGGAAAGGTCGCGCACGTCGCGCTCGGCATATTTTAATCTAAAATCGCGACCGCGGTAATCGCCGTATTCCGTCGGCGCCATGGACGTTTTGCCGGATTCAATCGCGGCGCGCACGCGGTACATGTCGATATACGCACTGCTTAAAACGGCCAAAATCGTGTACGGTTCTTCGCGCTGGGCCATCAGTAGATCAAGCAGCGCATACGCTTTGCTGTAATCGCCGCGCACGAGGGCATTGCTCAAGAGAAACACGGTTGTTTCCATGTTTTTCGTGACCGTTTTTTCCACCTGCTCGGCGGTGATTTCGCCGCCGCCCGCAAAAGCGCAGAGCTTTGTCACTTCGTTTGTGAGGGCGTTTAAGTCGTTGCCGACGTACTGCACGATGCGCTCGGCAAGCTTGCGGGAGAGCAGGCAGTTTGCCTTTTCGGCCTCGCGGCAGACGTATTTTTCAAGCTCGTTGTCTTTCAGGCGCAGCGAGGGCAGGGAAAAGCCGCGCGTGTCGAGCTTCTTTAAAAACGTGCGCCACTTTGCGCTTTTTTTCGGGTCGATCTCGAGCGTGGGCAGATAAAGAATAAGCACGGTCGTTTCAGGAATCGTATCGAGTAATTCGTAGAGCTTATCGAGCTCCGCGGTGTTCATGGCTTCCACGTTGAGGTCGGAGACCGTGACGCACTTGCGCTCTGCCATAAACGGCATGGCGACAACGGCGTCCGCAATGCTGTCTACGGGCGCGTCGTGCGGGAATTCCTGGAAGTTGAATTCCGGGAAGTTGCCGTCCAGTTTTTTTAACAGGCGATTTAAATTGCGGCGCACGAGCAGCTTTTCGTCGCCGTACAAAAAGTAAAGGCTGCCGATTTGCTCTTTTGTAATCTGCTCCTTGAGTTTGGTTTCCGTGATCTCGGGCATAGTGTTTTCCTTTCGTTGCGGCTTAGCCGCCGTATACCGTGTACGTGCCGCGCTCGTCAAAATCGAGCCGGATGCTTTCGTGCTCCGTCATAAAGAGGTATGCGCCGGGCGAAAGCGAAACTTCGGTATCCTCTATTATACCATTTGTTTTTAAAATCGTAAACGGGGCAGAGACCGCACTTTGCGGTTTTTCTGTCACCAAAATATCTGTGTCGTGGGAAAGCGACGTGCTGCGTTTCGTTTCAAGGTAAATTTCCGTGCCGTTTACGGTGACCGTGACGGTCTCGCCGCCGTCCGTGACCGTGAAGCTGCCGGAGGGAAGCACGCCGACATAACTGAAATCGTAAAACGCAGCGTTTTCCGCAGGGTAATATACGGTGTCCGGCACGAGACTCTGCTTGACCTCGAAAAGCTGTGCAAGCTTTTCGGCGCAGCGGATGCTTTTTTCATCAGGCTGCACGTGTAAAAGGGTGATCTGCTCCGCACCGTTCGTGCGCAGGGCGGTCTCAACGGAAGCGGCATTTCCGCTGCACCCGAGCACCGCGGCGGAGGTGTTTGTGATAATCGCCGTGCAGGCGGCGTAATCGGTGCGGAAAACGACAAGGCGTGCGGCGCTTTGGTTCAAAAGCGCGTTTGCACCCATGCCGCAAAGCAGGATGCACACCGCTAAAACGCATGGCAGCGCTTTATTTTTGCGGCGGTAGAGAAGCACGGAAAGCGTGAAGAAAAGGACGCAGATCACGACGGTTACGGGCAGATATTTGCCGGAGATACGCAGCGTACCGGGAATGTGCTCTGCGATAAGCGTGATGATGAAATTCTGCGCTTTCACGCAAATGCCGCTTAAAAACACGAACGGCGCGGCGCACGGGGAGAGAACGGGGACAGCGAGCAGCAAGGCGGCGATGAGCCCGAACCGCAGCAGCCACGCGGAAATCTCCAACGCCAAAAGCGATGTGAGCACCGAAACGAATTGCACCGTGCCGTATAAATAAAGCTGCAGCGGCGCAGTGAAAAGCACCGCCGAAAGCGAGACGGAAAATGCAGAAACAAGCTTTGCAAGGTGCGCTTTCCGCTGCGGTTTGCGAATATTTTTCGTGACTGCTTTTGTGATGCGGGGCGCAAGCAGGATGATGCCGAGCGTCGCCGAAAACGAGAACAACAGGGAGACATCGCCCGCGCAGAACGGGTTTAATAAGCTCATGGTCAAAACGGCGACCGCAAGGGAGTTGAGCGGTTCCGCCTGGCGACCGAGAAGAATGCCGAAAAGCAAAATGAGCTGCATAATGCCGCTGCGTACCACAGAGGCCGAAAGCCCCGAGACGAACATAAAAAGCAGCGTAAACACCGCGGAAACGAGCGCGGCTGGGCGGCGTTTCAGCCCGAGCAGACCCAGAAAACCGAGGGTGAACTGCGTTAAGATCGCCATGTGCATGCCGGATATGGCCAAAATGTGCGAAGCACCGGCCTTTTTGTAGGCGGAGACAAGCTCGGTTTCCATATCGTCCCGTAGGCCGAGCAGCATGGCGGAAAGCACAGAGCCTTCGGTTTTGGGGTAGTTTTCCAAAATCAAATTGTGAAAATGCGTGCGGATTTGGTTTACATAATATGAGAACGGGCGCTTTTCGGCAGGCGTGACCTGCACGGATTCGTAATCCGTGACATAGGCGGATAAGACCATGTTATCCGCAAGCCACGAGGTGCGCGGGGAGAGCCCGAGGCTGTCTTCAAACGCGAAGAACTTCGCTTCGCACGTGACCGTGTCGCCAATCTCTGCCGGGAAAGCCTCGCTGTGGGAGAGGCGTACCGAAAAATCGACATCCTGTACAGGCTCGTCGATGTGCGTCACATGCAGCTTGTAATAGAACCGCCCGTTGCTTTTCGTGAGGAACGACTCTACGTTTCCGGTAACGGTATATGTGCCGCCGTCATAGCGCTCTGTGGGCAGCACGAATAGATTCATTGCAACTGCAAACACCGCGAATGCGGCTGCGGTAGCAATGAGGGAAAGCACGAAATTCGGCCGTTGTCGATGCTGCTTAAACAGAAAAAGCAGAAAAACGGCGGCGAACAGCAAAACCGCCGAAACGGCGGCAAACGGCGCGCCGAAGAAAGAGGCGACAAACAGCGCCGCGAAAAAGGGGAAGCCGATGTGCACGGCCGGGCGGTCGATGTCGGGGTTCTCCATAAAAGCTCCTTACAGCAAAATTTTTACGATATCTTCGTAGCTTGCGGCTTCAAAGTTGGGCGGTATGGGAAGGGTGTTTGCTTTGCGATTAGGGTTATACCATAAGCTGTCTAAACCGGCGTTCTGCGCGCCTTTGATGTCTGCCGAAAGCGAATCGCCGATGACGAGACAGTTCTCGGTGCTCGCGCCCGGTATGTGCGCAAGGACATAATCAAAATATTTTTTATCCGGCTTTGCCGCGCCGATCTCATCGGAAATAAAGCAGCTCTTCATAAAGGCCGTGACGCCGGAATTCTTGAGGCGTCCGGGCTGCGAGATCGGATTTCCGTTTGTGGTGATGTAGAGGTCGTAACGCTCTGAAAGCGCACGTAGCATATCTAAAGCGCCCGGCAGCGGCGTGCCGGTTTTCGCTATGCCGGAGACATACAGGTCTTGCAAAAAATCGATGCTGACCGGTGTGAGCTCCGCGACCTCGAAGAAATCGACGAAACGGTTGCGGTACAGCTCCGCTTTGGTGCAGAGCTTTTGCTCAAAACGCCGCCACCAGCTTTCGTTGCAGTCGTTGTAAAGGCGCAGAATCTCTGCGCTGTATGGCTTTTGCTTTGCAAGCCCCGATTGCTCGTACATATATTGAAATGCAAGCGGCATGTCTTTTTCAAAATCGATGAGCGTCTGATCGGCATCAAACAGCAGATTTCTATATTTTGTGTTCATTAAAGTCTCCCTCAAAGCAAAAAAATCCGATAGAAAAGGACGATGTGCAGCACGATGAAAACGGGCATGGAGATCACAAATTTCAGGTGTTTTGTTTTGTGGCGGATACACAGCATGGCGATAAATTCGCCGAGTGCGCCGCCTGCCGCACCGAGCAAAAGGAGCGTGCGCTCCGGGACACGCCACTGCTTTTTCTGTGCGCGGCGCTTATCGGTAACGGTCAGGACTGCGGCTGTGATATTGATGATACAATAATAGATCAGCAGTGTGAACTGCACGGGTTCCAGCTTAAAATCCATCATATTTTCCTCGCTTATCTCATACTTATGATTATCTTACCGCAAATCCGTTTGGCGGTCAAGGGAACGCAGAGAGAAAGGAAAAAGCGTATGATCGTAATTAAAAAGTATCATTATGTCATCGCGGTTTTAATTTTGGTTGCGGCCGTATTTCTGGCGATGAAAAGCGCGGCGGGACGGGAGAAAAGCGCAGAGCCGCGTGCGGCGGAAAACTCCGTTGAAGTTGTATTTTCAAGCACTGCGCCGGAGCAGGAGAGTAGCAATGCCGCAGAAACGACCGCAAAAGCAGAAGAACCGCTTGTCGGCGTGTGGATTCCGTACATGGCGCTCGATGTGACGGAGAAGACCGAAGAAGCGTTCAAGGAGAATTTTGACGCCAAGCTTGCGGCTGCGAAAAGCGTCGGCGCAAATGCGGTGTTTGTGCATGTGCGGCCGTTTGCGGACAGTCTGTATCCCTCGGAGTACGAGTCGTGGTCGCACCTTTTGACGGGCATGCAGGGGAAAGACCCCGGCTATGACCCGATGGAATACATGGTAAACGCCGCGCACGAGCAAAATATGCAGTTTCACGCGTGGATCAACCCGCTGCGCATTGCGAGCACGACAATCCCGCCGGAGCTTGACGAAAATGGATTTTATATGCAAAATTATGTAAATCACCCGGAATATTTTATGGCGTACAATAGCGGCATTTACTATAACCCCGCAAGCGCGTATATCCGCAACCGCATTGCGGACGGCGCAGCGGAGATCGCCGAAAAATACGACGTGGACGGCATTCATTTTGACGACTATTTTTACCCCACGGACGACGAAAGCATCGACGCCGAGCAGTACGCGGCGTATGTAAAAGAAACTGAAGAACCGCTCACGCTGCACGAGTGGCGCACCGCGAATGTGAACGCGCTCATCGCCGCCGTGTACAGCCGCGTGAAGGAAGCGAATGAAAATGTGCAGTTCGGCATTTCGCCGCAGGGCAATTTAGAAAACAACGAGATGATCAATGCTGACGTGTACACGTGGTGTGCGCAGGCGGGATATATCGATTACGTTTGCCCGCAGCTTTATTACAGCTTTGAAAATGAAGCGCTGCCGTTTGAAACGGCGCTCCAAAATTGGTGCGCATTAAAGCGCCTGCCGAGCATCAAACTGTATATCGGGCTTGCGGTGTATAAAGCGGGCACGGATGCGGACAACGGCACATGGCTCAACACGACCGACACGCTCGCAAAGCAGATCGACCGCGCAAAGGAAGCGGGTGCAGACGGCGTGGTGCTGTACGCCGTAGACCACCTGACAGGCGAAAACGCCAAAGCCGAAATGGCGAACGCCGTGCCGGAGCTGGAAAGGTTTAAAGAAGCACAACAGAATTGACAAATTATATAAAATATTCCACAAATTAAGAGAAAATATTGCGCCTTGCTATCACTTTTGATATACTGAAGCTGCGGCTGATGTATGAAAAGCGGTGCAGAATGTGTCCGTTCCGCATTTGACTTGCTTGAAAAGTTCGACGTGGAAGACCTGTCGGCGGCTGCGGCGCAGTTTGACGGCGCACTCAGCTTATATGCAAAGGAATACGAAAAAGCAGGGCTCAAACCGAATGTGTTTGACAGCATAGAGGCGTTTGAAAAAATGTACCTCGGTTGAGGTGAATTTCAAAAGGAGTAGGAAAATGAAACGGGCAATACGGGTTTTGACGGTTATATTGGTCGCATTGGAAGCGGTTTTGCCGTTTGGATTTTTCATATGCCGGGCTTTTGGATACTTCTTTGAGCCGTTCAGCTACACGGTGTATGCGTGGATTTTGGCGGCTTTCTCGGCAGACGTTCTGGTGCTGCATATTTTCGGAAAAGAGGAAGCCAGCAGTAAGCTCTGCCTTTTATCGGCACCGCTTTCTATGCTAACACTGGCTGTATATGAATACGTGCATACCTTTTTGCTGACCGCCTGCAATGAAATATCCGGTGTGATCGCGCTGACGGTCTATATCATTTGCAGTATAACGCTGACCGTGGTGTACGGGAAGCCAAAGTGGGCGGAGATCTTGATCTCCGCGCTATCCATATTGCTGACAGCATTCCTTTTGTTCTGCGGTTTGATCTTTTTCCTCCCGGAGAATACGGCAAGGCAAGTCGTCACGTCACCGAAAGGAACGTACCAAGCAGAGGTGTTCGACCGCGACGGCGGCGCGGCCGGCGGTGCAACGATCGTGCGTGTTCGTAATACGGGCAGTTTGAATTTACTGATCTATAAAGTGAGTGCCATGCCAAAGCAAGTGTATAACGGACATTGGGGTGAGTTTTATGACATGCAGCTCACATGGAAAGATGAGAAACATCTCGTCATTACAAAGCGGGCGGAATATACTTCGGGGGAAGAATTCACGGACATCGAGATCAATTTGAATACGGTCGAGTGAGACCGCAGCTTCAGCCGGGTGCATCGAAAAGTGTTGCGCCCGGTTTTTTGTGCGCGAGTAAACTGAATTTTTTGTGAAAAAGCCGTCTTTGGCTTTAAAATTGAAAAAAGCTGTGCTATAATACGAATACGAAAGCATATTTATGCAACTATACCTTTTGAAAATTCGGTTTTAAACTATTTCAGGAAGGAAAATTTCAGAGATGAATAATCATTTTTTTGAACAGAAGGACTGCGGCTTGCAGGCGTTCTGGAGCAGCACGCCGCAGTTTAAAACGGCACGCGTTTCCGCACACCTTGTGTTGCCGCTTACCACGCCGGAAAATGCGGCTTTATATGCACTCGTCCCGAATATGATCTCCCGTGCGACGCGCGAATACCCCGATTACACGCAGTTTGGCAAGCGCCTTGCGGAGCTGTACGGCGCTTCGGTGCAACCGGGTGTAACGCGTGTGGGCGATAACCAGATTTTAACGCTTGCCGCAGCCGGCATTGCGAACCCGTATGCGTTCGGCGGCGAAGATGTGCAGCAGGCGCTTTCCGAAATGCTGGAGAGCATTCTGTTCACGCCGCTGTGCGACGAAAACGGTCTGTTCCCGGAGGACGGTTTTTTGCAGGAGCAGCGCCAGCTTTTGGAGACGCTTGACGCGGAATATAACGATAAGGCGACGTATGCCATGCAGCGCTGCGTGCAGACCATGTTTGCGGGCGAACCTGCAGGCGTGCCGCGCATCGGTACGCGCGAGGCGATCTTGAACGCGACCCGCGAGGGCGTGAAAGCGGCGTGGGAGTATGCCGTAAAGCACGCGCAGATCTGCCAGTTCACAATCGGCGACGGTGCGGACGACCGCTTTGCGCAGCAGCTTATAAAGCGCCTCGGCATGCGCGACGCGGTGTCCATTGAAACAAAGCGCCACACAGCATCGGGAGACGTAAAGTGTGTGACGGAAGAAATGCCCGTTGTGCAGTCTAAGCTCGTCATGGGCTTTGCCATCGGCACCACGCCGGAAGAGCGCCTTGCGGCAAAGCTGATGTCCGTTGTGCTCGGCGGCACACCGAGCAGCAAGCTCTTTATGAACGTGCGCGAAAAGCAGAGCCTTTGCTACTATTGCGCCGCGCGCCACGATACGCCGAAGAACGTCATGTTCGTGCAGAGCGGCGTGGAGACCAAAGACCTCGACCGCACGGAAGAAGCGATTTTAAAAGAGCTCAACGATATGAAAAAGGGCAATATCACGGACGATGAGATTCTCTTTGCAAAGCTCGCCATGTGCAACAGCTACAACGCCGTGGCAGATTCCGCGGCATCCATGGAGACATGGTATCTCAGCGGTATGCTGCAGGGCAAGCTCCACACGCCGGAGGAATATGCGGAGCGTATCATGAACATCACGAAGGACGAGATCGTCAGCGCCGCCGAGCGCGTCACGCTCGATACGGTCTATAAGCTGAAAGGAGCGGCAAAATGAGCGCAGAAATGAAGAATACCCTTGTGGAAAGCAAACTCCTTCGGGACGGCTACCGCTGCGTCAAACACGCAAGCGGCCTGACCGTGTTTATATACCCGAAAGCGGAAATGCGCAGTACGTATGCGGTGTTTGGAACGCGCTACGGCTCCATCGATAAGGTCTTTAAACGCAGCGACGAGGATAAGGCAGAGACGACACCCGCGGGCATCGCGCATTTTTTGGAGCACAAGCTTTTTGAAAGCGAAGACGGCGACGCATTCGGCCGCTATGCCGAGATCGGCGCTTCCGCAAACGCGTATACGTCGTTTGAGACGACACGCTACCTGTTCTCCTGCACGAAAAACGCAGAGCAGGCGCTGGAGATTTTGCTCGACTTCGTGCAGTCCCCGTATTTTACAAAGCAGACCGTTGAAAAAGAGCTCGGCATCATCGGCCAGGAGATCAAAATGTATGACGATGACCCGCAGTGGCGCATGATGTTCAGCCTGCTGCGCGCCATGTACCACACGCACCCGATCAAGGACGACATTGCGGGCACGGTGGAGAGCATTGCGGAAATCACCCCGGAGTACCTTTATCGCTGCTACAACACGTTCTATAACCTCAACAACATGGCACTGTGCGTCTGCGGCAACTGCACGGAGGAGGAAGTCCTCGCGCTGTGCGACAAAATGCTGAAAAAGAGCGAGCCCGTTGAGGTGGAACGCGTTTTTGAAGAGGAGCCCGATACCATCGTGCAGCCGCTCGTCGAAGAAAAGCTGCCTGTGGCGTGCCCGATGTTCCAGTTCGGCGTGAAAGAGGCCGTAACCGGTGCGCACCGCACGGAAAAAGACCTTGCCGTCACCGAGGTGCTGCTCGACATCATGGCGTCCGACAGTTCGCCGATGTTCCGCAAGCTCTTAGATGCGGGCCTTGTGAACGAAGCTTCCTTCAGCTACGAGTATTTTGAGGGCACGGGCTACGGTGCGCTGCTGTTCGGCGGCGAATCCGGCAACCCGGAGGCCGTGTGTGATGCCATCCGCGAGGAAATGGCACGTTTAAAGCGCGAAGGTGTCAAGGAGGAAGACGTGCGCCGCAGCGCGAAGTCCCTTTACGGCGCAAATGTTTCCGGCCTCAATAGCCCGGATGTCATCGCGAACGCCGTGATGACCATGCACTTTAACGACCGCGAGCTGTTCCGCTACATCGAGTGCTTCTCCGAGATCACCGCGGAAGACGTGAACGCGCGCATTCAGACGCTGTTTGATATGGACAAAACGGCGGCTTCCATCATTCGTCCGTTGGACGAAGCTTAATCGAAAGGATATACAGTCATGACGCATCAAGTTCAGTTCCCGAATCTCGGAATTTCGGTGGAGGTCAATCCCATCGCGTTTCAGGTCGGTAATTTCACGATTTACTGGTATGGCATCATCATCGGCATCGGTTTCCTGCTGGCGGTGCTGTACGGTTTTTCCTCCTGCAAAAAAATGAATATCAATAAAGACCACCTGCTCGATGCCATCATCGCCGGCTTGCTCGGCGGCATCATCGGCGCGCGTCTTTACTACGTCATCTTCTACCCGGGCGACAAGTACATCACGAACCCGATGGAAATCTTCAACATCAAAGAGGGCGGCCTCGGCATTTACGGCGGCATCATCGGCGGCATGCTGTGCGGCGGCATCGTCGCGAAGATCCGCAAGATGAACCTGTTCGCCGTGCTGGATGTCGCGTCTCTTGGCTATCTCATCGGTCAGGGTGTCGGCCGCTGGGGTAACTTTGTGAACCAAGAAGCTTTCGGCTGCGCGACCGACCTGCCGTGGGGCATGTACAGTGACCGCACCGCCGCAGAAGTGGTAGGCAATGTGCACCCGTGCTTCCTTTACGAATCGATTTTGTGCCTTTTAGGCTTTGTTTTACTACATCTATTCACGCGCCACCTGCGCCGGTATGACGGCCAGACATTCTTATTATACATCATCTGGTACGGCGTGACGCGCTTTTTCATTGAAGGTCTGCGCACAGACAGTCTGCTGTTGCCGGGTATCGATCTGCGCGTTTCGCAGGTGCTTGCTGCGGCTTCGGCACTCGTCGCTGTTGTTTTGCTCATCGTGTTCCGCAACTGCCATAAGCTTACGGGCTGCGGCAGCCGCAAGGCGATGGAAGCTGCCGGCCTGACAGTTGAAGACAAGGCGGAGAAGGTCGAGATTGACGACACTGCCGAAAGCACCATTTTCTCCGGCATGAGCGCCGAAGAAGCACAGGAGCACATGACAGTCGGCACCGGCGTAAAGAAAGCTGCCGAGGCGGAAAATGAAAAAACGGAAGGAAATGCGGATGCAAACACTTCCGAAGAGCCGTCTGATGAAGCCGAAGAAGCGAATGAAACGGCAGAAGGGGAAAGCGAGGAGAAGAACGATGGCAGTGAGAATTGACGGCAAGGCCGTTGCGGCAAAGGTACGCAGCGAAATTGCCGAAGAAGTTGCCGCTTTAAAAAAGCAGGGCGTTCAGACCGGCATGGCGGTCGTGCTTGTCGGCGAAGACCCCGCGTCTAAAATCTACGTGCGTAACAAAGGCAAGGCCTGCGCCGAGGCCGGCATTTACTCCGAGGAACACGTCTTGCCGGAAAACACCACGCAGGAGGAGCTTTTGACGCTTATCGAAAAGCTGAACGCCGACCCGAAGATCAACGGCATTTTGGTGCAGTCTCCGCTGCCGAAGCACTTGAACGAAGCGCTCATCGTGGAGCATATCGATCCGAAAAAGGACGTGGACGCGTTCCACGCCGAAAATGTCGGCCGCATCATGATCGGCGATTTCGCGTTTTTGCCGTGTACGCCCGCGGGCATCATCGAGCTTATCCGCTCTACCGGCGTCACAATCGACGGCAAAAACTGCGTCGTCATCGGCCGCAGCAACATCGTCGGCAAGCCGATGGCTATGCTGCTTCTGCATGAAAACGGCACGGTGACGATTTGCCACAGTCACACGAAAAATTTGAAAGAGATCTGCAAAACGGCGGATATTCTCGTTGTCGCGGTCGGCAAGGCAAAATTTGTCACCGGCGATATGGTAAAGCCCGGTGCCGTGGTGATTGATGTCGGCATGAACCGCGATGAAAACGGCAAGCTGTGCGGCGATGTTGATTACGAAAGCGTCGAGGCGGTCGCCGGCTACCTTACGCCGGTGCCCGGCGGCGTAGGCCCCATGACCATCACAATGCTGATGAAAAACGCCGTAACGGCAGCAAAAATGCAGAACGGATTGGTGTAAGTATGAGCAGATTGCTCAGTAAAATCAAGGCCCCGAACGATGTAAAAAAGCTTGCGGCAAACGAGCTGCCGGAGCTTTGCGAGGACTTCTCGTATCTTGGCTCTTACAGCGAGGTGATCTGAATGAAACGCTGCGGTCTGCTCGGCGAAAAGCTCGGGCACAGCTATTCGCCCGCCATCCACGCAGAGCTTGCGGACTATGACTACAGGCTCTATGAGGTTGCGCCGGAAAAACTCGGCGAATTCTTGAAAGACGGGGGATTTGACGGCCTGAACGTCACCATTCCCTACAAAAAGGCGGTCATCCCGTACTGCGCGGCGCTTTCGCCCATCGCCAAGAAGCTTCAGAGCGTGAATGTGCTCGTTCGCCGCACGGACGGCACGCTCTATGGCGACAATGCTGACGCCTACGGCTTTGCCGGCATGGTGAAGGCGAGCGGCATTTCGGTCGAGGGCAAGAAGGCGCTCGTTCTCGGCAGCGGCGGCGCGAGCGCAACGGTCTGTGCCGTGCTCGATGAGCTGCGTGCGCGCAGCGTGACGGTCATCTCCCGCAGCGGAGAAGACAACTACGGCAATCTGGAGCGCCACGCGGACGCGGAGATCATCGTGAACACCACGCCCGTCGGCATGTATCCCAATTGCGGCGTGTCGCCCGTTGACCTGCGGCAGTTCCCGCGGCTTGAGGGGGTGCTCGATATCGTCTACAATCCCGCGCGCACGGCGCTCGTGATGCAGGCGGAGGCGCTGGGGATCCCCTATATGAGCGGGCTTTATATGCTCGTTGCGCAGGCAAAGCGCACGGCGGAGGTCTTTGAAGGCCACGCCATTCCCGACAGTGAGACCGAGCGCATCTGGAAAAAGCTGGGGCGCGAGATGCAGAACATCGTGCTCATCGGCATGCCCGGCTGCGGCAAGAGCTCCATCGGGCAGGCGCTGGCAGACTCGCTCCACCGTCCGTTTATCGACGCAGACGCGGAAATCGTCCGCCGCGCGGGCTGCTCCATTCCCGAGATTTTCGCAAAGGACGGCGAGCCCGGCTTCCGGAAGATCGAATCCGCGGTTCTTGCTGACCTCGGAAAGGCATCCGGAACCATTCTTGCCACCGGCGGCGGCTGCATCACAAGACCGGAAAATTATCCGAGTCTTCACCAGAACGGGCGTATCGTCTGGCTGACGCGGCCATTGGAGCTGCTGCCGACGGACGGCCGGCCGATGTCGCAGGCCAACCCGTTGGCGGCACTCTGGGAAACGCGGAAGGCGCTCTACGAGCAGTTTTCCGACGTGACCGTCCGAAACGATACGACCATCGACGCGTGCGTACAACAAATTGAGGAGGCGCTTTTATGAAGTTACTCATCATCAACGGCCCGAATCTGAACCTGCTTGGTCTGCGCGAGCCCACAATTTACGGCACGAAGAACTACGCCGCGCTGGTCGCGTTCTGCGAAAACGCCTGCCGCGAGGCTGGCTTCGGCTGCGAGGTCTTCCAGTCAAACCATGAGGGCGCGATTGTGGACAAGATTCAGGCTGCATACGGCGTTTTTGATGGCATCGTCATCAACCCCGCCGCCTACACGCACACGAGCGTCGCAATCTTAGACGCACTCAAAGCCGTCGCGATTCCGGCGGTCGAGGTGCATCTTTCCGATGTGGACGCGCGCGAACCGTTCCGCCATGTGTCCTACGCGGGTCTTGCGTGCTTTACGCGCTTCACGGGCCTTGGCTTCGAGGGCTATCGGCAGGCTGTCCTCGCACTGATGGAGCGCCTGAACGCAGGCTGAAAACTAACCAAAGGTTACTGTTCTTTCCTTTCGCCCCACGTTACACCCAATGTGTATGGTGGGGCTTTCTCTGCATTTCCCCGCCGCAGCGTTCGAAATCGATTTCCGGAATATGAAGGAGGAAACATATGAAAAAGAAGCTTTGCCTGCTGCTTGCGCTTGTGCTCGCGCTGCTTGCGCTGTCCGGATGCGGCGAGGAGCAGGAGCAGACCGTCTCCGTTACGCTCGCCAACCAAAGCGGCCACGGCATCACGTCCATCAGCATCACGCCT
>OIWS01001222.1_pt1 | contig 27247 bp, 25 predicted proteins | sample 1587611 | NCBI WGS metagenome assembly OIWS01 (sample SAMEA3888919, study PRJEB22519) | human gut metagenome | biome: human gut; feature: human-associated habitat; material: faeces | place: Denmark | collected 2010 | reverse complement strand
GAGTACGACCGCTTCGAAAAAGGGGCCGCCAACTCCAATACGTCCACGGCGGTGCTGAAAAAGCAGTTGGAGGACGACAACGCCCGCATCATCATTACCACCATCCAAAAGCTCTCGACCTTCATCAAGAAGAACCCGGAGCACGGGGTATACCAAAAGCGAACGGTCTTCATCTTTGACGAGTGCCATCGCTCCCAGTTCGGCGACATGCATGCCGCCATTGTGAAGAACTTCAAGAAATACCATCTCTTCGGGTTTACGGGCACACCGATTTTCGCCTTGAACGCCGGAACCGCGAGTAATGCTCAGTTCTTCACGACGGCGCAGACGTTCGGCGAACAGCTCCACGCCTACACCATCGTAGACGCCATCAACGACAAAAATGTCCTGCCTTTCCGTGTGGACTACATCAAGACCATAGATGCGAAATACGACATTCAGGATGAGGATGTCGTGGACATTGACCGGGAGAAAATATTCTCTGCGCCGGAGCGCATCAGCCGGGTGACGAAGTACATTCTCGATCACTTTGATCAGAAGACGTACCGCGGCAACAAGACTTACGCCTACTCGGCCCTCACCAACATCGCCGCCGTGGCCTCTGCCAAAAACGGCAAGGTGGAGGAAATCAAGCGCAAGCAGCGCTTGTCCGGGTTTAACTCCATTTTTGCCGTGGCAAGTGTATCCATGGCAAAGCTCTACTACGACGAGTTTCAGCGTCAGATGGCGGCCGATCCCACGAAAAAACTTCGTATCGCCACCATCTACAGCTACGGAGCCAACGAGGCGGAAACGGACGGAATCCTCGACGAGGAGAATCCCGAAGACACCTCCGCGTTGGACGTTCCGAGCCGGGACTTCCTTGAAAAGGCCATCCGGGACTACAACGCGATGTTCCAAACCAACTACGACACCTCGTCGGAAAAGTTTCAGAACTACTACAAAGACGTGTCCCTGCGCATGAAGAATAAGGAGATCGACCTTCTTATCGTCGTGAACATGTTCCTCACGGGTTTCGATGCAACCACTCTCAACACGCTGTGGGTAGATAAGAATCTCAAGATGCACGGGTTGATTCAGGCCTTCTCCCGCACGAACCGCATTCTTAATTCCATCAAAACTTTCGGCAACATCGTCTGCTTCCGTAATCTGCAAAAGCGCGTGGATACCGCCATCTCGCTCTTCGGTGACAAGGAGGCGGGCGGCGTTGTTCTGCTGCGCAAGTTTGCCGACTATTACAACGGCTACACGACCAAAGACGGAAAGAAGGTGCCCGGCTACACCGACCTCGTGAACAAGCTCGCCGACAAGTACCCCACGGATCTCGCGCGCATTGAGGGCGAACAGAACCAGAAGAACTTCATCAAACTCTTCGGCGACATCTTGCGCATGAGGAATCTTCTCGCCTCCTTTGATGAGTTTGCCGGCAAGGAAATCTTGTCGGAACGCGAACTACAGGATTATTTGAGCAAGTACCAGGATTTGCGGGATGAGTGGAAGGAAAAACGGGACAAGGGCGACAAGAAGGACGTTTCCGACGACATCGTCTTTGAACTGGAACTCGTCAAGCAGATTGAAATCAACATCGATTACATTCTGATTCTGGTGAAGAAGTTCCATGACACCCACGGAAAGGACAAAGAGATTCTCGGCACCATCAGCCGGGCCATCAATGCCAGCCCCGAGCTGAGAAGCAAGAAGCAGCTCATCGAGTCCTTCATCGCCGGCGTCAATGAAGTCGACGACGTCATGAGCGGGTGGACGGCCTTTGTGGCGCAGCGTCGGGAAGAAGAGCTCGCCGCCATTATTCGGGAGGAAAAGCTCAAGGACACGGAGACACGCCGTTTTGTGGAAAACGCTTTCCGTGACGGCGAGATCAAGACTTCCGGCACCGACATCGACAAGATCATGCCCCCGGTATCCCGCTTCGGCGGCAGCAACCGGCACCAGAAGAAGTTGACCGTCATCGAAAAGCTGAAGGCCTTCTTTGAACGGTTCTTCAGTATCAGTGGGGCATAGCGGTACTGCCGCAAAAGCCAGTTGTTTCCGCGAACGCCCCTGGAACTCGTACGTCGTTTCTGATCCGTTTCCTTTTGGACAACCGCCATGCCGCTTACCGCGCTCTGCCTCGTGCTTGCTTCCGCGTGCCTGCACGCTACCTGGAACTACCAACTCAAAAAAGCCGACTGCGGCAAGGAACTCTGGCTCCTCGTCTACCTCATCACGGCCGCCGTCTCACTGCCGCTTTTTCTTATTTTTGACGCGGACGCCTTTACCCGCATCACGCCCACGGGCTGGCTCGTCATCGCGCTCTCGGCACCTATTCACGTTTTCTACGCCGTCATTCTGCAGACCGGGTACCACAAAGCGGACTACAGCGTCGTTTACCCGACAGCCCGCGGCACCGGCCCCCTCATTACGATTCTCGCGGCCGTCGTCGTACTCGGCAACACGCCCTCTTTAATCGGTTGGGGCGGCATCACCGCGATTCTCATCGGGATAGTCCTTCTCACACTCAAAGGTCGATCCAGCGACGCAACGGGACGCATCACGACCGGACTCTTTTGGGGCTCATTCACCGGGTGCTTCATCGCCGGCTATTCGTTTTGCGACGCCTGGGCCGTGCAGCAGGAAACGGGATTGACGCCCTTCACCTTCTATTTTCCGTCGATTGCCGTACGCTGCCTCGTCATGGGCCCCGTCGTCATGAAACGCGTCGGTTGGAAAGACGAAGTCCGCCGAATCCTCTCAACGCCACACCTCCGAAAGGCCCTCGCCGCCGTCACGTTGGGGTCTCCCGGCGCCTACCTCTTGGTGCTCTACGCGCTCTCAATGGCGCCTTTAGCTTACGTCGCTCCCGCGCGAGAAGTCGGCATGACGGCAGGCGTCATAGTGGGCGCGCTGCTTTTAAAGGAAAAACTCTCCGTCAACCGTATTGCGGGGATTTTTCTGATGGTCACGGGCGTGCTGCTCATCGGGCTTTCGAGCTGACTTAACGCCGAACTTTTTGACGTTTTTACGTACGCAAATGCTGTTTTTCGGTGTATCTTCTACCTATGAAGAACCCGAGCGTATCGGTCCGCTGCCCGCACGCCGTAAAAACGGGCAGTCCACGTTTCCTATAGGTGCACTTTCGCCCCGACGGCGATAGCTGCTTCATTTATGGCATCTGTCCGTTACATCTACCCTTCGAAACTTCTCACCCGTACCGAAACCGATCAACGCGTTTTCTGCGTTGATGCTGAAAAAGCCTATACCTATGCCGACCTGGCCGTTGCCGCAAACGGTTGGAAACTCACCTTTACGGAAGGCAAGATCAAACGTGTCGCCCTTTCCTTCACAACCGCCTTTGATACCGCAGCGTCACTCTTAGGCGCCTGGGCTGCCGGCACTGTCGCCGTTTTAACAAGCGGCACCGACCGCATCACATGCGGCCGCTTGGCAGACGGTCTTGTCGACGGCTGCGCCGGCGAATTTCCTGATGACTGCGGCATGTTGCGCCTGCAGCCGACGGCCACCGCCGTTCCCTGTCGGGACGCATTTGACGAAAAAGCGCCGCTTCTGGAACTCTTCACCTCAGGCACCACGGACGTCCCCACTCGCGTCATCAAACGCCTTGAGCAGCTTTTCAGCGAAGTGGACGGCATTGAGAACCATCCCATGAATTTCACGGCGGACGACGCCTTGATCGTTTCAAGCGTCACGCCGCAACACATCTACGGTCTGGTCTTTGCCCTTCTGTGGCCTGCCGCGAGCAGCCGCACCATTTGGAACCGGCGCGTCGCCACGGAAACCGAACTGATGGACGTCGCGAGCACTCACGACAAGATCGTTTGGATCGGCAGTACCGTGCTTTTGAACCGGGAACCGCGCGATCCCCGTTGGGAAACAAGCCGCGGCCACTGGGAAACGATCATCACATCAGGCGCCGTTCTTTCGGACGACGTCACGCGCCGCGTCATCCGTGTGACCGGCCGCAGTCCCGTGGAAATTTTCGGCAGTTCCGAAGCGGGCGGTATTGCAGGCCGCATCCGTCACCTCAATCCGGACGGCTCGCTCTCGAGTCCCATGTGGGTACCGGCGAAAAATGTCGAATGGAAGATCGTCAACGGACTCCTCGCCGTAAAGAGTCCCCGACAGGCTACCGACGGTTGGGAAATCACCGAAGACCGGGCGGAAGCGTCCCCCGACGGCCACGGCTTCATTTACGTCGGCCGTGCTGACCGCATGGCCGACTTGGGCGACCGACAGATTTCTTTGTCAGCCCTTGAATCCGTGCTCGCCCCCAATGCCTTCATTAAGGAAGCCAAAGCCTTCATGCTCCGCGACGAACGGCATTCGCTCGCCGTCGTGGCAGCTCTCACGGATCGCGGGATCGATCTGTTGCACCGCGAAGGAAAGAACGTCCTCGCCTTAAAACTCTGCAACCTGTTGGCAGACGCCTACGACTCTACCTGTCTGCCTCAGCGTTGGCGTTTTGTAAACGATCTGCCCGTGAATTCCGTCGGCAAAATCTCGATTCCGGCACTGATGGCCCTCTTTGAACCGGCGACGCATCAGACGGTACTCGTATCCCGCGATAAAAGTCACGCCGTTTTTTCCGTGACGATTCCGGCCTCCTCCCCCTTCTTTAAGGTGCGTACCAAGGTCTACATCATCCCCGGCCTGCAGCAGATTCAGCTCTCGATGACGCTCGCCCGTTCCGTCTTCCCGATTCCGACGGCCTTCACCGGTATGACGGACATGCACTTTCCGATTCCGGTGCCGGCCGACAAAACGTTTGACGTCGAACTCACCTACGAAGACAAGCCTCAGGCCGTGCGATTCGTATGGCGCATGAAGGATGAACTCATCGCTCAGGGCCGGATTTTGTTTGACGCAATCTGATTTGGCCTAACTTTTAACATCGTTCCCCGAAAGGTGTCAGCCTCTCGGGGAATTTTCTTTTCCGGTCTCTCGGCGGCATAATTTGGGGTTTGTTGCACTTTGTAACCGTTCCCCGAATTTTCTCCATGCTCGACCGTATCTTCATTAACGAAGTCAACTGCATTACTTCGGCCGGGATCAACCTCCAAAAAACCCGAGAAACCCTTTTCTCCCCCGTTTTTTCACCGTTGCCCGCCTATCCCGGTTTCATCGACGGGAAAGCGATTGCCTACGGTTTGGTAACGGAACTTGCGGACGACGCAGCGCACCCCGACTATGCCGTCACCCGTACGGAGAAACTGGCGGAACGGTGTCTCGCGGAATTACCCGGCGTGTTTACCCTCGCGCACCGCTACGGCGCCCACCGCGTCGCCGTCGTCCTCGGCGACTCCACGTCCGGAATGCACGAAATCGAAATCGGCATGAAGCGGCTCAAAGAAGAAGGGCAACTCCCAGACAACTTTTCCGTGGATGCCTTGAATCTCGGGAAACCCGCCGAATACATTGCGCGCCGCATCGGTGCTGCCGGCCCCGTTTATACGGTGAGCAACGCCTGCGCTTCGGGGGCCATGGCAATTGCCTCCGGGGCGGCACTCATCCGAGCAGGCCTTGCGGATGTCGTTGTTGCAGGCGGCATAGACGGCTTTTCCCGTTTCACGACGCTGGGGTTTTATGGCCTCGGTGCCTTAAGTCTCAATCCCTGCCGGCCGTTCGCTCAAGACCGCAGCGGCATCAATCTCGGCGAAGGCGGAGCGCTTGTGATTCTGAGCCGCGAGGAAAGTCCGATGGAACTCGCGGGGTACGGCGTCACGAGCGACGCCCATCACGCGTCCGCCCCGCATCCGGAAGGCCTGCAGGCATCCTGCGCCATGGAAAAGGCGCTTCGGGAAGCCCGTCTCATGCAGGAAGACATCGATTTTGTGAGCGCCCACGGCACGTCTACCCCGCTTAACGACGCGATGGAAGCCAAAGCGATTCACCGCGTACTGGGGGAAAACGCCCGCATCGCGTCCTTAAAGCCTTATACCGGCCATACGCTCGCGGGCGCCGGCGCTCTGCAGGCGGCGTTTGCCTGGCTGCTTCTCACGGATAATCCCGAGGGTCGACTTTTCGTCAATCAAACAGGCAGCACGAAAGATCCGACGCTGGCTCCGGTTCATCTCGTAGAAACCCCGGAAAGACTCGGGCGGCCCTTGAAAGCCGTCATGGGAAATGCGTTTGCTTTCGGCGGCTCCAACGCCGTACTCCTTTTTAAACGTAATCCGTCATGACCGCTCAAACCATTACGCTGACGCCCGCGGAACTGCTGCCGCACAAGCCGCCAATGCTGCTTCTCACCTCCTGCGGCACCGCAGACGGCGAACGCGTCACGGCCCGTTGCACAGTCGGAGAACAATGCCGCCTTTTCCAGCTTCCCGACGGCCGTTACGGCACCTGGATGCTGATCGAACTGATGGCCCAGACCGTCGGCATTTATGCCGGTCTCAAAAATCGGGCATCGGGTTCAGCGCCCCGTATTGGTTTTCTCTTGGGCACCCGAAAATTCAACGTGCATACGCAGTATCTTGCCGAAGGCGACGTCATCGACCTTTCCGCTGAATGCATTTTTTACGCCGATTCCGGCCTTCCCAGTCAATTTGACTGCCGGGCCTATATCGCCGGCCGTGAAATTGCTTCCGCCAACCTTACCGTTTATCAGCCTAAATCAACCGACGCATGGAAAACCTGACTGTTCTCGTTACCGGATCGTCGCGCGGCATCGGACGCGCAACGGCCCTTGCTTTGGCAAAAGCCGGCTATACCGTGGTGTCACACGGCCGCACGATGTCGGCCGCTCTCACCGATACGATCGCCGCCCTCAAAGCGGTCAATCCCGACTGCCGTGCCGTCACATTTGACGTTGCCGATCGGAACGCCGCCCGCGCTGCACTCGAAAAAGACATCGAAACGTTCGGCGCCTACTATGGACTCGTTTTAAACGCGGGCGTCAACCGGGACGGCACCTTCGCCGCCATGTCCCCCGAAGACTGGGACACGGTTCTGCGCACCGACTTGGATGCTTTCTACAACGTCGTGCAGCCACTCGTGATGCCGATGGTTCGCCGCCGCAAACCGGGACGCATCGTCGCCATGAGTTCCGTGTCCGGCGTCATCGGCAACCGCGGTCAAGTGAATTATTCCGCCGCGAAAGCCGGCCTCATCGGTGCCGTCAAGGCCCTCGCCCTTGAATTGGCAAGCCGCGCCATTACCGTCAACGCCGTGGCCCCGGGGCTGATTGAAACCGACATGGTCACGCCCGACGTTCTCGAGCGCGCCCTGCCTTACGTTCCCATGCGCCGCGCGGGACACCCGGATGAAGTCGCCGCGGCCGTGACGTTCTTAATGTCGGAAGCGGCGGGCTACATCACTCGTCAGGTCATTGAAATTTCCGGAGGTCTCTCATGAAGGAACGTCGCGTCGTCGTCACTGGTTTTGCCGGCATCAGCCCCTTAGGAAATTCCTGGGCCACCGTTCGGAAAAAACTTCTTTCCTGCACCAATGCCGTTCAGGTGATGGAAGGCTGGAAAGATATCACGGGACTCAAAACGCAGGTGGGCTGCCCCGCGGCGCCCTTTGATCTTCCGAGCGAGCGCTACAACCGTAAAAGCCTACGCTCCATGGGCCGTGTCGGCATCATGGCGGTGCGCGCCACGGAATGGGCCTTGGAAGACGCAGGACTCATCAACGACCCGCTTGTCACCTCGGGCGACATGGGGATCGCTTACGGCAGCTCCGCTGGCACGCCGTCCGCGATTGCCGACGTGTCGAACCTTCTTTTGCAGAGGACGACGCTCGGCATGAATGCCAACACCTACGTACGCATGATGTCGCACACGGCCCCCGTCAACATCGGCCTCTTTTTCCACGTCCACGGCCGTCTGATTCCCACGAGTTCGGCCTGCACCTCCGGCTCGCAGGGCATCGGCTTTGCCTACGAGGCCATCCGTTTCGGGCGGCAGACCGCCATGATCGCCGGCGGCAGCGAAGAGCTGGACGCGAGCGACGCAGCGATTTTCGATACGCTTTTTGCGACCAGCACGGAATACAACGACACCCCCGACCTCACGCCGCGCCCCTTTGACGCAAAGCGCGACGGGCTCGTCATCGGCGAAGGCGCTGGCACCCTGATTTTGGAAGAGCTCGAGCACGCCCGTGCCCGCGGCGCCAAGATTTACGCAGAAATCGTCGGTTTTGCCAACAACACGGACGGCACGCACGTCACGAGTCCGCAGTCCGAACAGATGGCGCAGTGCATGCGGATGGCTTTGGACGACGCACATCTTGCGCCCGAAGACATCGGCTACGTCAACCTGCACGGAACGGCCACCGACCGCGGCGACGCCGCCGAAAGCACCGCTACTTACGCCGTTTTCGGCCATCGGGTACCGGCATCGACGTTAAAAAGCTACATGGGCCACACGCTCGGTGCCTGCGGGGCGCTCGAAGCCTGGATGAGCATTCAGATGATGCGCGAAGGTTGGTTTGCACCCACGATCAATCTCACCGAACCCGCGGCCGACTGCGGCGCGCTCGACTACATCATGGCCGAGCCGCGCAAAATTGAAACGAACTACGTCATGAGCAACAACTTTGCTTTCGGCGGCATCAATACGTCCCTCATCTTGAAACGCTGGACGGAAGAATGACTCAAAAAAACTCCATTATTGAGGCACTCTCCTCTGCGCAGAAAATCGCCTTTTCGCCTTTTGTCTTTCAGGCAACGGTCGCCGCTAAACGCCTCGGCATTCTGCAGTGTCTCGCCGACCATCCGACGGGACTCACCGTTGACGAAATTGCCGACGCGACGCATTTGACGCCTTACGCCGTTCAGGTCGTCACCGAACTTTTGACGGCGGCCGACGTAACGGCCGTCACGGAGGACCGTCTCACGCTCACCAAAACCGGAGATTGCCTGCTCTTAGACACCATGACGTCCGTCAATCTCGACTTTACGGCAGACGTTTGTTATCGCGGGCTCGACCATCTGCAGGAAGCCCTCACCACCGGGACAGCCGCCGGCCTCAAGGAACTCGGCAACTGGACGGACACCATTTATCCGCATCTTTTCGAACTCAGACCTCGGGCCAAAGCCTCGTGGTTCGGATTTGACCATTTTTATTCGGACGGTGCCTTCCGGGACTGTGCCCGGTGGCTCAAAAAGAACGTAGCTCCGAAACGGCTTTTCGATGTCGGAGGCAACACCGGAAAATTTGCCGGCGTCGCCCTGCGGGAGATGCCCGACCTCTGCGTGAAAATCATCGATCTGCCGCAGCAGTGCCGACTCGCTGAGGAAAATTCCGATCTTGCCGACGTGCGCACGCATCTCACGACGGCGAGCGTCAACTGGCTCGATCCCGAAGCGCTCCCCGAAACGGACGAAAAAGCCGACTTAATCTGGATGAGCCAATTTCTGGACTGCTTCACCCCGGATCAGGCCGTGAGTATTCTGACGCGCATGAAAGCATTTCTAGCCCCCGGAGGCCGCATTGCCGTTTTGGAATGCCTGTGGGATCGACAGTCTTATGAGGCCGCTCGACTGAGTCTTTTGGGAACGTCCCTCTACTTTACGGCGATCGCCAACGGCAATTCCCGCTTTTTCTCTGGAAAAGAACTCCGCGAGATTCTTTCTCGGGCAGGACTCACGATTGAACAAACGGAAGATCGGCTGGGGGTGTCGCATACGCTTCTCTTATGCCGACCGGCGGACGAATGATGCAGTTTTACTATCAAGATTTTTATGCCGCCCTGCCGGGCTTCATCGGCGTCGATGCCGTTCGTGAAGCCTTGGCGACCCCTTCGGCCGTCACCGCCGCGGGCGAACTTCCCGCTTGTCCAGCGCCCGTGATGTTGCGGCGGCGCCTCACGTCGCTCGGGAAACTCGTGGCGAGTGCCCTCGCCGCCGTTCAACTTCGCGACGAAGAACCGTTCGTCGTCGCTTCGAGTTGGGGCGACTCAGGAAAAAGCTGTCAACTCGTGAGCGAAATGACGGCAACAGGCGACGTGAGTCCCGCCGGCTTTACGTCGAGCGTTCATAACGCCGCTTCGGGTGCGGCCGGCATCTGGCTCAAGAACCATGCGCCGGCACCCGCCGTGAGTGCCGGCAACTTTACGACCGAAGCGGGCCTCACGGAAAGCTTTCTTCAGCTTCAGACGTCGGAAAGCGTCGTTCTCGTTCGCGCGGAAGCACCGCTCCCCGACGTATGGGATCACCCCGCTCACGAACGGCTCGCGCCCGCCGTTCCCTACATCTGGGCCCTGCGGCTCACCCGGCAGCCGTCCCAAACCGGTTTCTCTCTGACGCCGACGGCAACGGTCGGCGCAGCTGCGGTGACCGACCCTCTTTTTTCCGACCTGACGTTTTTGCTCTCGGACGCCCAGCAATGGCTTCACACGGAAGGTGAACGAGGTTGGTTATGGCAGAAATAGGACGGCGCCTTGACTACGCCTGGCGCGTGCTGGCAACGGGCTTCGGTTTTCTCACCTTCACGCTGATGGGGCTTCTCTTTCGCTTCGCAGCGTGTCCGCTCCTCACACTCTTCATCCGAACCCCGCGACGGCGCGAACTCAGCGCCCGGCGCGTCGTTCAAGTGAGTTTTGCCTTTTTTATCGGACTCATGCAGGCCTTGGGGTCCCTGCGCCTTACGGTAAAAGGCCGGGAAAAACTCCAGCAGCCCGGCCTCCTTCTCTGCCCGTCGCACCCCACGCTCATCGACGTCGTCATTCTGATGTCGATGATCCGCAACGCCAACTGCCTCGTCAAGGCAAAACTGCTCGATTCGTTTGCATTGCGCGCGCCCATCGTGACCTCGGGCTACATCGCCAACGACAGCGGCCCGGATCTCATCAACGCTTGTGCTGAATCCCTTGCCGCCCGCGATACCCTCATCATCTTTCCGGAGGGCACCCGCTCCACGCCGGGCGTGCCACCCCATTTAAAGCACGGAGCCGCCGCTGCCGCGCTCGCTTCCCGGCACGACATCACCCCGGTGCGCATTACCTGCGAACCGCCCGCGCTGATGAAAGGCATTCATTGGTATACGATTCCGCCGCGCCGCATGCAAATTTCTGTTACTGTATGCGATTCGATTCCGATCGGGCCGTTTCTCGCCGTTGAAGCTGCCGAAGGACGTCCCAAAGCCGTGAGACGCTTAAACGAAGCGCTCGCCGCACAACTTTTCCCCATCAACTCCGACCATCGTCATGAGTAACGCTGCACTTATTGAAGAATTGAAGTCGCTCATCATTGAAGCGCTCAACCTCGAAGACGTCACGCCCGCGGACATTGAAACCGATGCCCCGCTTTTTAACGAAGGCCTGGGGCTCGATTCCATCGACGCCCTGGAACTCGGTCTCGCCCTTAAAAAGAAATACGGCATCACGATTAGCGCCGAAAGCGAAGACAATAAAAAACACTTTGCGAGCGTTGCCGCCCTCGCCGATTTCGTTGCCGCCAACCGCGCCTGATTTTTTCTTTCCGCCTCAACCATCATGGTTACCGAACAGCAAATTTTTGACGAACTCAAGAAAGTTCTCACAGAAACCTTCGAAATTGAAGCCGACAGAATCGTCCCCGACGCCAAAATTTACGAGGATCTCGACATTGACTCTATTGATGCCGTGGATCTCCTCGTAAAACTGCAGCCCTTCATCGGTACGAAGAAAATTACCCCCGCGGCCTTCAAGTCCGTTCGAACCATCAGCGATCTCACGAAGACCCTTACCGCCCTCATTAACGGAGATGAGGCCGCACAGTCGTGACCCGCTTTGGGCAAATAGCCTTTGCCGTCCTCTTTGCGCTCTACCCGCTCGCGGTTTATGCCGGTTTAAGAGCCGGTAACGTCCGATGGGCGGCTCTCACATTGGCAGCGGCCGCCTGCCTGCAGGCGATGAGTTCTCGGCGCCCCGTGAGCATTGTCTGTGCCGGCGTCGCCGGGGGACTGGCTTTTCTGTCCTTTACGGCGGACACGGCCCTCCCCGTCAAGTTTTACCCGGTTGCCGTCAATGCGGCCTGGCTCGTCTTTTTTGCCGCTTCGCTTTCGGGGGAAAGCGTCATCGAAAAGCTCGCCCGTCTCAAGGAGCCGGACTTGCCCGCCGCAGGACGCCGTTACTGCCGCAGGCTCACCCTCATCTGGTGCGCTTTTTTCGTCCTCAACGGCCTTATTGCCTTTGACAGTGCCGTCAACCGAACCGAAGCCTGGTGGGCGCTTTACAACGGTCTCATCGCTTACGTTCTCATCGGCTGCCTCTTTGCCGGTGAATGGCTCATTCGTCTCAGAATTCGGAAACGCTCCCCATGACCGACATGCATTACGTTTATCTTACTGACGTTCTCTCCCGTACCGGTGCCGACGATTTTCCGTTCGTCACCGACGGCAACACCCGCCGAACCTGGGGCGAATTCACCCGAGCCGTCAACGGTTGGAAACTCGCGTTCACCCGAGCCGGCGTCAAGCGGGCGGCCCTTTATTTCACGGAATTGTTTGATTCGGCCGCCGCGCTTTTCGGCGCCTGGGCTGTAGGCGTCACCGCGATACTTCCCGCCGACACGGCAAGACACACCTGTGATCGTCTCGCCTCGGGCCTCGTCGATGCCTGTGCCGGCAACTTCCCCGAAGGCCTCGCGCTTCCCCGAATCACCCCGGTTGCCACCGATCACCCCTGCACGGATTCTTTGGACGAAAAAGCGGAACGCCTGGAACTTTTCACCTCCGGTTCCACCGGCACGCCGTCCCTCGTCACCAAACGGTTGGAGCAACTTTTTTCCGAAGTAGACAGCATCCGACAGCGTCCCGAAGCAGGCGGCCGGACCACGGCGGACACGTTGGTGCTTTCCACGGTCAGTCAGCAGCATATCTACGGACTGCTCTATTTTCTTTTGTGGCCGGTGGCCGCCGGTCTTTCCGTCTGGCCCCGACGCATCAACGAACCCCGGGAACTTCTTGAAGCTGCCCGAAGCCGTCCGCATTGCGCCTGGGTAGCGAGTCCAGCGCTTTTAAAGCGCCTGCCGGACAGTTCCGATTGGGAAACGGTTCGTTCTCACTGGCAGGTCATTTTTTCCTCGGGCGGCCCGCTCTCCGACGAAGGCTTAAAACGAACCATCCTTCTCACCGGGCTCTCCCCGACGGAACTTCTCGGCAGTTCCGAAGCAGGCGGCATTGCCACGCGGCTGCGCCGATTGACGCCCGACGGAAAAATTGAAAATCTTCCGTGGTTGCCTCTTCCTTCCGTGCAGTGGAAAACGGAAAACGGACAGCTCGCCGTCCGCGGGCGACAGTTAAGAAGCGACGGCTGGGAAGTCATGAGCGACCTTATTGAAGTCTGCCCGGGCGGCATGACGTTTATTCATAAGGGGCGTACGGATCGCATCGTCAAAATTAACGAAAAGCGCGTGTCGCTTACCGCCGTGGAAAAAGCTCTCACGAACACGCCGTACGTCAAAACCGTCAAAGCCCTGCAATTGGACGATGACCGTCGTTCGCTTGCAGCCGTCGCTTCACTCACGCCAAACGGTATTGCCTTCCTGCGCGATCACGGTAAGTTCGCGCTCGTTCAGGCGCTCAAAGCGGCGCTTTCCGAATCCTTTGAACGCGTCTGCCTGCCGCGCCGGTGGCGCTTCGTGACGGCGCTTCCTGAAAATTCGATGGGAAAAACTACCTCGTCCGCACTCACAGCCCTTTTTGATCCCCGGGTGCTGCAGTTCATCGAGACGACCAAAACGAATCGAACGGCGGACTATCTTCTCACCATTCCCAGGAACCTGCCGTTTTTCCAAGGGCATTTCCCCAATTTCGCCATTCTGCCCGGCCTCACGCAGATTCAGTGGGCCGTGGAACTCGCGCGAACCGGTTTTCCGTTGCCGCCCTACTTTGCCGGCATTGCCAACCTCAAATTCATGAAGCCGATTTTCCCGGGAAGCCGCGTCACGGCAACGTTGTCGCTTGCCGAAGACGGCCGAAGCGTCTCCTTTACGTACGCTTCCGAAGGGAGCTGTCACGCCAAAGGGAAACTCCTTTTTTCCGATGAGGCTCCGTCGTGATGGCACCCGACTTCCGTCCGATCGTTCTCATTCCGGTTTACGACCACGAACGGTGTCTCAACGACATCGTGACGTCACTCCGACAAAAGGAGCTGCCGGTACTCCTGGCGGATGATGCGTCTCACGCCGCGTGCGCGCGTGAAATCCGCCGCATTGCGGCCGGTACCGACGGCGTCTTTTCCGTACATCACGCCGTCAACGGCGGAAAAGGCGCCGCCGTCGTCACGGGTTTTGAAGTGGCGTCCGACCTCGGTTTCACCCATGTTCTGCAGATCGATGCCGACGGTCAGCACGACCTTAAGGCGGTTGACGATTTTCTCTCGGCCGGCCGGGCACACCCGACGGCACTCATCTGCGGCTTTCCGATTTACGACGCCTCCGTACCGACAGTGCGTCTCAAAGGTCGACAGATTTCCAACTGGTGGGTACACGTCAATTCCCTGTCTTCAACCGTCACGGACGCTCTCTGCGGTTTTCGGGTGTACCCCCTGTCGGCCGTTCTGCCGCTTCTGAAACGCGAGCATGTGGGTAAGCGTATGGATTTTGACGTCGAAATTCTGGTACGCCTCCTGTGGCAGGGAACGCCGATTCTCAACCGTCCGGTCGGCGTGACCTACCCGCGAGACGGCATTTCTCATTTTGACCTGGTGCGAGACAATATCCGCATCAGCCTGATGCACACCCGACTCTTTTTCGGCATGCTCCTTCGGCTGCCGCGACTGCTTCTGCGACGGAGTTCTTTATGAGTCATCGCGCTTCGGCCGAACACTGGTCTTCAATCACCGAAACCACAGCAGTTACCGGCATTCGTCTTTTGTATTTCTTTTACCGTATCGGCGGACGCCCGCTCTTTTGGCTCTCCGTCTGGCCGGTATTGGTCGTTTATTGGGCAATTCTCCCCGACATGCGGCGTGTGAGTCTCGGTTACCTACGGCACGCCTACGCCGCCGGTCTTTTGAAAACAAAACCAACGGTCTTCACGACGTTGCGACACTTCTTTCGCTTTGCTGATACTCTGCTGGACAAACTCCTGGCCGCCGGCAATCAGTTCAAGGACAAAGACCTTCACGTCGTCGGCCGTGAAGCGCTCTTTGCCGATCACCGAGGCGCCGTGCTCGTCACAAGCCACATGGGATGCCTCGAACTCTGTCAGGTCATCGCCGAAAAAAAGATGGTTCGGCAACTTCACATTTTGACTCACACAAAAATGAGCCGTCGCTTCATGCGGATTCTCACGAAACTCAATCCTTCCTTGGAATTAAGTCATATTGAAGTTTCGTCCCTCACGCCGGCAACGCTCGTCCTCCTGTCGGAAAAAATCGCCGCCGGCGACTTTCTCGTGATCGTGGGAGATCGTACTCCCATCGGTTCCGATGCCGTTTCCTACGCCGAGTTTCTGGGGGAAGAGGCCCCCTTCCCAAACGGTTTTATTCTGCTCGCCACACTACTGCAGTGTCCACTCTGGTCAATGATCTGCCGCCGGGAAACTGAAGGTGACGCCCGTTACCGCGTCACCTTCAGTCCCTTGTGGGAACCGCGGCCGGTCGCCCGCAAAGTCCGGACCGCCCATTTTGCCTTCATTACTCAAGCGTTTGCCGACAAACTCACCGAAGAACTGAGTGCTTCGCCCTGGGACTGGTTCAATTTCTTCGATTTTTGGCACCAGGGCACCGGTCGAATGGAGCACTGACATGCGTTTTTTTCTCCGCCGCCTTTTCGTTGTTGCCCTCGGTTTTGCTGCGGCCACTGTGGCTGCCGCAGCGCCGGTAACGGTCGAAGCCATTCTTCAAACCGTGAAACCGCCCGAGGTTCTCACCGCCGACTTCACGTTGACAAAGAAAACGCCGGCGGTAGCCGTAACGCTTACAAGCCGCGGGCGCCTTGTGCTCTCCCAAGCCAAAGGCCTGCTTTGGATGACGACTGAACCCTTTGAAGACTGCTTGGGATTTTCCGCCGTCAAACGCGGGGAACTCGATGAGAAGGGGGGCTGGATCACGTCGCCATCGGCCTATGCAGGGCAAGCCGTTGACGTCGTGCAGAAGCTCTTGACCGCGGAGTCCGATGAACTCCGCAACCATTTTTTCCTCTCGCCCTCAGGTACGCCGGATCACTGGCAACTGCTCGCTTCTCCCAAAGGCGGTCAGCTGGAAAACGTTTTAACGGAAATCCTCTTGACGGGAAATGACGTTCTGCAGTCCGTCCAGATATCGCAAACCGACGGTTCCCTGACACGCATTTATTTCTCGCGGGTCTCCCGGAATCCCCAACTCAGTCCCCGGGATACTGAACGATTGGAGGCCCTGCAGTGACATGTCCTTCTGAGGCTTTTTTCCGGCGAGCCGCCCTCGCTTGGTGTCTCTTCGTTGTTTTGTTGATCGCGGCTGCCGTTGCAACGTTTGACCGAAGCGCCGTCAAAACTGATTTCCGTTCACTCCTCCCCGCAGAAGCTGAGACGGTTCAAAAGAACGACCTCTTTACTGCCGTTGCCGACAACAATGCCCGGCATTTATTCGTCACCGTCGGTGCCGACACAGCCGAAAATGCGCTCCAGGCCGCGGAACTTACTGAAAAGTCCCTGACGGAGAGCGGCCTCACCGTCACTCATGCAGATTCCGAATCACTCCGACAGACGGTTCAATCTCTGGCACCGTATCGCAACAGCTTTCTGACCGACAGCGATCGTCAGTTCATTGAAACGGCAGACAACGCGCAACTTCTACGAAGAGCGCTCAAGCATCTTTATCGTCCGATTTCGTCCGTCATCCTCCCTTGGCAGGACGATCCCCTCGGCCTCTTTGCGAACCGTTTTCAAGAGCTCTTTACTAATCCTCATTTTTCTGTCCGAGGGCGCTTTCTCACCGTAGGGTCTCCGTCCGATCCGTCACATTTTGCCGTCGTTCTCAACGTCACGGCCGCAGAAACGCTACGTCTTTCCGGCACGCCGATCACGGATGCCGTCCGTGAAGCACGACACCAAGCTCAGTCAACGTTTTCCCTGGCCGTCATTGAAGCGGCAGGTCCCCTGCTTTTGAGCGAAGCCGCCGCCTCTGCCGCACAAAAAGAAGCGTCCTTCATCGGTACTTTCTCCGCCCTCGGCGTCGTCCTTCTCGTCCTCTTTTTCTACCGAGCCGTCACGCCGGCGGTCTCAATGGTCGTGACACTGGGACTGAGCTTTCTGACGGCGGTGAGCGCCGTTTTTCTCGTTTTCGGCGAAATTCACCTGCTTACCCTGGTATTCGGTGCCACGCTCCTCGGCATTGCCGCCGACTATGTCTTTCACTTTCTCACCGAACTCTTTCAGCAGCCGAGCGCTTACGCAGCCCGTCGTTCTCTTTTGAAGAGTCTTTCGGTCTCTCTTTTGACGACGCTCGCCGGGTACAGCGTCATGTTGATCGTTCCCATGCCGATCCTGCGGCAGATGGCACTTTTTTGCATCGCCGGTCTTTCATCCGCCTTCTGTTTCGTCATACTATTGGGGCCGACCGTTGCCAAACCCCGTCCCCTGCCTTCGGCGACTGATCGTTGGGGGACTTTTTTGGGGCAGGCTCTTCCGTTTTCGCAAGCCAAGGCCCTCGCCGTCACGGCCCTTTTCATCTGTGCCGCCATACCGGGATGGTTTCAGCTAAAGACGGGAGATGAACTGCGGCTTTTAAACAGCATTCCCACCGCCGTACTCGCTGAACAGCAGTCGGTGTCGGAAAAAATTTCTCCGACGAGTCCCGGGCAATTTTTTGTCATCCGTGCCCAAACAACCGATGAAGTTCTCCATCGGCTTTCCACGTTGCGCCCCCAACTTGACCGACTGGTGAAAAAAGGACTCCTCACAGGGTACCGCACCGGTGAAGGCCCTCTGTTGCCGCTCATCCGTCAGGCGACTGACCGTCAACTCGTCGAAGCCGTCAACCTCAAAGTCCGACGACTGGTTGAACAAAAACTCGGTTCCCGCGTTGAAATGCCGTCCGCAACCGTCTCACGCCCTCTGACGCTGTCCGATTGGCTCACAAGCCGCGTCGGTGAGTTTTATCGTCCTTTCTGGCTTTCTGATATCGAAACCGTCGTCTTTCTCTCCGGCGTCAAACCGGAATCATTAAAGGCACTCCAATCCGTCGCATCACGGCAACCGGACATCCATTTCATTGATACGACGGGAACCATTCGTCTCAGTCTCAGCCACTGGCGCAGCCTGACGATCAAAGTCCTCGGCGCTTCGTTTTTCCTGATGACGGCTTTCCTCTGGTGCAATTACCGCCGGCAGGCATTTTTCATGGCGTTGCCGACGGCGGCAGCCCTTCTCTGCACCGTCGGGATTCTGGGCTGGTTGTCCGTCCCGGTGTCCCTCTTCACCGTTCTGCCGATGATCCTCCTCTTAGGATTGGGCGCTGACTATGCCGTGCTGCTTTACACCAAACCCGGAGAAAAAACCGCCCTTCTGTCGGTATTTCTAGCCGCCCTCAGCACACTTCTTTCCTTCGGGCTGCTGGCATTTTCCTCAACTCCAGCACTCTGCCACTTTGGCCTGTCGTTGAGCATCGGGCTTTTTCTGGTTTGGTTTTATACAATGCTCCTGCGACCCGCAGGTTCTTTAGGAGTTTGTCATGATTAAACGTGCCTTATTCACAGCCGTTGCCACGGCCATCATCGCGGCATCATCTACCGTCAGTGCTAATCCCATGATTCAGCTACCGGTACAACAAATCGTAACGCCTGTTTCGATGGAACAGCTGCAAAAATGTGTGACCGCTTCTGCTATTTCCACCAATTGGACCGTACTGGAAAATAGGCCCGGCAATCTGTTACTTCGTTACAGCCGTAATCCCAAATGGTGGGTCAAGGTCAAGGTTACGTATTCTGAAAAAGAATACCGCATTGACTATGTTGATTCCGACGGACTGAATTACCGTATGAAGGACGGCGTTCCTGATATTCACCGCAATTACAACCGTTGGATCAAAAACTTGAATAAGTACATCCAGGTCAATCTCAGCCGTCTTTAATTTTCCCGGGCACGATTCGGTACAGAACGTCTTGCAACGGTCTGCGCCGACAGCCCCGCCATTTTAAAACTACACTGGCACCCGCCGCACCAACGCCAAGAAGTCGCTCCAATCACCCCGCTTACCGGACAGCAGTCGGAAAGACATCCCTTCTTTTTTGCGAAGTACCAGTTGTCGGGCCGCATCGGGCGACTTTTCAACCGCGGTCAGCAATCGGCTTTCCGCTAAGAAAACGCGTCGGGCGTACCCGCCGTCCCCCTTTCGATACCCCGCGCCCACGTAAAACTTCAACGCTCCGGCCACCGTTTTCTGTTGAGCGAGATACTTCACAAGAATCGCCGTCCCGACGGCCATATTGGCCTTCGGCTTAAAAGCAGCCGCCGTGCCGCCGTGTTCCTCGAATTTGTCGGCATGTACCCGTACGTGTACCTGCATCAAACCTTTGGCCCCTGCGTTGCTGACGGCTTTTGCGTTGAAACCCGATTCGACCGTGATGACACCGAGGATCAGAATCGGATCAATGTCGGAAGCCTTACCAAGCGACACTGCCTCATCCACAATCACTGCAACGTCGTCCCTGCGCTTATGCCAAGTCCGTGCAATAAAGGTCGTCAGTCGTTCTTTGACGACCGTCAGCCGCTCTTCGTAGGTGAGAAACTTTTTGGGCGACTCAACGAGCCGTTCCGCCGTTGAAGCCTGCGGTCGGGCGGCCGTTACTTCCGCGGGTTCGGCCGCTACCGTCACCGCCCGCAGCAACAGAAACACCGCGACGCTCAAGAGAAGCAGGGCTGCCGCGCCGGTACCCACCGCCGCCCAGCCGAACCGTGACGAGGCCCGAACTTCCGTCATCCGTCAAGCCTCGCCGGCGGGCTGAGTCCTGCGACTCACAACCAGAAGAATCGCCGCCCCCAAGAGTATCAACGGCAGTGACAACCACTGGCCGCGGGAGAGACCAAAAAGCCCCAATCCCAAATACGCGTCCGGTTCACGGAAAAATTCCACGATGAAACGCACGACGCCATAGCCGATGCAAAAGAGAGCCGACACCACGCCGCGGCGCCGGGGCTTGACAGATAACCACCAAAGAAGCGTAAAGAGTGCAAGACCTTCCAACCCCGCTTCATACAGCTGCGACGGGTGCCGCGGGGCAAGACTTCCCGACTGCGGAAAAATCATCGCCCAGGGCAATTCCGGATCCGCCAGCCGTCCCCAGAGTTCTCCGTTGACGAAGTTGCCGAGGCGACCGAAAAAAAGTCCCAGCGGGACCAACGGGGCCGTAAAGTCCGCCGCCGTCCAAAAATTCTTGCCTTTGATTTTGGCAAAAACCGCAAGCGCCAGAATGGAACCGATCATGCCGCCGTGCGCACTCATGCCGCCCTGCCAAACTTTGAAAACATCCAACGGATGCGACAAATACCATGCCGGCTGATAAAAAAGACAGAACCCCAGGCGACCGCCCAAAATCACGCCGACCACACCGTAAAAGAGGAGGTCTTCCACGTCGTCTGCCGTCATCCCTCGCCATCCGTCGCGAGAACGCAGGCGCCCCAACAGAAGAAAAAGCGCAAAGCCCACTAGGTACATCAGACCATACCAATGCACGGCAACCGGCCCCACATGCAGGGCCACGGGATCAAACTGAGGATGAACAAGCATAGTGACAGTGTGTCGGACAAATGATGAGCGAAGTCTAGCGGCAAAGTTACGCCCATATAATTTTGGCTCGTCCGTCTTTCTTAACTTTCCTTATCGCCATGCGCCAGATCTTCCGCACGTTGCCTTGGATTCACCCGTCGGAACCCGAAGTCCTGCAGACGCTGTACCGAAAATACGGTCGGAAGATTCACGTCAAAAAGGGAGAGACGCTCAAAAGCGGCGGAGAAGCGCCGGTGCTCTTTTTCTTGGAGAAGGGCCTCGCCGCCTATTGGGTCAACCGCACGACGCCGGGCCACACGGCGATTTTGTCCCTCATCATCCCGGGTCGCACCATGGGCGACATCACGTGCTTTTCCGGCGAACGCGTCAACGTCACATCGCGCACGCTGCAGGACTCAGACGTGTGGGTCGTCAAACGCTGCGACCTTCTCGCCGAGTACCTGCGTGACCCGCAGCTGCTTCTCACGGAAAGCCAGCAACTCATCCGCAAGCAGGAAAGTCACATTGAAGGAATGACGGCCAATTTCAGCCTCGGCGCCGAAGCCCGCGTGAAGCTTTTCCTGCGGGTGCTGCTCGCGGCGTACGGCCTTCCCCTTCACGAAGGCGAGAACGTCATTCCGCTTTTGATCAGCAACGAACTCATCGGCGACGTCGTCAATCTGTCCCGCATGTCGGTCTACCGCATTCTCACCGACTGGGAAAAAGCGGGGCTTGCCAAACGAAACGGGAAGAACCTCGCGGTCGCTTCCCGTCTCTTTCACGATGTTTACGATTGGGACGATCATCACTACACGGAATGCGACCTCGAAGGGTACGGGCCGCGTTCCGTCTTTGACTGAGGGCCCCTGAAGACGATTACTTCGCCTTCTTCGCGTACTGCACCGCGTTTTCCGCTGCGATACGGCCGGAGTTGACGGCCCAGGCGATGGTGGAACCCGCCATCAGGAGGTCGTAGCTGTCGCCGTACATACCGCCCACGTCGTTACCCGCGCAGTAAAGCCCCGGGATCGGAGTGCCGTCCTGCTTCACGACCTGGAAGTGTTCGTTGGACTTAATGCCGCCCAACGTCCCCAAGGACGTTGCCACCATCTTGATGGCGTAGTAAGGCGCCTTTTCCACGGCGCGCAGGTATTCGGGGGCCTTCGCGAATTCACCGTCGTGACGCACGGCGGCAAAGCCGTTATATTCCTTCACGCTCGCCTTGAGCGTTTCAAGATCCATCCCAGTCTTCTTCGCGAGTTCTTTGAGGCTCGAAGCCTTCACGGCCCAACCCGCCTTTTCCGCAGCCGGCCATTCCTTCTCGAAGTTCGTCAGCTTCGTCGTCACGGGCACCATGACGCCCACGCCCAAGTCGATGCCCTTTTCCTTGACCATGTAGTTCAGAGTCTTCTGGTCGTACACGACCCACATCGATCCGCCGATGCGTTCCAGCGCATTACCTGCAAACGGCCAATTGAGCATGATCGTTTCGTCGCAGAAGCGGCAGCCCTGCGGATCAAGCCACAAGTGCGGCTGCTTGGCGGAAGCCGCCACGTGGTTCGTGGTACCGATTCCCTTGGGACCCGGACGATAAGACGCCTGTACTTCGGTGCCGTCTTTGCCGGCGCCCGCATTCCAAGCCATGTTGATGCCGTCGCCCGTTTTGCCAGCCTGCGCGAGACCGTCCACGCCGGGGAAGCGCATATACTTCTTCATCATTTCGGGATTAGCACCGAAACCGCCCGTCGCAATGATGACGGCGCCCGCCTTGATGGTGATCTTGTCGCCGTCGTCGTTTTCAGCCACGACGCCCACGATCTTGCCGTCCTTCTGAATGAGGCTCTTCGCGGGGGTTTCAAGAAGGAGCTTCTGCCCCATTTCCGCGTACTTCTTCTGGAAGAGGTTGATCCAGCCGGCGCCGCGACCTTCGTAAATGTGCCACGTATAAAGGCCGCCCGGATAGTTCGAATAGAGTTTTTCGAACTTCACCCCATAGCTCTTCATCCAGTCGATGGTAGACGCCGTCTTTTCAAGGAAAGCACGCACCATGCGCGCGTCCCCGCGCCAGTGGCCGTAGTCCATGATCATCTTGAAGGCCTGATCCTTCGTGAGGTTGTAGTTCCAATCGCGCTGCATAGAACTTTCGACCGCCATGATGCCTTCGGAGAAATTGCCGGTGCCGCCGACGGTCGCCTTCTTTTCAAGGGTGATGACCTTCGCACCCGTTTCCGCCGCTGCCAAAGCCGCGGCCGTACCGGCCGTACCGGCACCGATCACGACGACGTCCGCCGTCATGGCGATGTCTTTAGCCATCGCGACGTTCATGGAGAGGGACAAAGTGCCTGCGACCGCGAGGGCGGCCGCACCGAGAGTGAATGCTCTTCTCTGCATGGTGCTATTCCTTATGGTATTTTTCTAACTGTCGGACTCGCGGAACTGACAGGGAATCCAATCCGCTTCCGACGATTCTTAATTGAAACTGAAACCTACAAAGAAAGCCATTCGCTCAATTTCTTTCCGTCGTTTTCGTAACACGGGTTACAAGCCGATGGCCGACATCCCAGATGCCAAAGTCTGAGATTCTCAGATTCCGTTACCCATAATCCCCACAATTCCAATCCAAAGAAAAGCTATAAATACTCTACTATTATCTTAATTTTCAACGCAATAGAATTATTACAAGCATGATCATGGCAAATCCCCATAATTCCCACAATCACCACAATTTCCACAAAACCGACGATCAAAAATATATCATTGCACAAGATTTACGTTTCATTTCATTATTGTGGTAAACTGTTATAAGAATTCCCACAATTAATTCCCACAATAATGATGACCGTTTTCCTTCTGCCGCCGGAATCCGAACAACTCGAATACAAACGAGAATTCAATTCTTCCGGCGAAAAAAAACGACTCCTCCGAACCGTCGTAGCCTTTGCCAACGGCAAGGGCGGAAAAATCATCATCGGTGTGGATGATGCATCTCGCACGGTTTCAGGCCTGCCGCCGGAAACAGATCTCAGCCGCTTGACTGACGCTGTCACCAATTCGATTGCGGACAACTGTACGCCTCAAGTGGCTTACAAAATCCGCGTTGAAATTCTCGACGAAAAACCCGTCGTCGTCCTTGACGTATTTCCCGGCGCGTTCACTCCTTACTACCTCAAAGAACTGGGCCCTGATCAAGGGACATTCATCCGCACCGGCGCTACGACGCGTCTTGCCGACATCTACCGACTGACGGAACTGCGTTTCAGCGGCAGTCGTCGTACTTTTGATACTACGGTCGTTTCAGGGGCACCGGCCGTTACACCGACGCGGCTTAAAGCCTTGTGTCGAGCGCTTTACGCCGAAGCCCGACAAAACGCCGAAACTCTGACGCTCCCCCCGCCCAAAGCCCCGACGCCGGCCATTTTGCAAGACTGGAAACTCATTTCCAGCAATAACGGAGACGTACTGCCTCATTACGGATTTGAACTGTTGGAAGGCACTTGCCGAGCGGTTCCCGGAAGTGCCGTTCGGTGCGGGCTTTTTCTCGGAGAAGATCGCACCAACATCCGCGACACAAAGGTCTTTTCCGGCCCACTGATTGAGCAGTATCATCAAACCGTCGATTGGTTGACGAGCAAACTGGAAGTCCGCACCATCATTAACAACGGTGAGCGGTACGACATTCCGGAACTTCCGGCCAATGCCGTTCGTGAATTGGTCATGAACGCCATTTGTCATCGAAGTTACATTGCGGCCCAAGACAGCATTACCGTCGCGCTTTTTCGAGATCGCCTCGAAATCACTTTCCCCGGGGGGCTCCCTGACGGCATGACGGTTGAACAAGCCATCTCAGGCTTCACCACCTACCGCAATCCCGCTTTAGCCAACGCCTTGGCCTATACCCATCTGATGGAAAAATGGGCCAGCGGAATTCCCCGCGCTTTCCGTCTGATGAAGCAATGGGGCCTTCCTGCTCCCATCATCACGGATGCCGGTTTTGCCGTTCGAACCGTCTTGATGCGGCCCAATGATGTCTCCTGGCCCTCTGCGGCACAAATTTCTCAAATTCTGCAAAAACCGATCAACGCCTCGGTAACCGTTGAAACCAAGCGCCATACCCCCAGAAATGACACTGACGGCCTGCTGTCTTATTTGAAAAACGCCCCGACGGCAACGCTCGACGAAATGGCCCGCGAATTCAATCTCTCAAAAGACCAAGTGCGCTATCGGCTCGCCAAACTCAAAAAAGAGGGACGCCTGACCCGATCCGGGACCAAAAAAGGGCGTTGGCTTGTGAAACTCTGACGATTCCGCCCGATACGGCGCTTTTCAACAGCGCCGTACCGCGCTAAAATTGTGAGTCTTTAATTTGGGGCGCCGGTATTTACTGGCGGTCGTTTTCATCTTGAAAATGTCCCTCAGGTACCCCTCAAAAACCGCCGCCCGACGTAACAAAACCAATCAGTAAAGGGTCATACTCATGTCCGGTCATTCCAAATGGGCCAATATTCAGCACCGTAAGGGCCGTCAGGACGCCAAGCGTTCCAATCTCTGGACCAAACTGGTCCGTGAAATCATCGTTGCTGCCCGCGTGGGCGGCGGCGGAGACCCTGACATGAACTCCCGCCTCCGTCTGGCGATTCTGAAGGCCCGCGAAGGCAACGTCCCGAAGGACACGATCAATAACGCCATTCTGAAGGGCACGGGCCAGTTGGAAGGCGTGAACTACGAAGAAGTCCGCTACGAAGGCTACGGCATCGGCGGTGCTTCCCTCATCATCGACTGCACCACCGACAACCGCACCCGTACGGTCGCCGACGTGCGCCACATTCTCTCCAAGCACGGCGGCAACATGGGCGCCGAAGGCTCCGTTTCCTTCCAGTTCAAGCACTGCGGTGAGTTCTTCTTCGAACCGGGTACGGACGAAGACAAGGTGATGGAAACCGCGCTCGAAGCCGGTGCCGACGACGTAGTGACGCAGGACGACGGTTCGATCGAAGTGGTCTGCGACCCGCAGGCGTTTGACGCCGTGCAGAAGGCCTTTGAAGCCGCGGGTTTGACGCCCGCCGCGTCCGACGTGACGATGAAGGCCTTGAACGAAGTGGAATTGAAGGGCGAAGACGCTCAGAAGATGCATCGCCTCATTGATGCGCTCGAAGACTTGGACGACGTGTCCAACGTTTACACGAGCGCCGTCTTTGATGACGAAGAATAAGCTCTCGGCTCTATAGCTCAGCAGAGGCGGCGCACGTTTACGGGTAACGTGCGCCGTTTTTTTATTAACGAATTTTTCCTTTCCCTTTTTCCTCCATCGGAGTTGATCGAATGAAAGTTCTCGTTGTGGGCGGCGGCGGCCGCGAACATGCTCTCGCCTGGCGTCTCTCTTTGTCCGAAAGCGTCGACAAAGTTTGGATTGCTCCCGGCAACCCCGGCACGGCCGCGGAACCCGGCATAGAAAACCTCCCCGTCACCGATATTGAAGAACTCGCGCAGTTTGCGAAAGCGAACGGCGTCGAACTCACGGTCGTCGGCCCCGAAGCCCCGCTAGCGAAGGGGCTTGTGAACGTCTTCCGCCGCGAAGGCCTTTCCGTCTTCGGTCCCACGAAGGAAGCCGCACAGCTGGAAAGCTCCAAGGATTTCGCCAAGGCATTCATGAAGCGCCACGGCATTCCGACGGCGGACTACGAAACGTTCTCGGATCCCGAGAAGGCTCACGCCTATCTTGACAAAAAAGGCGCGCCGATCGTCATCAAGGCCGACGGCCTCGCCGCCGGCAAGGGCGTTGTCGTCGCGATGGATCTTGAAACCGCGCACCGCGCCGTGGACGACATGCTCGAAGGCCACAAATTCGGTGCCGCCGGTGCCCGCGTCGTGATCGAAGACTATCTCGACGGCGAAGAAGCGAGTTTCATCGTCATGGTGGACGGCGAACACATTCTGCCCCTTGCCACGAGTCAGGACCATAAGCGCCTCTTGGATCACGACATGGGCCCCAACACAGGCGGCATGGGAGCCTACAGCCCGGCCCCCGTCGTCACACCGGAAATTCATGCCCAGGTGATGCGCGACATCATTGAACCCACCGTGAAAGGGATGGCAAAGGACGGCCTTCCCTATACCGGGTTCCTCTACGCGGGCCTCATGATCGGTAAGGACGGCAAGGCAAAAACTCTGGAATTCAACTGCCGCATGGGCGACCCGGAAACGCAGCCCATCATGAGCCGCATTACCGGCGACTTTGCCAAAGTGCTCAAAGCCGCTGCGGACGGTCACCTTGACACCGTGACGCTCGACTGGGACGACCGTGCCGCTTTGGGCGTCGTCGTCGCTTCCCACGGTTACCCCGAAAGCCCCCGCAAGGGCGACGTGATTACGGCGCTTCCCCAAAACGACGCCCTGCATCACGTTTTCCATGCCGGTACCAAAACGAACGACAAGGGCGAACTCGTCACCGCAGGCGGTCGCGTCCTCTGCGTCGTTGGGCTCGGCAAAACCATCCGCGAAGCCCGTGACGCTGCGTACGAAGCCGCTGATCAGGTACACTTTGACGGCGCCCAGATGCGCCGCGACATCGGCTATCGTGCTCTGAAGTAACCCTTCGGACGCCGATTCCCCAAAGCAC
>OIWS01001217.1_pt1 | contig 27313 bp, 17 predicted proteins | sample 1587611 | NCBI WGS metagenome assembly OIWS01 (sample SAMEA3888919, study PRJEB22519) | human gut metagenome | biome: human gut; feature: human-associated habitat; material: faeces | place: Denmark | collected 2010 | reverse complement strand
TTTCATGCTCCTTCCGCGTGCAGCTTTTTGGTGCTTCGCCTAAGTCCTTGTTTGCCCCCAACTTTCCGTGAAGAACCAAAAAAGTATCAAAACAGCCTGTGGACGAATTCCGCAGGCTGTTTTTGATTGCAATCAGAACAAGTCCAGCATGTTATCCAGATAGATTTCCTCCCGCACTTTCAGCTGGCATTCCGGCTTCGTCAGGTAGTACAGCAGGAATTCCAGCACCAGCGCGCTGCCTAACTCGCGCCCCTCAATCTTGAAGTTCTCAAAACCCATCGGCAGGTACGTCTGCTGAATATCCGCCACCCCGATAAAGCCCGGATTTTCCATTGCCTTGGAGAATCGGTAGCCGCCCTGCGCGTCCGGTGCGTGGCAGCGGTGCTCGTCGCCGCCTTCGCCGAGGTTCTTCCGGCTGACGGCTTCGTAGCACGCGCGGCGGTCGCGGCAGCCGAAATAGCAGCACTCGTTGCAGAGGAACTCCACCTTGTCCTTTTGACCCTGCGGCAGGGCATTCAGCTTCTCCAGCGCGTGATTCAGGCGGAAATCCGGCACGACATAGCGGAATTCCGCTCGTTCCAGTTCCGCCTGCAAGTCGGGAAACGATGTCAGCACTTTCGTCGTTGAGGACACGAAATACAAGTTCGGATACGTTTTCCGCAAATAGCGCAGGAGCAAATCCGAATGGAGAATCACGCCGCCATTCCCGCCGTCGTTCAGCATCTGGCAGAGCGCATTGCAGCGCGCATCACGCAGATGCTCCGCGCGCAGGAGAGAGTTGCTGAATGTCAGGCGCGGCGAAATGCCGTAATCACGCATCAGCGCCAGCACATCCCGCGCGCTTGACTCCCCCGACCCGACGCGCCCGCCGCCCCACAGGCAATCCGCCGGTGCGCCGTAAATCGAGCCGATGTCGCACCAGTCGTAGAAATATTCCGGATGGTTTCGGTAGAGCGGCAAAAATCGACAATACAGCTCGTAAAACTCGAACAGACCGGGCAGGTGATAGTGGGCGATTGTCATGTCTGCTGCCCTTCTTCCGCCGTCAGCAGCCAGTCTTTGCCCTGCCAATGTACTTGCATCTGCACCTTCTTCCACCCCGCCGGCAAGCGCGGATGCAGCGTCGGCTTGCCGTCCTCGAAGCGCAGACCCAAGAAGCCATAGAGCAGCACCATATACGCGCCGCCCGCTGCCGCCGGGTGCGTGCCGCCAATGTACACCAGCCCTGCCCACTGCTTGCCGCCGCCGACAATATCCGCCTCGGCGGATTTCAGAAACAGCGGATACGCTGCCGCCGGACGCCCGATTGCGCACGCGCACAGGGCATACATGCACGCAGACAGACTGCTGCCATGCTCGGTTCGCGGCTCATAGTAATCATAATTCGCGGCGATGATGTCCGCCGGGTACTGCCCCAGCATGTACAGCAGGGCAATCACGTCCGCCTGCTTGATGACCTGCGTCTGCGCCGCCACGCCATACGCGCCGCCCCAGTATTCGCGCGGGTCAATCAGGCGGCTGCGCACCTCCGGCACGAGCACGTTTTCCAGCTTGAAGTAGCCGTCGAACTGCTCAATCAGCCCGGTTTTCGGGTCAGGTGTTTGATGCTTCAATTGCTTCGCGGCATCCGCAAAGTGCATCAGTTCCGCTTCGTCCGTCTCCGGCAGGTACTTCTGGCAGACCTCCACCGCGTAATTCAGCGTCATCCGCGCCATTTCGTTGGTGTAGGCGTTGTTTTTCACATGCTCGTGGTACTCGTCCGGGCCCATCACATCCAGCAAATCATAGGTGTCGCTGAGGATGCGCTTGGAAATCAGGCTCATATAGAACCTTGCGCATTCCAGCACGACGCGCGCGCCGCCGCTTTGCAGCAGCGAATCATCCCCCGTGTACTGCGTATATTTCCGCAGCCCATACACGACAGCGGCGCTGATGTGCACCTGCGTATCGCGGAAGAACGTGCGCATCGGTCGCCCCGTGAACACGTCGGTGACATTGTAGTCCGTGCAAGCGTCCTTGCCGCCCTCGACGCTCTCCCACGCATAGAACGCGCCCGCATAGCCGTAGGATTTCGCCTTGTCCAGCGCACCCGGCAGTGTCTGCACGCGGTATTCCAGGCAGTGCCGCGCCACTTCCGGCATACACGCCAGATAGAAATCCAGCATGAACATCTCCGTATCCCAGAAAATCGCGCCCTTATACGTCTGCCCGGACAGCCCGCGCGCCGCCACCGACAGCGCCGCCCGATGCCGCGGCGCGATGCTCATCAGGTGGTACATCGAATAATTGACCGCGAACTCCGCGCGCGCGTCGCCTTCAATCGTCACCCGCGCTTTCTGCCAGAGCGCCGCCCACGCCGCCCGCTGTTCTTCGCGCAAAGCATCATACGCCGGGGCATTTTCTGCCGCTTCAATGGCGGATGCTTCCGGTGCGTCGCCGTCGCTGGTGGTGTACACCGCGGCGACCTCATCCAGCTGCCACGGCTGACCCGCCCGAAGCGCGATTTGCGCCGTCCGAACGCCGCCGTGCGTGATTTCGCCGTCCGTGCAGCTGCACCGGAGCGCCGTGCAGACGCGCTGCTGGTCATCCGTTTCGCCGGTCAGGGCGACAACGCCGTCCGATTCTGTCAGCGTCAGCGTCTCATAATGCGGGCCGTGGATGTCCCAGACGTTTTCGTCCACGCCGAACGCAATGGTGACGACGCTGTCATGTGTCGCCGTGATGGTCACGCGCTGTGCGAGCAAATGCACCCGCTCCATCGCGCAGAACCGTTCCTGCCGGATGGTGATTTCGCCTGCATCCGCCTTGAACGTGCTTTCGCGGGTGAACACACCATCGGCAATATCGAGTGCGAGGCGGTGCGACGTAAGCCGATCGGCATTTTCCGGCAGCGACACGCCTTTCACGGCGACATACAGCGGATTCGGGGCATTCAGCGGCTCTTCCCAGCCCTGCCCCTTTTGGTGGTGGATGCCCGCGAGGTTGACGGCGGTCATCTGCTGTACGCCCGCTTCGCCAATCGTCCCGCGAACGCCCATATACCCATTGCCCGTCAGGAAGCGGTTGCCGTTATCCGCGTCCTGTGCCGGGTCAAACCCCGTTCGCTCAATCACCGTATTCATCCGTTTATTCCTCCTCATGTTCAAAACTTCCCTCCATGCGGTATTCATGGAGGGAAATTCGCGGCTGCACTGCGCTTTTCCTGCTACGGATTGCAGGTTTTCGGGTGCGGAAATTTCGGTTCTGCGCAATTTGCTTCGTGGGAACGACCTCATCCGCCGACTGCGGCCGGCACCTTCCCCCTTGGGGAAAGCGAAGTCGGCTGAAGTCGTCTCCTGCCTAATTGCTTTTTTATCCTACATACTCCAACAAGTCCGACAATTTCCCCAGATGATACGTTGCGCGCGCATCCTCCTTGGCGTCCCCCATGGCGGCGCAGGCAAACCCTCCCGCTTTCGCGGCTTCCACCCCTGCATGGGCGTCCTCCACCACCACGCACTGCTCCGGCTTCAAGCCCAGCATCTCCGCCGCCTTCAAAAACACCTCCGGATTCGGCTTCGAGTGCGTGATGCAGTTTCCATCCGCCACCGCGTCGAAAAAACCATCCAGCCCCATCCGCTCCAGAATGAACGGCGTGTTCTTGCTCGACGAGCCAATCGCCAGCTTCAAGCCGCGTGCGCGCAGGGTGTCCAGCGTGCGCTTCACGTCGCCGGACAAATCAGCGGGCGACATTTGGTTCAGCAACTGCCGATAGCGCGTGTTTTTCTCCTCCGCCATCGCGTTTTTCTCATCCTGCGAGTACGCCTTGTCGCTTTTTTCGAGGATGATGTTCAAGCTGTCCATGCGGCTGACCCCGCGCAAAAGGCCGTTGCGTTCGCGGTCAAAGGGGATGCCGAGCCGATCCGCGAGCGCCTTCCACGCGCGGTAGTGGTACTCGTCGGTCGAGCAGAGAACGCCATCCAAATCGAAGATAATGCCTTGATATTGCATCGTGATTTTCTCCTATCAGTAAACGCAAATTTCCGCTGCCTGCGCGCCGTCGGTGCGGGAGGCGGAATTCATTGTGAACACAACCTTGACAAAACTGGCTTCCACACTATCGAAATCAATGCGGATACGATTGCCCGTCGCAGGGTCGAATTGGTACTGCGCGGCGGGTGCAACTTCGGTAAAATTCTCGCCGTCCTGGCTGACGAGAACGGCGATTTCCTGAATGCGCGCCTCCCAGATGGCGGATGGATTCAGGCAGACCGCGACGGTCGAGATGGTATGCGTTTCGCCCAGCACGATGAGCATTTCCGCCGGGAATCCTTTGCTTTCCCAGTAGGTATCGGTTTTGCCGTCGTTGACGTTTCGGCTGACGTACACGTCGGTATGCGCGCCGGAAATGACTTCCTTATTGAGCGCGAAATTCTCCGTTTCGGGGAGGGCGATGTACTGCTCAGCGGGGTCAGGGAAGCACGCCGGGCGCTCCGCCTTGGTCTGGTCGGGCGCGGGGACAATGGTCACGATGGTGGGAATTTCTTCTTCCGCCTGCGTCAGAAGGGGCAGGCACGCCAGCGACAGGGCGAGCATGGCGGATACGACAGAACGCATTTTCATGAGCGAAATTTCCTTTCTATAATGATGGTAGATGTGGTGATGCGGGTGGTCGGTCGCGCCCATTTGGCGCGACAATGTGCAAGTGGTCGAAAGAGCAAGTTGGGGGGCGCGTCTGAGGACGCGCGAAATTACAACCGCTGCGCTGAAAGCGCTTCGCTGTTCAGCGCTCGTGTGGCAGAATTGCGTACTTTTCCATTACTGGTTGCACGACAAACTGTTGGGGCGTTGCCCCAAACCCTACCAGAGGCGCTGCCTCTGGACTCCGCAAGGGGGATCCCCCCTTGACCCCTTCGCGCGATTGAATTGAGCGCTTTTCCCTTACTTCTTCCGCGTGTTTATCCTCTTTTGGCTTACTCTACAACAATCCCCTCACAATAATCATCATACCGCAGCTTCATCTGCTTCAAATTCGTCATCTTCTCCCCCAGAATCGTCACATTCCGCAAGGTCACATTCGTAATCCGATTATCCTCCCCATACCCCGACAATCTCGACGCCGGCACTTTCCCATCCAGCGTCCGCAGCACCGTCAGGCCATCAATCAGCACATCATCAATCGACCCAAACTCATCCTTGACCGTCGACCACGCCGAATTTTGCAGCGTCATCTCAATCAATTCCTTATTATTGCCGTTATCACCCTGCATGAAGGCGTTTTCGACGACGATGTTGCGGTAGACGATGGCGTGGACATACGCATCGTCGCTGTTATGGATGCTGATAACGGGCTTATGGAAGTTATACAGCACAGTGATGTTCTCAAACAGCACATCGCTGATTTCGGGGTCAAGCGTCCAGCCCTTGTCGGTTTCGTAGCCGATTTCCATGGACTGGGCGAGGTCCGTCCACACCTGCATGTTGCGGAAGGTGATGCCCTTGGTGGAGCCGGAGTAGTTCTTGATGACGAGGCTGTCGTCCCATGTGCGGGCGAAGCTGTTCATCACGGTGTGGTCGGTGCAGGACTGGAAGGTGAAGCCGTCGCCATTTTGACGGCCGGAAATGACCTTGACGTTGTTGATTTCCACATGCTTGGAGGAGTAAGAATTGACGTTCCAGCAGTTGGAATTGGCGACGATAATGCCGTCGATGGTGACATCCTTTGCGTGATTGAGATCAATCGGGACGCGCGCATACGAGCCGGGCTGATTCCACGCGTCGTAGTCGCTGCCGTCGATGATGCCGCGCCCGCAGATGCGGACGTTCTTGGCGTTATTGACGGAGATGATGGAATGCAGCACCGCGCCGCCGGAGATGTAGAGTGTCTGCCCGTCTTCCAGCGCGATGGCGTCCATGACCCACTCGCCGGAGGGAATATAGTAGACATTCGGGTCGTCGGGATCAGGGACGTCCGTTTCCAGCGGATTGGCGAAGATGTGCAGCGCCTTGTTGACGTTATCATTGAAGACAACGGTGTACTGCCCCGGCTCCGTAATCATGAAGGAAACTTTGCCGTCCTTGACTTCGGGCGTAATCCCCCACGACTGCGGAATGACGGCGGCGCTCTCCACTTTGTCCGGCAGACCGGGCATTTCAACCTCGATGCGCACTTTGCCCTCGAAGTCAAAGTACGTCATAGGCGTGGTCGTCGGCTGGGTGTTGGCGTTCCAGATGTGTTCGTGGTTGACCATCACGTCATAGACGAACAGGGCGTTGCCGTTCGCGGTAACTTTCGCCGTCGCGGAGGTCGTCATCGTCTTCGGGCCTTCGTAGAGGGTCAGCAGCGTTGGATTCTCTTCGGCAGTCGCGGGCATCATCCACGCGGTCAGCAGAAGCATCAGCACAAGCATCAGGATGGGGGTGGTTCTCTTCATCGTTCATGTCCTCCTTGTTCGCCGCGGCGTTTCCAGCGTGTGGAAATTGTCCGCATTTGGTTAAGCGCTAAACCTATACCATGATTATAGCAGGAAATTTGGAAATGTGCAATGTGCCTGAAGATAAAAATTTTCAGAAAAAGCCTCTTTTCCCCTCTTGACATGTGGCAAATGGTATGTTATAATCATGTCAACGATAGGTTGAGCGTTAAACCTATCCACCCGTCAACATCATAAAGGAGGTATCCCCATGAAGAAGTTCCTTGCTTTCCTGCTTTCCCTGACGATGGTGTTCGCGATGGCAGCTGTTGCGTTCGCTGAAGGCGAAACCTACCTGTGGGACAACTTTGACGACCGTGACCCGAATGCCAAGCCTGAGCTTGCGCCCAACGGCGTGCACCTCTGGTGGGACAACTGGGCGAACCTGCGCGCAAAGAATGAGGACGGCGCGTTGAAGCTCGACATGCGCCCCAAGGCGTATGACCCGGAAGACTACGACAGCGAAGACGACTACTACGCCCATGCCGCCGACTGGATGGCGAACTGGGGCGAAGCCGTTGACATGTGGGGTCTGGACGGCGTTTCCTACTGCAAGTACCTGACCATCCGCATCAAGGGCGCGGAAGGCGGCGAAGAGAACAAGCTCATCATGGACTGGCATCCGGAAGACGCCAAGTTCTACGCGGCGCGCTTCTCTGACCTTGTGCTGGCGGACGGCACGCACCCGGTCATCACCACCGAATGGCAGGATCTCGTCATCGACCTTGAAGCGTCCGGCTTCCCGGGCATGACCAACGCCCTGCACATCCGCGCGTTCGCCAAGTGCGTCATCTACCTGGACGAAATCACCTTCTCTGAAGCCGTTGCGCCCATCGACGCTACCAGCTCCGAAACCATTCAGGCTGGTCTGACCGCGCCGGAAACCGGCAAGCCCGGCGACCTGCCGATTAAGGACTATCTGGCTGAACTGGAATAATTCCAAAACGTTCAAAAAGGGGGGACAGTTTCGGCTGTCTCCCCCTTCTTTTACGGATTTTTTTCCAGAAACCGCTTGCGAACAACTTCAAAGACTGGTATACTTTTTATGATGCGCACGGACTTCGCGGACTTCGTCCGTTCTCTTTGAGCCGCGCAGATTACCACGCCTAAAACACTGCATAAAATGGAGCATCGCATGGTCACACTCAAAGACATTGCCGCCGAAGCAGGCGTAAGCATTACAACCGTTTCCAACGTGGTGCATAACCGCAAAAGCCGCGTTTCCGAAAAGAAGGTTGCAAAAATCTGGGAGATTATCGAGCGCGAACACTACGTTCCCAGCATGTCCGCGCGCTCGCTGGCGAACGACCAGTCCGCCATCATCGCCATGGTCACTTACATCACGCCGCGCACCACCGGCAGCACCGTCAGCGACCCCTTCATGAGCAGCGTCGCCGCCAGCGTCGAGCAGCGCACCCGTGAAGCCGGCTACTACCTGATGCTGCGCTCCGCCGAAAGCGTCGCCGCGCTGGAGGGGCTGATTCACAGCTGGCGGCTCTCCGGGCTGATTATGACGGGGCTGTTTCAGGATTCGTTCTTCGATGCCGTAGCAAAGCTGGGCATTCCCGTCGTCCTCATCGACAGCTATGTGGACGACCCGAACATCTGCTGCGTCGGCTTGGAGGATGAAAAAGGCGGCTACCTCGCCACGAAGCACCTGCTGGAGAACGGCCACCGCGTGATTGCGTTCGCGTCGCCGCCGATTTCCCCCGCAGGTGTTATCGAACTGCGCTTGCAGGGCTATCGCCGCGCCTTGGCGGAATACGGCGTGCCGTACGACCCGGCGCTTGTCTTTACGCAGGAAATTTCCGTGCAGGAGGGCAAGAAGCTGGGGCATCAACTCAGCACACGTCCCGAAATCACGGGGATTTTCGCCTCGGCGGATATTCTGGCGGCAGGCATCATGTCCGGGCTGCATGAGTGCGGGGTAAGTGTGCCGCGCGATAAGTCGATTGTGGGCTTTGACGATCATTATATTTCGCAGCTGGCGATTCCGGGGCTGACAACGATTCATCAGGATTCGGAGAAGAAAGGTACTTTGGCGACGGAGATGATTTTGGCACAGCTGCGGAAGGAAGAGATTGCGCAGAAGAAGGTTATTTTGCCGGTGCACCTTGTGGAAAGGGGCAGCGTGAGGAATATAAAGGAATAAGGAAAAAGAGGATAAAACCGCATCTTTCCTTCTTTGTCGATTCCGTGATGAACCAATTCGGAAATAGTATAAAGAGAAAATTTGTCTTCTTGCGAACTCACAAAAAATCATCGGCACAGCGCCAAATGAAAACTTGGTGCTGTGCCGATGCTGTTTATACCCGAAAAGAAAGGGCGCAAGCAGGTTCGGAAATGGCAATTAAGGTTCTTCCCGCTCAGGCACAACCGTAATGCCTTGCTTTTTCGCCCATTTTTCCGCAATGCTTCCCGCTGGCGTATGAATCGTCAGTTGCGGCACGTTTGCAAACGCATCTTCTGCTATGTATTGAACGCTGTCAGGCAGATAGATGTCTCGCAGCTGATCGCATCCAGCAAACGCGCGGCTTTCAATCGTCGTCAATCCATCCGGGCATCGCACACTTACCATCGGCGCATTTAGGAACGCCTCGCTTTCAATGATTTTCAGCATCGCCGGCAGCGCTATCTGATACTGCACCTTCTTTGACCAGCACGCGTAGAGTACCATTCCATCTGCAGGAAGTGTCAGCGCTGACAAATCCGCCACATCGTCATTTTCTTTCAAACTCCAGCCAATGAAGTATGCGCCATCCTTCATTGGATTCGGCAGTTCAGGAAGCGGTAGCCCTGCGGAAAGCAGATAAAAGCTCACCATGTTGTCCTCTGACATCAGCACAAGCGGCGCCGGATTGCAAAATACGCCTTCTGCGTCGATTTGAGCATTCAAGGACGTATTTTCCGTCATCACTGCAAACGGCCGTTCATGCCCTGCAAATGCATTTTCTGCCACGCTTGTTACACTGCACGGCAATTGCACTTGAAGCAGCGGCGATTCTTTTCCCGCCGGAATTGCGAAGGCATACGCTCCAATGCTTGTAACGCCATCTGGCACTGTAAACTGCTGATTGTCCTTTTTGTATGGATAAGCTATCAAAGTCCCATCTGCGCTATACAGGACGCCATCCTGTGCATAATAATGTGCATTCGCCGGATCAACATAAAAGCGTTCCAAATCCACTGCCAAGCGGAAAGCCGCAGGATCAATCTGCCGCATGGATGCGCCAATCTCCAAGTATCTGATTCCCTCATGGATTGCATCAGCATACATTATCTCAAACTGATCCGGAATGTGGAAGTACCGCTGGTTGTTGTTGTAAGAAATCAGTTTCGGTACCTGCCGCCAATTTCCCGTAGCTGGATCGTATTCATCCCAATCGTAATTACCATCCAGCTTATCCCAATTGACAAAATCATCCCACAGCTTGTAGGTATACCCCAAGTAAATATCCAAATTTTTCTCTGGCATAACACTTGGAAATGTAATCTGATTTGTCCATTCTGCATCACTAAACCAGCGAATACAGTCACTGTTTTTAATTCCCATGCTATAAATCCGCGGTTCAACCAGCGTATCGCCAGCTGTACGCGTCTTTACCATATCATCTCGCCCATCCGGGTAGTGAATGCGCAGCGTATAGACTGGTGCATCAATCGCAACACGCGTAGACTCCGTCACGCTCCACGTCGCTTGATTCTGTGGACAGTAAATGGTTCGTTCGCCATAGAAGTTGTCATCAGGGAAGAAAACAAACGCCTCGTCCGAAAGAACATATACGGTTTTCAAATTCGTACATCCCGTCAGCGAATCATTGCCAAAGCACCAAACTGCCCTTGGAATTGTCATTTCCGTCAGCGCCGTACAGTTCGTGAACACATAGTCATCGACTCGCAGCAGCGATTCAGGAAGTGTGATGTTTTGCAGTGATGCGCATCCATAGAATGCTTTTCCGCCAATCTGTTCCAGCTGTGTCGGCAGCTGTACATATTTTAGTGACGTACAATTCTGGAGCAATCCAATCGGCACCATTTTCAGCGATTGCGGAAGATGAACCGTCTCCAGCGAAGGATTATCTGACAGCGCATAGTCCGCAAGGCTTGCATTCTCCGGAATTACCAGCGCTTTCAGCCTTCCATTGTTGTTTATTTGGGTAATTGTTTGTATGCTGGATGGCAGCTGCAATTCTTCCAGCATCGGATTGTTACATATTGCTGTAATTGTTTTTACCCCTGACGGTAATGCGATCTTTTTCAGCATCATGTTTCCGGAAATGGACATAATCGTATCCACAGAACCCGTCAGCGTTAGATTTTCCAGCAAAGGCATTAGTGTAATCTTTATGCGTCCCACATTCAGATGAAGGTTCAGCTGATGAATGGCTGTGCCGTCAAAAGCATTCAGCAGGTATGTTTCAGATTGATTTTTCCCTTCCTGCCGATAAGGATAAACCGTCCCGCCAAACGAAAACACCTCCAGGTTTTTGCAATTTAAGAACGCACTGTTTCCAAGATACAGTTTAGAGCATTGAGAAATTGTAACTTCCTGCAATGCATAACAGTCAGCAAACGAATATTCTCCAAGATAAATTTCATTCGCTATAAGGGTAACAGAAGTCAAGTTAGGATGTTCTTTAAATACATTGTCGGGAATACGAATTGTTTCCCCTTGAATTGTAATTGTTTCGATACCTTTGCTGAATATAGCATACGTCATATCAATATTCTTACCGCTAATATTAACTTTGCGCAGATTTTCTATGTTCGCATTGCCAAATTGCAAATCACCTGACACATGCAGTTCCAACTGCTCAAGCTGCGGATTGTTGTACAAAACCGTATCAAATTTGGTGAGTGTTGACGGGAGATGTAACGTACGCAAAGACGTGCAATCTCCAAATGCCAATTTTCCAATCTGTGTTACACCTTCGGGAATCGTTATTTCCTCCAGCGAATAGCAATGTCGAAAGGCATTCTGACCAATCGTTTGTACTGTATCAGGAATTTCTATTTTCTTTAATGAGTAGCATCTATCAAAGGCACTTGACGCTATGCTTGTTACCCCTGATGGAATCGAAATTTCCTGCAGCGAATAGCACTCAGGAAAATAAGGCGAATCCACCATATTTGCAGGCAAATGCACCCATTGCAACCGATAATTTCGGCTGTTGTTTCCAGTATGCCGCATAGAGTCGGCGAACTGAATACCAATTAGCGATTTTCCGCCACATACACCGCTAGTTCCGTAAAAGCCGTCATCAAAAACAACATACTGCACAGTGGGGCCTGTGCTTGTAACACTGCCCTGATATGCTTTTGTGTAATTCTGATAATCGGGATTTCCAGGTTTAATCAATCTGCAATACAGCGTTGCACCTTGCTGCTCGGCGCCAACAATCTGGTAGGCTTCTTCTTTTTCATTCACAGACGAAATACGAGGTTTGCCAACCCGTTCAGCATATCCTTGATCATCGTCTTCCGGGAGCGTGTATCCAGGTTTTTCTGAAACAGCGTCCCACTGCGCTGTGCAATTGAGTGTTTCTTTGCCCACCACAACAGGTAAACTTTCTGAAACCAACGTACCATCCTCTTTTGTCACTCGCCAGCCGATAAAGACTCTCCCCTGCATTATAAGCGGTCGCTGCGCTTTTTCAGCGCTTAGTGTTTCATTGATTGCAAAGCGTTTCGTTGCATATAATACACCATCTTCGGAAAAGAAATTCACAGTTGTTGTCCGCCAAGTGCACTCCGACACTCTTTTGAACCCTTCAAAATGATACTCTTTATCTTCCAGTAATTGGATTCCATTTCCCGTCGTTGTAATCGAGCATTTGCCATCGCCGATAAAGGCTGGTACTTTTGCCCCGGCTTTTGGAATTAAACCGATCTTTGCTTCTGGATACACCTTCCAGTACGGTTTCACATCCGAGCAAAGTGCTGTTTGGGGAACCATTGGGTCAAAGCTTTTGCTTACACTCATGCCGATTTTTTCCACAACCGACACGCGCACAAGGTCACAGAATCCCGCGATGGGGGTTATCGTAATTCCGCCCTTGATTATAAATTCCGCCTTACCCTCCATATTGATTTCAAACGACTTTGTTCCTGCTATGCATTCATTGTTCCACTGCCCATTGGCATAAGCAAATTTGCATTTACCGCCTTGATTTTTGAATGTAATGTCCACGCTGCCATCCATTTTGAATTCCCCTGTGATCAACGTGCATACTTGCATTGCATAGGCAGTAAACCACGGGATACGAATCAGTTCTATTTCCGTCGGCTGTTTGTCATCCTCCTCCGCATCCGTTGTAAAGTCTGCCTGCACATCCATGCTTGTATCAAAGTAGAAATCTTTTATTTCGAATGGCTGATAACTCCCGATTTCAAGCCGATATTCATTTACCGAAATGTTAATTGTTACGTTCACTTCAATTCCATCATCCACAAACGTACCCTTGATGACCAGCCCGCTTGCGCCATCACGCGGCACTGCTGATTCCATTACAAAATGCTCATCAAGCACTTCGATATTTGCAATGTCCGCCACCAAATCAGTCTCATGAAGTTCTATTTTTTCCGGCAGACCGTAACACTCCATGATTTCTTCATTCGTCATTGCATCGGAAATCGTTTCTTCCGCGTTCGCACAGATGATGCCTCCCATCAGCAGAAGCATGATCAGCACAATCCAAATTATCAACCAACGTCCTGCGTTTGTCATAGGAAAGCCCTCCTTCGCTCCACCATTCAAAGTCAAGGATTCCGTGCATCATGCACTGCCGTATCGCAGTTATATATGCAATTGGATGCAGTCGGTAATCAAATTGTACCATGTTTTTGCAGTTGCTGTCAAGGGTTCAACTTGCAGAAATGAGTTTTGCAGCTTTTTTGCACATCCTGCCAAATTCCAGCATCATCATCAGCCGCGAGCGCTAAGGCGCTGTCCTTTATCCCAGCGTGATGCTGACCGCGCCATCCGGGCTGACATTCAGTTTCATGCACAGCAAGTATCGCTTGTAAAACGCTTCCTTCTCCTTGTCCGTCATCATAATCCACGAGTTTTGCAGCGCCGTCTCCATCATCGTGCGAACGTTGAATGGTTTCGTGCTTTCTCCCGCCAGCTGCTGATTGATTTGCTCCTGAATTGCATTGATCAGCGTACTGGTTTTGATGTTGTACGACGCCGCCGTACAGAAGTCGTCAATGAAGCAGAACGGGATTTCATGCCGCGCCAAGGTGTCCATGATGGCCATGCCCGTTTTGCCCTTCTCCAGCATAACAAGGAAGCGGACGCTGTCCAGCTGGCGAATCATCGCCCAGTAGTCGCTGTCCGATGAAACAAGGATGACCGCATCCACGCCGGAGGTATACACTTCGCGGCTTGTCCGCACCGCCAGCGCCATATCGCACTGCGATTTGTTCTGGTTCAGCCGCTCGACCTTAATATGTTCCAGCTCAAGGTTCGCTTTTTCATCCACCGCCGTAGAGAGCGTGCGATCAACCAGCGTTTCCCATTGTGCCGTTGTATACTCGCTGTCAAACAGAATCACCTTGGATATTTTGCCCAGCTGCTCAGTCGGGAGGCTGCTCAGCGCCGCCGCGAGCTTCACGGCATCCGAATTTTCACAGTCCACCGCAATCAGGCATTTCTTGCATTGCTCCAGCAGCCTGCCCAGATTGCGCATCGTGTGGTTGCCCGCATCGCGCACCAGCGACAGGTTTTCAAAGCGGTCTTCGTGGCGCTCATAGAGAATCGTTACGAATTTTTCATCATTATAGAGGATATTGCCCTTGCTCTCCGGGCTTGTGGCAACAGCATCCCAGTTAATCCAGCAGTGGAACGGGTAGCGGCGGGTATCGCTTTTATAGTATTCCCCTGCTTTTTTAATGCCCTCTTTCTTCGTACCGTTCGGCATCAGGAAAATGGGTTTCACATAGTCCCACTTCACCCATTCCGGGAAAAAGCGCGCCACTTGATTGATTCGGTTGCTGATTTCACAATTGATGCTGATAATGTATTCGTCAATATCCGGCTTTGCTTTGTAAATTCTGACGCCGTCCTGTTCGAGCTGCGCCACCGCTTCTGATGGAATGAGATTCGGTACGCTGCCGATATTGCGGAAGCTCATGCGAAATTCACTCACAATGGCTGGATAATTGCGTTCCATCGCCGTGCGAATGCGGCACAGATTGCGAATAATGCGCGCCTCTTTGTGCGCATCCAGCTCTTCGTAACTTTTCAGCAGAAATGGTCTCGCATTTTCTTCGCCAAAGTTTTCTTTGTCGATGCCAATAAGGTATGCCATCGGCGACACCAGCGTGTACGTTGAATTCTGGAACTCATTGTAGATGATTTTTTTGTCAAGCGGCGATGGCTTTTGCTGATTTTCCGGATTCTCATCGTCTATTTCAAGTGCTTGAACGAGTTTTGATAAATCAGCGAGATTATTGGAGGTGATTGTTTTACGCGCTTTCGGCTGGGTTTTCGTTTTCTTTGCCATGTGGAAGACTCCTTTTCTGTATTTTTTTGTTCATTTCCATCATACCATTTTGGCGGCGGCATTGCAAGGGCAGCAGCGCACAAATCGTTCTGCTTTTACGCATTGTTTTCCCCCGGAAGTGTTTGACAAAAACTGCTCGATAGTTTTATTTTTCTTGACAGCAGGTTATTATAGTGCTATACTATTATTAACATTAGATACACACAAATTGATTATGTCGGGAGAGCTTTCTGTATGGAATACGTCACCCACCTCCGCGAGGACGGCAGCTATCAGCCGCTCAAGGAGCATTTGGAAGGCACAGCGACGCGTTCTGCGAAATTTGCTGCTTCTTTTGGAGCGAGTTCTCACGCCGAAAGAACAGCCTTGCTGCACGATATCGGCAAGTACAGCCCCAACGGGCAGCGCCGCCAGCGTGACCCGGAACACACTGCCAAGGTGGATCACAGCACGGCAGGTGCGCGGGCGGCGGCAGATTTGGACGATATGCACGCGGCGTTTGCCATTGCGGGGCATCACGGCGGTCTGCCCGACTTGGGAACCCGTCTCAGCCTCGATGATGGCACATTGTGCGCACGGCTGAACAAAAAGCTGACCGGCGGCGACGATCCCTCCGCGTGGCGCAGTGAGATTTCTTTGCCAACAGGCGTTCAGCTCACACCGCCGTGGCTTCCACGGAATGATGTGCGCCTGACTGCCATGTACATCCGGATGCTGTTCTCCTGTCTGGTGGATGCTGATTTTCTGGATACGGAGCGCGCGCTCAGCAAGGAAGAAAAGCCGCGCGGCATCGGCGATTCCATGCCCGCGCTGCTGGAAAAGCTGCAAGCGCACGTTGCCAAATGGCTGGAAAAGCCCAAGTCCGACCTCTGCGCGCTGCGCAACGAGGTGCTGCGGCGCTGCCTGCGTGGCAGCGAAGATCCGCAGGGCTTGTACAGCCTGACCGTCCCCACGGGCGGCGGCAAAACGGTTTCGTCGCTTGCCTTTGCGCTCAGCCACGCGGTGAAGCATGACATGAAGCGCATCATCTACGTCATCCCCTACACCAGCATCATCGACCAAAATGCGAAGGTCTTTCGGGATATTCTGGGCGATGAGAACGTGGTGGAGCATCACAGTCAGGTGGATTTGCCCGATACGGATGCCGAAACGCCCGCTGCCCTCCGCAAGCGCCTTGCCTGCGAAAACTGGGATGCCCCCGTCATCGTCACGACCGCCGTGCAGTTCTTTGAATCCTTCTACGCCGCCAAGCCCGGCCGCTGCCGCAAACTCCACAACGTCGCCAACAGCGTGGTGATTTTCGACGAGGCGCAAACCCTGCCGATTTCGCTGATGCGCCCCTGCGTCTCGGTAATCGACCAGCTGGTGCAGCATTACGGCGTCACCGCCGTTCTCTGTACCGCGACGCAGCCCGAATTGCTGTCCATTTTCAGCGGCTTCACCGCGGACACCCGCATTCAAGAGCTTGTCCCCGACCCGGATGCGCTGTTCAGCAGCCTTCGCCGCGTCACCTTCCAGCAGGACGGGATGCTTTCGGACGAGGAATTAGCCGCGCGGATTCGTCAGGAAAATGCCGTGCTGTGCATCGTCAATTCCCGCAAACAGGCGCGCAGCCTGTACGAAGCCCTGCCGGAAGAGGGGCGTTTCCATCTCTCCACGCTGATGAACGCCATCGACCGTGAACGCACCATTGCCACAATTCGCGAACGCTTAGACAAGAAGCAGTGCTGCCGCGTCATCTCCACCAGCCTGATTGAAGCGGGCGTTGACGTGGATTTTCCGACCGTATACCGCGAATTAGCCGGACTGGACAGCATTCTGCAAGCCGCCGGACGTTGCAATCGCGAGGGAAAGGAAGCGGCGCAGAACAGCATCGTCCACATCTACCAGACCGAACACGCGGTTCCACCCATCATGCGCCCAAACATTGAAAGCTGCCGCACAGTGCTGCGCCTGTATGCTGAGGACATCGGCAGCCGCAAAGCCATCCACGCGTATTTTTGCGATTTGCTCTTCAAGCGCGGCGAAAATCAGCAGCGTTCACGACCCGTTTCGTCCGAAAATGATTTACTGGATACCAGCAAAACGCTGTCATCCGAAGCAAGATTTGCTTTCCGCGAAACCGCCGAGCATTTCCGCTTTATCGATACAGATACGGCCACGGTGTACATTCCGACACCTGAAAACAGCGAGGACATCAAAGCCCTGCGTGATGGGCACTATTCGCGTGAGCTTTTCCGCCGGCTGGGGCGCTGCGGCGTGAGCGTTTACCGCCGCGAGTATCAGGCATTGTGCAGCATCGGCGGTGTCACGGAAATTGCCGATGCGCACTGCGGCATTCTGAGCGATATCAAATTGTACACGCCGGAATGCGGCTTGCAGGTCAGCTGCACGAGCGGACTGGGGCTATTCGCCTGACATATATAATGAAGGAAAACTGAAACGGGCGGCAAGCATTGCGCTCACCGCCCGCCCCGTTAGATAATTATCTAACACAGTATTTCAACCCACAGATAGAAGCAGCGAATTACCCGCCGTTTCTATCCGACTTTGGCATTTTATCATCTTTTCGCTGACGTGTCAAACCATGCTTAATAGTCTTGCGTTTCAATTATCTAATACAGTGAAAATCAGTCCTTGACTTATGCACTATCCTGTGCTATACTGTTCTTGTCACCTGAAAGGAGGTGGAATTTTCACGATTCCCGTTCGTTCCCTACGACCTGTCACTTGCCCACATCGGCAAGTGTTGATTTTAGCAAAAGTATGAGGAGGTGAACCAATGTCCATCAAAATGGAGGTGTGGGGCGACTACGCGTGCTTCACCCGGCCTGAAATGAAGGTTGAGCGTGTCAGCTATGACGTTCCCACGCCCAGTGCCGCCCGCGGAATGGTGGAAAGCGTATATTTTCATAATGGCCTTCGTTGGATAATAGACCGTATCTACGTCTGCAATCCCATCCGTTTCATCAACATTCGACGCAACGAAGTACCATTCAAGGTTTCCCGTGACAAAATCCTGCGTGAAGCCAACGGAAGGGCTCGTTCCTATATCAATCGAAAAGAAAAAACACAGCAGCGCGCCACCATGATGCTCCGCGACGTACACTACGTCATCGAAGCGCATTTCGTAATGACCGACCAAGCCAATCCTTCGGACAATCCCGGCAAATTTCAGGACATCGTGAAGCGGCGTCTGCGCAGCGGTCAGGCGTACATGCAGCCGTATCTTGGGTGTCGGGAATGCACGGCGCATTTCCGGCTCTGGGATGGCGGCGAAATCCCCGCCATCGACGAAACGAGGGATTTGGGCTATATGCTTTTTGATTTGGATTATTCCGACCCGGAAAACATACAACCGATGTTCTTCCGCGCGCAGATGGTGCATGGCGTGATTGATTTGACAGACTGTGAGGTGGTGAAATGATTCTGCAGTCGCTCGTGCGGTGCTATGATTCGCTCGCCGCACAGGGCAAATTGGAGCGTCCCGGCTGGTCGGTCGTCAAGGTGCAATGGGGCTTGTATCTGACTGCTGACGGGCAGGTGGAGTCGGTGGAAATGCTCGGCACAGCCAACGAGAAAGGCAAGCTGATTCCGCGCACAATGTTCCTGCCAACCCCCGCCAAACGTACCAGCGGTCACAAAGCAGCCAGTTTTTTGTGTGACAACGCCAAATACTTGCTCGGCATTACTAATGAGCCATACAGTGGTACAGGCAAGGATCCCCTCAAAGATGCTGAAATTTGTTTCCGCACAAGCGCCAAGAAGCATCATGCGCTGCTGGACGGCATATCCTGCCCGATGGCGCAGGCGATTCTCCGCTTCTTCGACACTTGGCAACCCGAACAGGCAATGCAATTTCCTGCCCTGTCGGATCATTTTGACGAGCTGTGCAAAAGTAGCAATTTAGTTTTCTGCATGACCGACGCATTCGGCGTGACCACGATGTCACAGGATATACCAGAAATTCAAGCAGTTTGGGACGAAGCTGCGAACAGCAGTACGGAAGATAATATCACGCGAGGACGTTGTCTGGTCACGGGCGAACTGGATACCATTGCGCGCCTGCACCCTGCTATCAAGGGGATAACTGGTGCACAGCCCTCTGGCGCATTACTTGTTTCCTTCAACAACAATTCCTTCGAATCCTACGGTCGAGAGGAAGCACAAGGCTTGAACGCCCCCATCGGAAATCGCGCCGCCTTTGCCTACGGCGAAGCGCTCAACTACATGCTGCGCGTGAAGGACTACCACAGTCTGCTTGGGTCTACCACGCTCGTTTACTGGGCGGAAACGGCGCAATCAGCTTATAGCGACTGCTTTGCCGCCATGTTGGGAACAAATAACGACATGACGCAGAATATGCTGGACGGCATCATGAAAGCCATCCGCCTTGGGCAGGATATTCAGTGGAAGAATGTTCCGCTGAATTCCAGCGTTCCCTTCTACATTCTTGGATTGACACCGAATACGTCCCGCTTGTCGGTTCGTTTCTTCCTGCAAGGGACGTTCGGCGATTTTGCCGCGAATTTGGCGCGTCATCAGGAGCGCTTGAACATCATTCGCCCTTCCTATGACACGCGGGAAACACTTTCCGCTTATGCACTGCTTAAAGAAACCACTCGTAATTCCGATGACGATGATGCTGCAAAAAATGAAAGTGCGAAAAAGCACATGTCTAAAAGGAAGTCAGAAAATGACGGTGAAAAAAAGTCGCTGACTTTTTCAGACATTCTCATCAGGAATTTGCTTTGCGCGATTCTCAACAATACGCCCTACCCTGTCGCGCTGCTGACGCAAACCGAATTGCGCATCCACGCGGAACAGAAGATTAACCGCGGCAAGGCAGCGATTATAAAAGCATGGCTGCTGAAAAACGGCAGTAATCCGCAATACAAGGAGGTCATCGACGTGCAACTCAATGAGCAAACAACCTATGTGCCGTATGTGCTTGGGCGTCTTTTCGCTGTACTGGAAAAAGTACAGCAAGAAGCTTATGAAAGTGCTGGGCGCAAAATAAACCGTACCATTCGAGATCACTATTTTGGTTCTGCCTGCACAACGCCCGGTATCATTTTTCACATTTTAATTGACCGTATAAACAGATATTATCTTCCGAAAATTTCTTCCGAAGGTCTCCGAATTGTCCGCGACAGGCAGATAACCGAATTGATGGGCATGATTCATGAAAGCTATCCCGCGCGCCTGAACCTGCAGGATCAGGGCATTTTCCAGCTGGGCTACTATCACCAGAAGCAGAAGTTCTTCACGAAAAAGGAGGAAAACAGCAATGTCTGATGTGATTCGCAACCGGTATGATTTCGTGGTGCTGTTCGATGTGCAGAACGGCAATCCCAACGGCGACCCCGATGCCGGCAACATGCCCCGTACCGACCCGGAAACGGGTCTGGGGCTGGTGACGGACGTGTGCATAAAGCGCAAGATTCGCGACTATGTGGCAACCGTCAAGGAGGGCGACCCGCATTTCGGCATTTACATTCAGGATGGAATCACGCTGAATCGTCGTGACAGAGACGGCTTGGATGCCTGCGGCTGTGGCAATCTCACAGATGACGACCAAAAGAGCAAGAAAAAATTGAAATCGACCGACGAGAATATTGAAGTCAAGTTGCGCGACTACATGTGCAGCCACTACTACGACATTCGAACGTTCGGCGCAGTCATGACAACATTCGTCACAGCGAAGCTGAACTGCGGTCAGGTGCGCGGTCCGGTACAGCTGGGCTTTGCCCGCAGTATCGACCCCATCGTGCCACAGGAAATTACCATCACCCGCGTCGCCATCACCACGGAAAAGGATGCCGAAAAGAAGGATACGGAAATGGGGTGCAAGTACATCGTCCCGTACGGGCTGTACCGCGTGGAAGGCTTCGTATCCGCGAATCTTGCGCGCAGGGTCACGGGGTTCAGCGAAGAAGACCTCGAACTGTTGTGGGATGCCATCCTCAACATGTTTGAAAACGACCATTCCGCCGCGCGCGGCATGATGGCAGTGCGCAAGCTCATCATCTTCCGCCATGAGAAGGAACTGGGCAACGCCCCCGCGTGGAAGCTGTTTGAACGCGTGCGTGTAGCGCGCAAGGCGGATGTAACGGTTCCGCGCAGCTTTGCGGACTACGAGTGGACGGTGGATGACGCGAATCTGCCGGACGGCGTCACCTGCGAAGTGAAGGGGTGACGCAGCAGGACGCGACCCTCTCCGCCTTGCAGCATTACGCCTACTGCCGCCGCCAATGGGGATTGATTTTTCTGGAGCAGCAGTGGGCAGAAAATGCGCACACGGCGGAGGGGCAAGTGTTCCACCAAACGGCGCATCACGGCCCGGAAGCGGAATTGCGCGGCGATACGCTGATTCTGCGCGGACTGCGGCTGGAATCCGCCCGCCTGCACCTGCACGGCGTCAGCGACGTGGTGGAGTTCCACCGCAGCCCCGGCGGTGTTGCGCTGCACGGACGCGAAGGGCTGTGGCTGCCGTACCCGGTAGAATATAAAAAAGGGTCAGACAAAACGCAGGATGCCGACGAGGTGCAGCTGTGCGCACAGGCGCTCTGCTTGGAGGAGATGCTCTGCTGTGCCATCCCGGAGGGCAGCTTGTTTTACGGCGAACCCCGCCGGCGGACGCGGGTTGCGCTGGATGAATCCCTCCGTGCGCGGACGCTGTCGCTTCTGGCGGAACTGCTGGAGAATCAGGCGCGCGGACATACGCCATCCGTTCGGGCGCACAAGGGCTGCAATGCCTGCTCGCTCAAGGATGTATGCGTTCCGCGGCTCAGCCGAACCGGCAGCGTCCGCGCTTACATGCACGCCCGTATTGCGGAGGATTCGCCATGAGAAAGATGCTGAATACGCTGTTCGTGACGACGGAAGATGCCTACTTGTCGCTGGAAAACGAGAATATCGTCGTCCATGTGGGCGAGGAAAAGCGCGCGCAGTATCCCCTGCTGATGCTGGAGGGCATTCTGACTTTCTCCTACAAAGGCGCAAGTCCAGCACTCATGGGTGCTTGCGCAGAGCGCGGTATTGGGCTGACGTTTCTGACGCCGCGCGGGCGATTTTTAGCGCGCGTCTGCGGCAGCGAGCGCGGCAATGTTCTGCTGCGCCGCGAGCAGTATCGGCGCGCCGACAGCCTATCCGCCAGCTGCCTGATTGCACGGAATTTCATCTTCGGCAAGGTATACAATCAGCGCTGGGTGCTGGAGCGTACCATCCGTGACCACGCCTTGCGCGTGAATGTGCAGGCACTCAAGAATGTTTCCGCTGCGTTAGATGCCAAGCTGCCGCAAATTGAATCAGCGGTTGATTTAGATGTGCTGCGCGGGCTGGAAGGCGACGCATCCGCCGATTATTTTTCGGTATTCGACGAAATGATACTGACTCAAAAGGCGGATTTCTTGCTGAACGGCCGCAATCGCCGCCCGCCGCAGGACAACATGAACGCCCTACTCTCCTTCGCCTATGTGCTGCTCGCCAACGACTGCGCTGCCGCGCTGGAAAGCGTCGGGCTGGATGCTTACGTCGGCTTCATGCACCGCGACCGTCCGGGGCGCACGTCGCTCGCCCTTGACCTGATGGAAGAACTGCGCGCCCCGATGGCAGATCGCCTCTGCATCACGCTGGCGAACAACCGTGTGCTGCAGGACAAGCACTTCGACCGGCAGGAAAGCGGCGCCGTCTTCTTGAACGATGCCGGGCGCAAGCAGTTCTTGACCGCGTGGCAAAACCGCAAACGCGAAGAAATCACCCACCCGTTCCTGAAAGAAAAAATCATGTGGGGGCTTGTTCCCTATGTACAGGCGCTGCTGCTTGCGCGCACCCTCCGCGGCGACACAGACGGTTATCCCCCATTTCTCTGGAAATAACCCGAAAGCGAGGCGTTCCCGATGCTGGTTCTAATCACCTACGATGTTTCCACCGTCGATGCAGACGGCAAACGCCGCTTGCGGCAAGTCGCCAAGCGCTGCGTCGTCCACGGTCAGCGCGTGCAGAATTCCGTATTTGAGTGCTCTTTGGATGCCGCACAGTACAAGCTGCTTCAGGCGGAACTTCGGCAGCTGATTGACCCGGAAAAGGACAGTTTGCGCTTTTACAACCTCGGCAATCACTACGAAAGCCGGATTGAGCACATTGGCGTGAAGACGAGCTACGCCCCGGAAGGGCTGCTGATGCTGTAAGGGCGCGCCGCGCGAATCGCCCGTGCGAAGCGCAAGCCTCCAGCCTTTTGCAGGGAGGTTCGCACCGGATTTCACGGTTTTTCCGGCAAAATTACCGCATTTTCGGCTAAGCTGATTCTCAAAAGGACTGTTTTGTGGTATACTTTTTGTGCAAAGCCTATGATTCTGATCGACAGAATTGTTACTTTGCGCTGTCGCTCCCCGTGCGGGGAGCGTGGGTTGAAATACGCTGGGCGAGGGCATGGACAGCGGCGACAAAGGTCGCTCCCCGTGCGGGGAGCGTGGGTTGAAATTCCGACGACGAAGCTGCCAATACCAGGATTGTACGGTCGCTCCCCGTGCGGGGAGCGTGGGTTGAAATACTTTCTCCCTCCGTTAGAACGGCAAATCCTCAGTCGCTCCCCGTGCGGGGAGCGTGGGTTGAAATACTTCTCCCCGCGTCTCTTTCAGCAGCTTGTCAATGTCGCTCCCCGTGCGGGGAGCGTGGGTTGAAATCGTGCGCCTTGCCTCCGATGTAGACGTGCGGCATGTCGCTCCCCGTGCGGGGAGCGTGGGTTGAAATCGCATGAAAATCGCGTTTTTTCCGTGGTTAAGGAGTCGCTCCCCGTGCGGGGAGCGTGGGTTGAAATATTGCTCATTGTGATACCCCTCCATTTCATGCTCGTCGCTCCCCGTGCGGGGAGCGTGGGTTGAAATCCCGGACGATTAAAGCATCTGCGCCATGAGCGCGGTCGCTCCCCGTGCGGGGAGCGTGGGTTGAAATACGCCGTCAGCCGGAACTATTCCTTGCTCCGCCAGCGTCGCTCCCCGTGCGGGGAGCGTGGGTTGAAATTCCTTCCTCCGGCTGCATCGTTACCCCGGTTGCTGTCGCTCCCCGTGCGGGGAGCGTGGGTTGAAATATGTGCGTGTTTGTGAACGCCACTTGCAATTTGTTGTCGCTCCCCGTGCGGGGAGCGTGGGTTGAAATCGTTCCGGCGGAGATAAGTCCACTCTTGCCGCCGTCGCTCCCCGTGCGGGGAGCGTGGGTTGAAATCCTGCTGCACGTCGTAAATGCGCTCGTTTACTGTGGTCGCTCCCCGTGCGGGGAGCGTGGGTTGAAATAAATGCCGCTGGGGCGACCCCGCGAAAGAAATTCGTCGCTCCCCGTGCGGGGGGCGTGGGTTGAAATCTGCCGCTGCGTTTGCGCTTGCCGCTGCGTTTGTGTCGCTCCCCGTGCGGGGAGCGTGGGTTGAAATGACAAACTCGTAGATGGCCGCGACGAAGCGCCCTGTCGCTCCCCGTGCGGGGAGCGTGGGTTGAAATATCGCGAGGTTCTCCATCGTGGTCTGCCGCTCGGTCGCTCCCCGTGCGGGGAGCGTGGGTTGAAATTTCTGCGATAGCTGGGACGAAATGATGGGCCCCGAGTCGCTCCCCGTGCGGGGAGCGTGGGTTGAAATCCCTGACCGCCTGCGAATCAGCGGACGGTCACGGGAGTCGCTCCCCGTGCGGGGAGCGTGGGTTGAAATTTTGCGTTTTCCAGCAGCGTCTCCTTGTCCGTGAGTCGCTCCCCGTGCGGGGAGCGTGGGTTGAAATGAGTGATTTTTTTACTCCATTAGTGGCGTTTACGCGTCGCTCCCCGTGCGGGGAGCGTGGGTTGAAATCTCCATGAGCCAGCCGCGGGTCGTCGCTACCGCGTCGCTCCCCGTGCGGGGAGCGTGGGTTGAAATCGTGGCGGCGCGAACCAGCGCCTCTTTCGCCGCGTCGCTCCCCGTGCGGGGAGCGTGGGTTGAAATCGCACATTGACGACGCTGCGAAGAGCAAGCCCTGTCGCTCCCCGTGCGGGGAGCGTGGGTTGAAATGTGGATGCGCAGAAGGCGGCGGATAAGGTAGAACGTCGCTCCCCGTGCGGGGAGCGTGGGTTGAAATGTAGATGCCGGGCAGCAGCTCGTCGATAGCGCGGTCGCTCCCCGTGCGGGGAGCGTGGGTTGAAATCCCGCATTATCTGCAACGCCTCATGGCGGCTTTTGTCGCTCCCCGTGCGGGGAGCGTGGGTTGAAATCGGCCTTTCGCGACGTCCGAGAGTCCGGGCGTCGTCGCTCCCCGTGCGGGGAGCGTGGGTTGAAATCGGGTCTTTGCGGAGCTCGTCCAGCATCGCCGCGAGTCGCTCCCCGTGCGGGGAGCGTGGGTTGAAATGCTTTTCGGGGGGTGCTGTCACCGCCCCCCTGCCGTCGCTCCCCGTGCGGGGAGCGTGGGTTGAAATTACTTATGGTTGTGTTTATGACAGCAACGGTTGTGTCGCTCCCCGTGCGGGGAGCGTGGGTTGAAATCTTGACCTCCCCATTAGGCAGCCGCAGATAAACAGTCGCTCCCCGTGCGGGGAGCGTGGGTTGAAATGCCTTTCCGCCGCCTCGTTCGTCCCCCGCGCGGGTCGCTCCCCGTGCGGGGAGCGTGGGTTGAAATACGTTTCGGCTCAACAAAGCCTGTTACTCCCTGCAGTCGCTCCCCGTGCGGGGAGCGTGGGTTGAAATCGTGTCCTGCGTCGCGCGCATATAGTAGAAGCGCGTCGCTCCCCGTGCGGGGAGCGTGGGTTGAAATCCGGACGGCGGCGTTGCACGCCGCAATCGCCGCCGGTCGCTCCCCGTGCGGGGAGCGTGGGTTGAAATCTTTATGGACATCAGAGCATAATGCCGGTCAGCCCCGGTCGCTCCCCGTGCGGGGAGCGTGGGTTGAAATTTTGCGGCTTCCCGCGACCGGCTACTGCCGGTTTCGTCGCTCCCCGTGCGGGGAGCGTGGGTTGAAATCTCCTTTTTCGTGGTCGTTTTCGGCCTTTCGCGTCGCTCCCCGTGCGGGGAGCGTGGGTTGAAATAGACCGAATCCGGCGAGCGCAAGATTCCCGTGGTGTCGCTCCCCGTGCGGGGAGCGTGGGTTGAAATGGCCTTTCCCGGCGTCCGAGAGTCCGGGCGTCGGGTCGCTCCCCGTGCGGGGAGCGTGGGTTGAAATCGCAGACATTCCGCGCACAGCGGATGCGCCTGCAAGTCGCTCCCCGTGCGGGGAGCGTGGGTTGAAATGAGATGGCCTCACGCCCGACGAAATGGGCGAATTGGTCGCTCCCCGTGCGGGGAGCGTGGGTTGAAATTTTTGTCGAGCCACTGGAAGTGTTGTTTGCAGAATGTCGCTCCCCGTGCGGGGAGCGTGGGTTGAAATAAATCGCCGGGCGCACGCCCGGCGGTTCCCATGGTCGCTCCCCGTGCGGGGAGCGTGGATTGAAATTCGAACGCGATGGGGCTGTAGCCCAGCACGCCGTGTCGCTCCCCGTGCGGGGAGCGTGGATTGAAATAAGCTCTACCCGCGCAAGGAAGCCTGACCCGCCGCAGTCGCTCCCCGTGCGGGGAGCGTGGATTGAAATAGGAACGCGCGGTCTTTGAGTTCCACGCGATCCGTCGCTCCCCGTGCGGGGAGCGTGGATTGAAATTGGAAGGGATTCGGAAGCTCTGCGAAGAGCTGGATGGTCGCTCCCCGTGCGGGGAGCGTGGATTGAAATTATCACAGCGAAGCGTGGAAGAAAGCGCGAAAAGCGTCGCTCCCCGTGCGGGGAGCGTGGATTGAAATGCGGTCGTCCCGGAAATATGCTGCTGCTTGTCCTGTTGCTCCCCGTGCGGGGAGCGTGGATTGAAATCTTTTGTGTGCCGCCATAGCCCAGCTTGAGGTTGGTCGCTCCCCGTGCGGGGAGCGTGGATTGAAATGTCAGCACGTCCAGCTCATTGGCTTCCCGGAAGGGTGTCGCTCCCCGTGCGGGGAGCGTGGATTGAAATACCATCCGCTACCGCCGGAGCATCCGGCAGGAGCAGTCGCTCCCCGTGCGGGGAGCGTGGATTGAAATACCTTTAACGGGCGGCATTGCCGCCGGGACATGGTCGCTCCCCGTGCGGGGAGCGTGGATTGAAATCGTTTCCACCTGCTGCTTGTAGGCGTCGAACGCCTCGTCGCTCCCCGTGCGGGGAGCGTGGATTGAAATCATTTCTCGCACAACGCTCTCAAATTACGAAGCAGGTCGCTCCCCGTGCGAGGAGCGTGGATTGAAATTGGCATCGTTGGCACCAATAATGGTCGCGCTGCGTCGCTCCCCGTGCGGGGAGCGTGGATTGAAATGTGCATCAGGTCACGCACAGATCGCTCATAGGCA
>OIWS01001214.1_pt1 | contig 27377 bp, 10 predicted proteins | sample 1587611 | NCBI WGS metagenome assembly OIWS01 (sample SAMEA3888919, study PRJEB22519) | human gut metagenome | biome: human gut; feature: human-associated habitat; material: faeces | place: Denmark | collected 2010 | reverse complement strand
CCTGCCCGATTCGGGCAGGCGGCTGCGTTTCTTAACGGGCGCAACGCCGCGCCGATTTCGGTCGCGTAAGAATATAAAATTAATTTTATGCATAAAAACTGCATAAAATACAAAACGGATAAATGATGTCGTCCGTGGCGACGTCCGGGTTCTGCCGATCGGTTTCACGTCGCCGGGACAATCGAAAATCCCCGAAATTATATGGAGTATAGAGGTTTATATAGATTTTTCTTATATCGTCGGCGTGTAAATATAAGCGTTTGTTATGGTGGATATAATATATTATAATGTGAATATTGGATGAATTTTGATTGACAAATTCGCCCGTTGCATTTATAATAAAACAAAATAAAATAGATAGGTGTATAAGGGCGAGGTTAAACTCCGCCCGTGGCGGTCGGAAACGCTTGTAAAAAACCGATTTTCGCCGTCGCGCCCTATATTCGGCAAAGGGATATCCCTTTTTCTCGTCTTCCGACGAGAAATCGTCTTAATCGCTTAAAATTTTTATACGAAATATACAGGAGAATCGAAAGGAGGCTGTTATGAAACAGAAAAAATGGTTGCTGACGACTTTAACCGCATGCGCCGTCGCTTTTTCGGCGGCGTTTGTCGGTTGTAAGAAGAACTCGACTGAAAAGCCTTTGGAAGAAGGCCCCGAGACGGGTACTTATTACCTCGAAGACGAGTTCGGCGAAAACCTGCTGACGCTCAGCGGCGGGGAATATTTCACCTTTACTTATCGCGGTAAAGACGCGTCGGGTACTTATACGCTCGAAGACGGCGTTCTTACCCTCGACTTCAATAAAGACGAAGACGGCGAGGCGACAGGCGCGTTTGAAGACGCTACCGTAAGCATTACTTACAACGGCGCGTCGCTCAGACTTCTCAGAAAGAAGTATTATCAGGTTACGTTCGAGACGAACGGCGGCTCTCAGGTCGCCGCGAAAGCCGTACTTAACGGCAAGACTCTCGCCAAACCCGCAGACCCCGAAAAAGCCGGCAATAAATTCATTGCATGGTATACGACCCCCGATTGCAGCGGAATGCCTTTCTCGTTTGAAACCGACGCCGTAACCGAAGACACGAAACTTTACGCTTTGTGGGCTCCGTACGATGCCGCATCCGCCGAATTCGAGGTTAAATTCGACCTCGGTTACGACGGCAAGACGCTTGCGTCGGCTACGACCGTGGGCGGGAAACTCTATAACGTCGTCAACCCCGTAAGAGACGGTTACGTTTTCAACGGCTGGTGGATGAGTTCGTATAACGACGGAGCGAAACTTACCGCGGAATATACCGCCGATTATGCTTTCGCCGCCGACACGACGCTTTTCGCGTTGTGGACCGCCGAGGGCGAAAACGCCATGCTTCTGAGCGTCGACGTCAACGGAGCGAAGTGGACGGGCGTAACCAAAGCCGCCACGATAACCGTCGAAGGACCGAACGGACTTAAATCGACCGAAACCGTCGGCACGACCGCGGGCAACGCCTACGGATACGACTTTTCGACCAAACCCGCGGGCGATTACAAAGTAACGCTCGAAAGCGACGGCAAGAAAGTCGAAAGATATTATCTTAACAACGCGCTTTTGCGCGCGTCGGGTTTCCGTGTCGTCGGGAACGCCGTACTCATGTTCAACCCCGTAGCCGGTGCGGAAAAATACCTTGTTTCCGTAGATTGCGGCGATGCGAGACATAATCATACCGAAGTCGACAACGGTCTTTCCACCAACTTCAACTTCGTGAACTGCCCGATGAAAAAGGGCGGTATCGTCTTCACGGTCAAGGCTGTGGCGGCGGGCAAAGCGTCTTCGGTTGCGACCTATACGTTCGACAGAACGCTTGCAAAGGTAGAAAACCTCGCTTATAACGCGGAAAACGGCTTGCTTACCTGGAATGCCGTCCGCGAGGCTGCCGAATACGTCGTCTGCGTCGGCGACGAGGAATTCAACGTCGGCAACAATACGGAATTCAGCCTTAAAGGCTATACCGGCGAACTCGAAATAAAGGTCGTCTGCAAGACCGACGGCTATAACGAATCCGAGGCTGCCGAACTTACCCTTGACAAAACCACGCCCGTTGCGCCCGCGAATCTCGCGGTGAACGGCGACGACCTGACTTGGGATGCCGCAGAAAACGCTACCGGTTACGTCGTTCGTATCGGCAGCAACGAATACGAGACCGCCGACGCGACTTTCGCTCTCGGCGAAAAGATCCGCGAACTGGTCGGTAAAGACCCCAAGGGCCATGATTTCACCGTAGCCGTAAAAGCTAAATTCGAGACTGCGGAATCGCTTTGGAGCGACACGCTCGATATGCGTTATTACGCGCTTGACAAATCGCTTAAATACGACCGCGGCGTGCTTACGTGGAATTACGTCGTCGGCGCGACCGAATACGAAGTTACCGTAAACGGCAAGGCGTATAAGACCGCGTCGAACGAATATGCCGTAACGCTTACTCAGGCGGGCGACAACGTTCTTACGGTTAAGTTCGCAACCGCCGACGGCGCGGACGACGAAACCGCGACGTATACCGTCTATGCTTATAAATTCACTTTCGATGCAATGCAGGGCGAGAAAGTCGACGTTGCTTATAAGGCTGTCGGCGATCCGATGAACCTGCCGACCACCACCCGCGAAGGTTATAACTTCGCAGGCTGGTATAACTCCGCAAGTGCGACGGGCGTAAACGGCAGACAGTACTCCGAAGAATATTTCTGCGGCAGTACCGACCTCGTTCTTTACGCCGGCTGGACGCCGAAGACGTATTCTGCGCAACTCGAATACGGCGAAGAGGGCGAGGGCGCGGACGCTACGGCGGACGTGGTTTACACCAAAGATTACAACATAACCCCGCCGACCGTAAAAGCCGAACACAACGATAAAGTGTTCGCCGGCTGGTTCTCTTCCGCCGACGGAAAGGGCGGCATACAATATACCGACGAACTCGGTAATTCGCTCCGCCCGTGGCAGCATACCGCCGACAATATCAAACTTTATGCGGTTTATAAAGACGCGTATAAGTATTCTCTTATCGGCGGAGACTATGAACTTACCGCAAACCCGTTACTTGCGGGTTCAAAACTCACCGAACTGACCGTACCCGCCACGCACGACGGTAAAAAGGTCGTTTCCATCGGCGAATATGCTTTCCAGAATTTCAAAAATCTGGTTAAGATCAACATACCCGATTCCGTAACGTTCATCGCGTCGACTGCATTCTACGGTTGTACGAAGATAGAGACGTATGCGGTTTACACTCCCGCAGGGGCTACGCCCGTTGCCAACCCCGCTTATATGGCGGTCGACGGATCGTTGCTCTATAACAACAAGATAACCGGCGAGACGGAACTCGTCGCGACTCCGTCGGTACTTACCGGCGCGTATACGATACCTTACGGCGTTACGAGACTCGGTTCGCGTAACTTCTATAAGTCGGGGCTCACCGAAATAATCGTACCCGCCAGCGTCACCGAAGTGGCGAAAGAGGCTTTCATTGATTGTGAGAACCTTACCAAAGTCACTTTCAGAATGCCCGAGGGCGAACAGAAACTCGTAAGCCTTACGCTTGCAGGCGACGCGATTTCGGGTTGCGATAACCTCGGAACTCTCGAACTTCCCGCAAGGCTGAAAGAAATAGCGAACGTGACGAAGGCTTTCAACGCATTCAGAAACCTTAAAGAGATAAACGTTACGGGCGAATGCGAAGGGCAGGTTTACTCCTCTCTTACCGAGAAAGACGGCGCGGGCGCGAACGGTATACTTACCAACGGCGACAAGTCCGAAATAATCTTCTGTCCGCTTAAGAAAGAATTCAATGCGGTCACCGAAAACAACAACACCGTTTATGAATTCGTCGTACCCAACATAGTCACGAAAATCGGCGCGCATGCGTTCGATATGTACAGACAGTCCAGCGAAATCAAAAACGTTTATTACGCCCTCAACAAAGTTACCTTCCATGCGGGAATGGTTTCGATCGGCGAAAATGCGTTTTATAACCTCAACGCCATGCGTACCGTCGAATTCGGCGCGGGCGACGATCCGTTAGGTTTAACTATCGGCGAAAGCGCGTTCGAGGGTTGCAGACTTATCAATACGATAACTTTCGGCGAAACCGCAGGTAAAGTTTCGTGCGTTAAAGAAATCGGTAAAAAGGCTTTCTACGATAACTGCGTAGAATCGCTCGTGCTGCCTTCCTCGCTCGAAGTTATCGGCGAAAGCGCGTTTGCGGATTGCGACAATCTTGCCGACCTCGACTTAAGCAAAGTAAGCAGCGACCTCAGATTCGGCGCGTATGCGTTTGCCGAATGTAGCGGACTTACTTCCGTGGAAATAACCGACAACGTCGGCGAAATGGAATTCAGTTCGGTATTCTATAAATGTAGAAATCTGCAGGAAGTTATAGTTCCCGCGACCAACCCCAACTTCGAGAGCGTCGACGGCGTACTTTACAGCAAGGGCAGAGAAACCATACTCTATTACCCCAGCGGTCTCAGCGGTAATTATACGCTCGACCCCGCCACAAAACGTATAGGCGGCGGCGTATTCAACGGCAGAGACAATATAACCGAAATAACCATACCGGCAGGTTTGACCGAAATCGGCGAAAGCGCGTTTGAAAGTTGTGAATATCTGACTACGGTCAACTTCCTCGAATCCGCCGCAGGCGAACAATCCGTTCCGCTTACGATAGGCGATTCTGCGTTTTATAATTGTACGGGGCTTACTTCTATCGAATTGCCCGCAAGAACTAAATCTATCGGAGCAAGTGTATTCTATCAGAGTAAAGCCGCCAATGCGAAACTTGCAGAGATAACGTTAAACGAAGGTCTAGAAACGATAGGAGAAAACGCGTTTTACAACGCCGGTGCTCTTACGTCGATAACCATACCGTCTACCGTAACCGAAATAGGCGCAAAAGCCTTTTATAAGTCGGCGCTACAAACGGTAACTTTTGCCGAAAATCAAAACGGCGTAACTCCGCTCACACTCGGTAATTACGTATTTGCATACTGCAGTTCTCTTAAATCGGCGACGTTAAGAAAAGGGACGAAGAATATTCCGCAGCATGCGTTCGATAATTGTAAAGCTCTCGAATCGATAACCATACCTGCCACTGTTGCCAATGACAACAATACGGGAACAAGAGCCATAGACAGTTACGCATTCAATTCCTGCTCGGCTCTGACGAATATTACGTTTACGCAGGGCGGAGAGTTACCGTTGTCGTTCGCGAGAGAGGTATTCAACGGATGTATATCTTTGAAAGAACTTAAACTTCCCAAACGTATCAGCGGGTTCAGCGGAACGTACGATATATTTGAATTCGGCAGAACAAATAACGCGTCGGAAAATAACTACGCGAATATGTCTTTCGGCGCAAGCCCTGCGAAGTATGCCGCCGATGCGTCTGCAAAAACGTATGTAATCGAAAAGTATACCGTTGCGGAAGACGGCGGGGACTTCTGGTCTTATGACGGCGTGTTATATACTGCCGACAAAAAGACCGTCGTTATGTGTCCGTTCGGCAGAGAGGGCGCGGTAACGATAGCAAAAGAGGCAACTTCTTTCCGTGAAGGCGCGTTCTTCGGCTGTCAGTTCGTAACCGAAATCAAATTCGAGGACGGCGGTACCGAACCTCTCGAAATCGATGATGCCGATAACGATTATATAGGTACCAGCAAACAGGTGTTCTTCGCCTGCCCGAGACTTACGAAGATAGAATTCCCCGCAAGGCTTAAATCCATCGGCGATTATGCGTTTTGCGCTAATACCGGTTTAAAGAATGGTACGGTATATCCTTACAGCAACGGCTTGACCGACGTAAGTTTTGCGGACGGTTGCCGGGTCGAAAAAATCGGCAAAAATGCTTTCGTCGCTACGAAAATAACTACGTTTAAGTTGCCTGCAAGCGTAACCGAGATCGGCGTATCGGTATTTGCCGACGGTTCGACTTCCGTAAAATCCGTACTTGCGACGTTGTATCTGCCGGTAAACGTCTCGGCGGAAACGATTTGTAATATCACAAAAGGCGCATCCGCCCTTAAAACCATCGCTTTCGGCGAAAACGGAGAGGGAACCCCTACCGAAGTATGTATCGATAACGGCGTCGTACTGAACAACGAAAAAACGTTGATCGCTTATGTGTTGCCCAATGCGAAAGCGACCCTCAAGAGTTATGAGGTACCCGCAACGGTAACGAAAATAAGCGATAACGCATTTAAGGGTATAACGGCTTTAACCGCGTTGACTTTCGAGGCTACGGCTGAGGGCGAAGAAGAAAAACCGCTTGAAATAGGCTTGTATGCGTTCAGCGGAACGAGCATAACTTCGGTAACCTTGCCGAAGAGAATAAATAAAACCGATTCTTATATTTTCTATAATTGTAAGTCTTTGGCAAGTCTGCAATTTGAAAAAGGATATTCCTGTGCGATACCCGATTATGCTTTCCAGAATGCGGCGTTGACGCAAGTCGCGCTCCCCGGCGATATAGTTTCGATCGGCAGATCCGCTTTTGCAGGCAACGCAAAACTTACGACCGTAACGTTCGGCTTGACCGCCAACGGCGAGGTTTCTCAGTTGAAAGAAATCGGTGCGGACGTATTCAACAGTTGTACCAAACTCGTACTTCTTCGTCTTGAAAAGACAACGCCGAACGAAGACGGAACCGCCGCTTACGAAGACGACAAATTGCCGGCACTGACGGCGTTGGGCGTAAGCGGAGCTTACAAAAACGGTCCGTTTAAGGCGTGTACTTCGTTAAAGAGCATTACGATCCCCGACGAAGTAACAGTAATAGGCGGCAGTGCGTTCGATGGTTGTACGAGTCTCGTGACCGTAAATTTGCCGAAAGATCTGAAGACAGTTTGCAGTTCTGCATTTAACGGATGTAAGAAGTTGACCACGGTTACATTCAATGAAGCAACGCCCGATGCAACTGTTAATCTGCAACAAGAAGTGTTTAACGGATGTTCGGTTCTGACCGGTTTCGATTTCAATAAAGTCGGCGAATTCTCCGGCAGCGATATATTCAACGGATGTAAGGCGCTTAAATCGGTTGACATTCATAATCAACTTACCGCCGGCGTGTTGAAGAATATGTTCAAAGGTTGTACGGGTCTTACGACAGTTAATTTTGACCCGTTAAGCGGCGGTATAGGAGACAGCGCGTTTAACGGTTGTACAAATCTTACTACCGTTACGATAGGCGAAAACGTAACCAAAATAAATGCGAATGCTTTTGACGGTTGTAAAAAGCTCGCCACCGTAAATATGAACTCCGCTTCGCTTACGGAGATCGGAAACTATGCCTTCCAGAACTGCATAGTGCTTAAGTCGTTTGAATTCCCTGCGACATTGCAGAAGATAGGCAACGGAGCGTTTGCGGGTACGTCCGCGCTTGCTGTCGTTGACTTGTCTCAGACCAACGGACTTACGATAAACAACACCGCTTTTAAGAACGGCGGCGTAACGACGCTTAAACTCGGCGGAACCAAGTTTATAGGCGAAAGTGCGTTCGAGGCTTGTACGAAACTTACGTCGGTAGTCATACCGGATAACTTCCTCGATACGACCGCCAGCAAACTCAACAGACGCATCTTTAAGGGGTGTACGGCGTTGACAACCGTAGATTATCAGTCTAAACTGGATATTCCCGCAGAAATGTTCATCGGTTGTACGGCGTTGAAAACCGTAACGATAAGCGGAAACGTTCAGAAAATAATAACCAAAGCATTCAGCGGCTGCACAAATCTTACGAACGTAACTATGGGCAATCAATTACAATCCATAGGTCAGTATGCTTTCCAGAATTGTGTTGCTTTAACCGAGGTTGACTTGCCCGAATCTCTCACCGACATCGGGGCAAACGCGTTTAACGGTTGTAAAAACCTTGCCAAGATAACTGTAAATTCGGCTATCGACATCGGCGGCGAAGCGTTTACCGGTTGCAGCGACAATCTGGAACTGAAAATTAAAGACGGCGTGGATATGGATTTTGTCGACAAAGCCATTTATAAAGGCAACACGTTGGTATCTTATATCGGCAAAGCGGAAAGTTTAACCGTTAAAGAAGGTACAACGGCAATCGGAGCCAACGCATTCGGCGGCAATACGACCATAACGACGGTAAATCTTCCGTCCACGGTAAAAGAAATAGGAGTTGCCGCATTCAAAGGTTGTACCGCTCTTACGACGATCAATCTCGAATACGTTACTACGTTCGGCTCGAGTGCATTCCAGAACGATAAGCAGTTGTCGTTTACGAATCTCGTATTGAACGCATCCGAATTACCGAGTTATCTGTTTGACGCCTGTACGTCGATTACAAACGTTACGTTCGGCGTAGGTAATGTCGATGTCGGTTCGTATGCATTCAGAGGATGTTCCGGTATTACTAAAATGGTAAATACCGTAAATGTGACAAGTCTCAACGAATACGCATTCCAGAATGCTTTTGCGGAAACCGCGGAACTCGATCTCGATTTCTCGGCGGCAAAGACCGGCTACCACGACGGACGTATATTCGACGGAGCGAAAGGTCTGAAGTCAATAAAAATAAGCGGCATAATGGTTGACAAATCCGGTAACGACGATTACTATATTTACGATTATATGTTCAGAAACTGCGTAAATCTTGTAAGCGTTACCAGTGTCAATAAAGTTAAGAGAGTCGGCAGCCATGTCTTCGACGGTTGTACGAAACTGACGCTTGACGATTTCGATATGAGCGCGGTTACGGGAATTGACAATCAGGCATTCATCAACTGTGCGGCAATAACCGAACTCAACCTGCCGAGAATCGAATATATGGGAACTACGACATTGTATCCTACCACTGCGATAGCGGTATTCAAAGGTTGTACTTCTCTTCGTTCGGTGGTATTGGGCGACAAGATAACCGCGATAGGTAACAGCGTGTTCATGAACTGCAGTTCGCTCGAATCCGTCGAAATGCCCAACGTGAATACATTGTGCGCCAACTCGTTCGGAGGATGCACTTCGTTGACTTCGCTCACTCTGACGTCTACCGTACAAACGGTTTATGCAGGCGCGTTCAGCGGCTGGACCGACGCGCAGACGATAAGGCTCGTCGATTATGAAGAGGGCAATCTTCCTTCCGGGTGGAATGCCGGCTGGGCGAACGGGTGTAATGCCAACATTATCTATAAGCGCGCCGAGGCTGCGGCATAAGCGGTGCGATGACGCATAGGTAAACTGCGTAAAAATTGCGCGAAAACTTCACAAACTAGTGTAAACGAATAGCGTTTCCGCCCGAAATCGGGCGGATGAACGCTATTCGATTTGCAGTTTTATAAGATACCCCGAGGGAATTCCCCCTGCCGGGAGATTGCGTCGCTACGCTCGCAATGACAGTGTATAAAAGGGAGATTGCCGCGGAGCAGTTGCAAAAACAGTAAACAACAATCAGAAGAAAAGGAGCCCGGAATATGAACAATAAATCGGTTTTCAAAAAATTCTATAATAAACTCGCAAGAGAGGGCGCGCTGAAATCTCTTATGATTTCCGCAACCGCGGCTCTCTTTGCGGCAGGGCTGGCGGCGTTCGTAGCCTGGTACTTCGGGTTTAACGCCATGTGGATAGTCATCGGAGCGGTTGCGGGTATAACCGTCGTTTTAACCCCGATTTTATACTTCGCGAAATTCCGCCCGAATACGAAAAGCATTTCAAAGCGTCTCGACGCGCTCGGTCTGGAAGAGAGAATTCTCACCATGTCCGAACTCGAACACGACGATTCGTTCATCGCGATGAAACAGCGCGAAGACGCAACGCGCGCGCTTAATTCGGTCGAACCGAAAGCCCTTAAATACGCTGTTTCATGGGTGACGATATTCGTTTTAAGTCTGTCGCTGGTGTTCGCGGGTACGGGTACTACCGTAAGCGCGCTCGGCGCGAAAGGCGTTATCCCCGACGGCGGGAAGGTCGTCGAAGACCTTAAACCCACGAGGGAAGAGTTTTACACGCTTAAATACGTCGCGATAGATTACAAGGCTTTCGCCATGTTCGGCGCGTTTTCGGAGACCGACGGCGGTATTTTCGAGGGCAACGACGAACAACTCGTCGCCAAAGGCGAAGACGGCGAACCCGTGCTTGCGCTTGCCGACCCCGATTACAATTTCTTAGGGTGGCTCGACGGAACGAGCGATCCGTACAGAACCGACCCGGCGTTGCTCGTTACGGACGACAACTTCGACACCGATAACAAAATCATCGAGGAAGACGGCAGCGTAACCGTGTTCGACGAGGCGCGCGGCTGGCTTATAAACAAAGACGGCAGCGGCAACGTAACGATTACCGTATACGCGTTGTTTTCGCCGATAGAGGGCGGCGACCCGTCGCAGAGCGAGGACGGAGACCCGTCCGACGGCGACAGCGAAGAAGACGCCCCGAGCGACGGTCAGCCTTCCGACAGCGACTCGAAAAACGATAAAAGCGATAAGGATCCCGACAAAGATCAGAACCCGTCCGACGAAGACGGCGACCCGAGCAAGCCCGACAAGGACGGCAACAAGGTCATCGACGGAGATCAGAACTACAGCGACAGAATTCAAGAGTACATCGAGTGGTATGAAGAACTCAAAGCGAGCGGCGCGGACATTCCGCCCTACCTGCAGGAGATAATCGACAACTATTACGATTCGCTTAAATAAAAGTTATGTTTTTGTCGCCCGTACGACGGGCGACGGAGCGTAACGACAAAAAACAAGACAAACCACGCGGAGGACAGTATGGTAACAGAAGAGAATTTAACTCAATTCAGCAAACAGTGCGAAGACATTTTCAAACAGATAAGACGCGACGTAATCGGTCAGAACGAAGTAGTCGAAGGTACTATCATCGCGATGATAGCGGGCGGCAACGTACTTCTTGAAGGCGTACCCGGCGTAGGCAAGACGAGACTTGTAAGAACGCTCGGCAGAGTATTCGATCTGCCGTTTTCGCGTATACAGTTCACGCCCGACCTCATGCCGGCGGACGTTACGGGTACAAACATAATCGTCAAGGACGAAAACGGCAATTCGACGTTCCGGTTCCAGCCCGGTCCCGTGTTCAGCAACATAATACTTGCGGACGAAATCAACCGTGCCACGCCGAAGACGCAGTCGGCATTGCTCGAGGCGATGCAGGAACACACCGTCACCGTTATGGGCGTATCCAGAAAGATGAAAGAACCTTTCTTCGTGCTTGCGACGCAGAACCCCGTCGAGCAGGACGGTACTTACCCGCTGCCCGAGGCGCAGATGGACAGGTTTATGTTCAAACTCATCGTCCCGAATCCGTCGCTCGACGAACTGATGGGCATAGTCAACATGACGCAGAAGACAATGGCGGAAGTATCCGAGGCGGCGTGCAGCGGCGAACAGTTGCTTAAAATGCGCGAGACCGCAAATCAGATACCCGTCGCAGAGGAAGTCATGCGTTATGCCATGATACTCTGTTCGGCGACCCATGCCGACGGCGAATGCGCATCCGAGGCGGCTAAAAAGTACGTTCGTCTGGGTGCAAGCCCGCGAGCGGGTCAGGCGCTTATATCCGCGGCTAAGGTCAAGGCGTTGATGGCGGGCAGATACAACGTATCGTATTCCGACCTCAACGAACTCGCTTACCCCGTACTCCGTCACCGTATGAAACTCAACTTCGAGGCGGTCGCGGAAAGAGTTTCGCCCGACGACATTATTAGAATGATAGTCAAAGAAGTCTCCGAAAAATACGGCGGAGGCGCGAAAAAAGAAGACAAACAGGAAACTGAACCCAAGAAGAAAGGCAGATTCGGTAAATAAAAATGAAAAACCCATATCTCAACAACGAGTTTTTCAGTCGGTTGGAGACCACCGCGCTCAATCTGCGCGCCGATCTCGCGGGGTTTTTCGGTGGTAAACACCTTGTAAAGACCTACGGGCAGACCGTCGAATTCGCCGATTACAGAGAGTATATGCTCGGCGACGACATACGTCGCATAGACTGGAACTTATACAGCCGTTTCGAGAAGTACTTTCTTAAACTCTTTACCGACGAAAGACAGATGCATACGCGGATTTTTCTCGATTGTTCCGCCTCGATGGGCAAGGACAACCCCGAAAAAGCCGCTTACGCGACGGGTTTTGCCGCCGCGCTCGGGTTTTTATCCGTGCATAATATGGACAGGCTGTCGATAAGGCTGATAAAAGGCGACAGAGCGATAAACCCGTTCGGCACGATAGTAGGTAAAAACTCGTTTTACCGTGCCGTCGGCGAATTGGAAAACATCACTTTCGACGGAGACGTCGATCTCGAAAAAGCGATCGTCGGTTGCGACGATCAGGGGCAGAACGACGGGCTTACCGTCGTCATCTCCGACTTTTTCACCGACAGCGACTGGCGCAAAGCCGTCGATTACCTTTGCTATAAGAAACGTCAGGTAATTCTGGCGCAGGTGCTTTCGCCCGAAGATATAGACCCTACCTATACCGGCAGGGTAACGTTGATCGATTCCGAATCGGAAGACATTGCGGACGAAAGAAACATGAGGATAAACGTAACCCGAGGAATGCAGAACGCTTACGAACAGGCTTTATACGACTATATCGCCGAAATACGCGCGTTTTGCGTAACCCGCGACGTGGGCGTTGCGACGATTAAGTGTAACGAGCCGATCGAACGCGCGGTATTCGGACAACTGATGAATTTAGGTATAACGGAATGAATTTATTACTACCTTTAGGGCTGCTGGCTCTTCTGAGTCTGGTCGTTCTGCTGATTATATATCTGCTTAAACCGAACTACCAGCAAAAGATGATATCCAGTACGTTCGTCTGGAAACTCAGCCTTAAATACAGAAAGAGAAAAATACCCGTCAGTAAACTGCGGAACATACTGCTTTTGCTTTGTCAGGTACTCGTGCTTACGCTGGCGGCGTTCATCATCGCCAAACCCGCGAAGGTATACGAGAGGAACGAAACCGACGGCGAGCAGATAGTCATTGTCGACGCGTCGGCGAGCATGCGCGCGCAAAAAGACGGCGAAAGTCGTTTCGACAGGGCTGTTTCGCAGATTAAGGATTTTACCGACGAAGTATTCGCGAACGGCGGAACGGTTACGCTGATCGTTGCGGGACCCGAGGCGAAAACCGTCGTCGCAAGGGAGACCGATGCGGCGGCGTTCGATACGGCTCTCGGCGATATAGAATGTTCTTACGGGACGGCGGACGTGGACGGCGCGATGAAACTCGCCGAAAACGTACTCGACGCGAACCCCGACGCCGCAATATCGTTTTACACGGCGACGAAGTATAAAAACAAGGGTAAATCGGTTGAAATTAAAGACGTTTCAGCCGAGGGCGAGTGGAACGCCGCAATCCTCGACGCGACGGCGGAACTCATCGAAAACAGATATACGCTTACCGTAAAAATCGCAAGTTACTGCGCGGACGCCGAACTTATGGCGCGCGTGACGGTTTACGGCGCGGACGGAAAAGATCAGCCGCTCGAACTGCCCGAAAAACCCATGGATTTCACCAATGAGACGAAGACGCTGGTCTACACGAACGTAAACCGCGGCTACGGAGAGAATTCCGAGGCGATAATACTTACAGACGACTATAAATTTTCGTCTTACGACCGTATATTTATACAACTTGTCGACAACGCCGGTAACCCGATCGACGATTCGATTGCCTCCGACGACGAATTTTACGTCTACGGCGGAACGATGCCGAAAATCAAAGTACAGTATGCCAGCAGCCTGTCGAACGACTTCTTTATTCAGGCTCTCGACGCCATAAGCGGCGCGTTCAGAAAGAAAGGGCTGGATATAGATTATAAAGTCGTGCGCGAGGGCAAGACCGCCGCGACGGAAGGTTTCGACGTGTATCTGTACGAACACAAGATGCCCGAACTTCTGCCGAAAGACGGAATAGTGTTCATGCTCGACCCCGACAGGTCGGTCGATGCGGGTTTCACGCTCGGCGCGAAACGTACCATAAGGAACTGGGAGGGCGACGGTGAATCGCTCGCGCTGGGTATGGTACACCCGGTGACGAACTACGTCAACGTCAGCGAGATTAAACTCAGCGAATACATTTACGTCGACGAGGCGTCGCTCGACGGTTACGACACGTTAATGTATTATCAGAGTAATCCCGTAGTATTTCTTAAAAACACCGCCGAGACGAAAATAGTCGTCATGGCGTTCAATATCAACAAATCGAACTTAGGTATAAGCCCGTTCTTCTCGGTGCTTATGTATAACTTCTTCGATTACTTCCTGCCGAAGACCTTCGATTCCCCGTCGTACGACGTGTATTCCGAAGTCTCGCTTTCGGCAAGGGGAAACGAAATCGAGGTCGACACTCCTTCACCCGATTCGCAGAAACTTACGTTTTCGGAATTCCCCGCAAAGGTATCGGCGGATAAACCCGGCACTTACACCGTAACGCAGAAACTTATGACCGCGCCCGGCGCGGAACAGAGGACGCTGACCGAAAGATTTTACGTCCGCGTCGCATCGGAACAGAGCAACATAGAAAGGGAAGAAGACGCGCTTAACTCTCCCGTCCGCGTAGAGACGACGGACAAGGGTTACGACGACCTTCTGATATGGTTTGCCGCCGCGTTGCTTGCATTTGCGTTTGTCGAATGGTGGTTACAATCGAGGAGCGGCTTATGAGCGAGGTGATTTACAATGCTTAATTTTCATGTTAATTTTGCTCATCCGTGGCTGTGGCTTTTGCTGTTGCCGGCGGTCGCCTGCGCGCTCATACCGTACTTCCGCATTTCTAAAAAATACAGAAGAAACAGGAACCGAATAGTTTCGCTCTGTCTGCACATTGCCGTGGTTACGTTCTGTACCGCCGCGCTTGTCAACACGACGTTCGATTACGAGGTCTATAACCCGAGTAACGAAATACTGCTCGTCGTAGACGCGTCGTACAGCACCGAGACCGAAAAGACGGCAAAAGACGACTATGTACGCGATTTCGTTGCGATGGCGGATACAAGAGTATTCAAAATCGGCGCGGTTACGTTCGGCGCGGATCAGAAATACGCCGTTCCGCTTACGGGCGATACGTCCGATTTCGTGGAACGCTATCTCGAAAGCGAACAGCCCGACGGGTCGGCGACGAATATCGCCGCCGCGCTCGAATATGCGGCAACGCTGTTCAATAAGCCCGAAACGGCTAAGATAGTGCTTATAAGCGACGGTTTCGAGACCGACGACGACGCCGCGTCCGTCGTGCGCGCAATTTCCGCCGACGGTATCAGAATAGACACGATTACGTCGTCCACGCTCGATCCGATCAAAGATCTGCAGTTGATGACGATAGAAACGCCCGACTATAATGTTGCGGTCGACGAGACGTTCGACCTCGGCGTTACGGTAAAGAACGTGGGCGATACGACGGTAAACGCCACTTTGGTTATCTACGATAACGAAGAGGTGAAAAGCAGAACGGCGGTAGAGATCGCCGCGGGAACGCAGACGCTCACCGTAGAACATGCATATACCGAAAAGGGTTTGCATGCGCTGAGAGCGGTCGTCGAACTCGATAACGACGGCGTAACGCAGAACAACTCCGTACGCGCGTACGAATATCTCGAATCGTTCAGCGATATTCTCGTGATAGAAGGTTACGAGGGGCAGTCGGGCGAGATAAAAGCACTGCTCGACGGTTACGAGGTCGACGTGATAACTATCGGCGCGGACGAAATGCCGAAAACGCTCGACGAACTGCGCAATTACGACGAAATCATTCTCAACAACGTATCCAACGCCGATTTACAGCGTCATCCGGGGCTTGACAAACTGCTTAACGATTACGTTTACGTCGCGGGCGGCGGATTGTTTACCGCCGGCGGTAAAGACGCATCAGACCCCAAACAGGCTCACGCATATAACCGTGAGGATATGGAAGGCAGTCTGTATCAGCAGATGTTGCCCATGCAGGTCATCGACTACACTCCTCCGCTCGGGCTCTTCCTCATAATCGACGTTTCGGGCAGTATGGGCGACGGCGACGGCTCAAAATTACAAGCGGCGAAAGACGCCGCAAAGAGTATCGTAACCGATACGAACGTCATGTCCGACCGCGACTACGTCGGCGTAATAACGCTTTCCGACGATGCCGAAAGGGAATTGAGACTTACGCCCATGACCAGGCAGAACGATATAGTCGATGCGATATATAATATAGAAAAAGGAAACACGACGTATTTCGCTCCGTCGCTTAAAGCGGCGGCGAGATCGCTGGTAATAGCGTATAACAACCACGAAATAGAGAGAATGCACGTCGTGGTCATCTCCGACGGCGAAGACTCCGACTTCAAGGAATATCTTTCGGTCGTCAAAAAGTACGCAGGTACGGGCGATACGAGCGCGGACGACGGCGAAGACCCGTTGCCCGAATCCGCAAGGGTGAGTTTCTCGTTCGTCGGCGTGCAGGCGCCCGACGCGAAATTCAAAGAAATGCAACAGGCAGCCGAGGCGGGTAACGGAGGCGCGTATAACTGCGATTCCAAAAACCTGACTTCGAGCATAAAGCAGGATATTCACATAAACGCCGTGGCTGAATCCGAAGAGAAGACGTTTACGCCGAAAGTCGTGGCGGGCAGTTATTACGCGAATATAATTTCTCAGTCCGAAATGCCATCGCTCGAAGGCTTTTACGGCACTAAGGCGAGAGAAAACACGACGGTTTTATACGGCGATTATAACGTGCCGATATATTCCGAATGGAAGTACGGCGAAGGCACGGTCGGCAGTTTCATGTGCGATCTCAACGGCGTATGGTCGTCCGGGTTTATAGGGTCGGACGCAGGCAAGAAATTCCTGCTGGCGGCGATCAACAAGGTATTCCCGACGGAAAACATCAAACCGCAGAATATCCGTATAAGTTTAAGAGAAGAAAATTATACCACTCAGATAGGCGTGACTTACGCCGACGGCGGCTTGAAAGACGGCGAAACTCTGAGAATGGAAGTCGTAAACGTGGTAAATCCCGATTCGGCGGTCACGATAATTACGCCGAATGCCGACAACAGATACAGCAGAGGGTCTTTCACCTTGAAAGACGACGGAATCTATGCCATAACTCTCACGCGGCTTGCCGCCGACGGTAGCGAAATCGCGTCCCGCACGGTATACAAGAGTTTCTCGTATTCAAAAGAATACTCCCTGCCGGACGGAGACTTCGACAACGCGGCGTTTATGGAAAAACTCGCCCGCGGCAACGAGAACAGCGCGGCTGTTTCGCAGTTACTTAACGGCGCGGACGCGTCTGCCGCGTTTGAAGGGTTCCAACGGACGCTTAAAAAGAGTTACAATCCGCTGATACTGCTGATGATACTCGTTACGGTATTGTTCCTGCTGGATATAGCGGTCAGAAAATTCAAATTCAAGTGGATACACGAACTCATAAGAGACGCGAAAGAGAAGAAAGCGCAGAAACGCGCCGACGGAGGCAGAGTATGAAAATTTTCAGAAAAATAGCAATTCTTTGCCTTGCCGCGTGTCTCGGATTTACGGCTGTCGGATGTAAAAAAGGTCCGACGCTCGCAAAGCCGCAGAACCTCGTCGTGGATACGTCGGCGTTGACGCTTACCTGGGATAAGGTCGAAAACGCCACGAATTACCTCGTATCGGTCAACGGTAAAAACAGCATAGTCGCGAAGACGACGTTCAGTCTCGTAAACCTCGACGCGGGCGAATATACCCTGAAAGTAAAAGCCCGCGACGCGAAGGGCGGATACGACGATTCCGAATGGTCGTCGGGCGTCGGATTTACCAAGGATAAAGAAAACGGTCTGCAGTACGCGCTTACAAACGCAAATACCGAATATACCGTTACCGGCATAGGAACTGCGGGCGGAGATCTCGTCATAGGCGATACTTACCGCGGCAAGCCCGTAACCTCGATAGCGGCTAAGGCGTTTTACGGCAAAAACGTATTGAAGAGCGTGACGATAGGCAAAAACATAAAGAGCATAGGGGCGTCGGCGTTCACAAACTGTTCGCAGATGACTTCCGTCACGTTTTCCGACGGAGTGACCGAAATCGGCGAATATGCGTTTCAGGGGTGCAGAAATCTGACTTCGGTAACGCTGCCGGAAAATCTCGAAAGCGTCGCGAAATATGCTTTCAGATATTGCAGAAATTTAAGCGCGATAAACTTTAACGACGGACTTGTTTCGATAGGCGACAGCGCGTTCGCGGAATGCGACAAACTCGTAAACATAACTCTGCCGGACAGCGTAACGACGATCGGCGAAGGTGCGTTTCAGGGTTGCGACGCTTTAAGCGGAGCGGTTATCGGCAACGGCGTCACGACTATCGGGGCGAAGGCTTTTTCGGAAGATAAAAACCTTGTCGGCGTGACTTTCGGATCTTCGCTTTTAACTATAGGCGAATCGGCGTTTTACGCATGCGCGGCTATCGAAAGCGTAACCGTGCCCGACAGCGTGACCGCGATAGGCGACAGCGCGTTTTACGGATGCGAGGCTCTCTCTTCCGTAAGTCTCGGCGAAGGACTTAAATCGATAGGTCGATATGTCTTTCAGAAGACGGGCGTATATACGGCTGAAAACAAGATATATTACGTCGACGACTGGGTCGTCGACAGCGAAGACGATATAGTAACCCCCGAGATAAAAGACGGTATAGTCGGCATAGCCGATTACGCGTTTTATAAACGAGAAAGCCTTACGGGCTTTACTCTTCCCGCGTCGGTTAAAATCGTCGGCGCGCGGGCGTTTTCAAACTGTCCCGTGCTTACGGGTTTCAACCTCGGCAGCGTAGAAGAAATAGGGGATTATTCGTTTTCGAGTTGTAAAACTCTGGGCAGAGCGAAGGTAAACCTCGGCGATAAACTCAAAAAGATAGGCAACTATGCTTTTTATAACTGTTCGGGTTACGGCGACGCCGCTTACGCAAAGGTTACGATACCGTCGTCCGTCGAGACGATAGGTACTTACGCTTTCAGAGGAGCGTGGGATTACGCTCAGGTTAAAAAAGCGGGCGGCGGCGTGGTATACGTCGATAAATGGCTTGTCGATTACGCCGCGAAAGCCGAAGGAGCGATAGACATAGTTATCGTAAAGGACGGCATTGTCGGAATAAGCAATTACGCATTCTATAATAATGCCAGCGTGCAGAACATATATCTGCCCGCGTCTTTACAGACGATAGGCATGGCGGCGTTTTACGGATGTTCGGAACTTGCAAGCGTGAATTTCGACGATTTCTGCATGATACCCGAAATACCCGATTACGCGTTTTATAAATGCGCTCTGTTAAAGTCGGTTAAATTGCCGAGAAAGGTCGCGAAGATAGGGAGATCGGCTTTCTATAAGAGCGGACTTACAAATATCGAAATAGTCAGAAACGTGACCGAAATCGACGCGTATGCGTTTTACGGTTGTCCCGATTTGCTCCTTCTCGATTTTGTGTCGGAATCCAAACTCGAAAAAATCGGCGATTACGCGTTCGGCGGCGGAAACGTCATAAAAAAAGTCACGTTGCCCGACGGACTTACCGAACTCGGCAGACGTGCGTTTTACAAGAGCGCGTCGTTGCAGAGCGTGAAATTCGGAAGTTCGCTTAAAGAGATCGGCGAAGGCGCGTTTGAATCGTGCACGTCGCTGACAACGGTAGATCTCGGCGAGACTATCGAAACGGTAGGAAAAAGGGCATTCTATAAATGCGCCGCCCTCGGCGACGTAAACTTCGGAAACGTCAGATCGATCGGCGACTACGCGTTTTACGGTTGCGCCGGGCTTACGACGCTGAAATTACCCGAAACGCTCGACACGATCGGCGATTACGCGTTCCGCAACTGCGGACTTACCGAAATCATTCTGCGCTCGGGCATAAAGAGCGTCGGCGCGCACGCGTTCAACGGCAATAAGAACATAACGTTCTTCGTCGAAGACGCGTCCGTAATGAGCGGTTGGAGCGCCAGATGGAACTCTGCGTACCGCCCCGTTATAGCGGGTTGCGTGATGTCGGACGACGGAACTTACGTCGTATCTTTCGTCAAGACCGAAGACACGCTCATAAACGTTACCGACAAAACTCCGGCGGGCGACCCCGTGAGAGACGGTTATACGTTCGGCGGCTGGAAGGTTTTCGACGAAGAAACTCAGACCGAAATCGTATATAAAACGGCAGACATCGCAGGCATTGCGGACGGAACGACGCTGACAGCCGTATGGAACGAAGTTCCGTCGGCGACCGACGCGGAATAATCCGCCGTAAAACGTGATAAATTTTTGACCTTTACAGGAGGCATACTCATACAATGAACAAATTGAAGAAATTCTTTACCGCAACGCTTATAACGGCATTGCTCGCGTGCTTGTTTTTATTGAGCGCGGGCGGTTGCAAAAAGGACGATTCGGTTAAAAACGAGTTCGTCGTTTATAACCGTAAGCGGTAAGAAAGGAAACGACATTACGTTCCCGGACGACCCGACGAGAGAGGGCTTTATCTTCGACGGCTGGTATACCGACGCGTCGTTCGCGGGCAGCCCGGTTACTTCGGGTAAGTTCGACGGCGAAACGACTTACTACGCAAAGTGGGAAGTCGGCTGCCTTATCGTACTTCAGCCCGAGGGCGGCACGCTTTCGACCGATAAAGTTTACGTCAGGGCGGGTACGCCCGTTCTGAGCGCGGTTGCCGATTACGTTCCGGAAAAGGGAGACCTCGTATTCGGCGGATGGTTCGTCGGAGACAAAGAACTTACTTCCGACGTCGTCGCGACCGTAAACGGATTGGCGCTCACCGCGAAATATAAGGCAAAATTCGTTATAAACGGCTCTGTCGAAAATCTTGACGGAGACTATGAAAATAAGGCGAATTTCGTCGAGGGCTACGCCTTTGTCGGCGATAACCTCGAACCGTATGCCGTGAAAGACGGCTTTACGGCGGAAGACGCCGCCGAATTCACGGTCGACGCCGATTCGACGAAAAACGTCTTTGAAGTCTCGTTCTCGCGTAACAGATATAATTACGAGGTCTATGAATACTATCCCGACGGAAGTTTCACCAGAACGGCGCAGAGAAGATATTATTACGAAAGCGAAGTCGCTTTGCCGACCGGAGAACTCTCTTTCGAAGGGTACAGATTTATCGGTTGGGCGACGCGTAACGGCGCGTCGTACGGCGAGGCTTTAAGCGGAGACAAAATTAAGATAACCGGCGACGTCGCGCTGTATCCCGTATGGGATCGCGGCTACTCGGATATGTTCGGCGGCAGCGATTATCTCTTTATCGATTATGAACGTGAAAACGGCGTAATTCTTCGCCGCGGCGGTATAGATATTCCGGGCGAATACGACGAAGATTACGAAATGTATTTCTTCTATAACGGCGATAATGTTCTTACGCTTAAAATTACGCTCGATCAGAAATCGTACAGGTTCATATTTTATGCAACCCGCGGCGGAACGTATTACCTCTGGGATACTTCCAAGAGCGGAAACGACAAAGAAAACATTCAGGTGTCGATAACCCTCGACAACATAAACGGCATAACTTACGACTCTTCCGTCGACGGAGACAGAAAAATCCTTAGGGGTACTTACGAAATAACCGATGACGGAATGTATGCCGCTACGCTTAAAGATGCTTTAACCGGTGTAGAGACTACGATGACGTTCCTGCTCGGACAGAGTTCGTATTCCAACCATAACGTATTCCGTATCCGCGGCGAAGAATATCGCTACGGCACGCTCGCAAGGCGTCTTATGTACTATCCGCTCGTAACACTCGACGGATTCGGCAACGCGACGCTTACGGCTTCGACTCAGACCGCGGCGTTCCTCTACGAGAAAGTCGGCGACGTCGTGACTATGGTTTCGGCGTCCAACGAGACGATCGTAATCAAGATAAAGAACTTCGACGGTAAGATCGGTTACGACGTTTACGATAAAGACTTCGATACCGTAATGTACTGCGAGTCGCCGGCGCATATAAACGCCACGCTTACCCTCGACGGTTGTAACGGCGTGACTTACGCATACGGCAACGAAACTTATACCGGTACGTTCACGCTTACCGATTCGCTTTTCGGCGGCAGCATAATAACCGTTACCGCGCAGAACGCCGACGGAACGACGACAAAGCATGTTTACCGTTATTACGATAAGAAAATCGGCGGGCAGACAGTCGCCAAGATGTTCGTCGACTGCGGCAACGATTATGCCGAACACTACTTCGTAGACGACTCCGGCAACATCAAGAACAATCAGTTGTTCGTCATCGACGGCGGCAAGGGTTATTTCTACGAGGTAAAAGACACTGCCGCGAAGACGTTTGAACTTGCGTCTGTCGGTACGATCGCACTCGACGACGAAGGTTTCTGCGTCTATACCGCGACGAAGACCGAAGACTGGGCAAGCGTTCAGTCCGCGACGCGCGTTATAGGCTCGTTTAACACCGGCAATTACCTCGTTTACTTCCTTGCCGAAGAAGACGGAGAAAAAGCCGCGTCGACGACCGACTATATGACGGGCGACGGCGAAACCGTTACCATAATAGCGACCACGTTCGGCGTATACACCGATAAAGACGGGAAGACGGTTATAGGTCTTGTCAGCAAGCAGGATACCTATCTTGTCGTGACCGACGGCAGCAAATACTACTATTTCGCTTACGTCGACGGTTCGGCGAACATGATTACCCCGCTCGAAAGCGCGCCGCTCGTATTGACGAAACGCACGGTAAGCAACGGTTCGGCGACTACCGACTCCAAGACGAAACTTACCCTTACAGGCAAGAAGACGGGCGATAATCTCGATTCGATTTACGCCGTTACCGACGGGGACGGAAACGTCACGACGACGTACGGCGTCAGCAGAGCCGAAAACCTCGTATATCCCGGTCTTAACGTCACGGTTTATACTTTCGTTTCCAACGACAACACCGTATCGTTCAAATACGTCGTCACGTCCAGCGAGACCAACTACGGAACGAGATATTACTTCAATTATTACGCTTTAAGCGAAACCATAACGTTTGCGACTATTCAGTCCATCGACGACGGAGACCTCGAAAACGATTCGATAACCCTCGCGTTCACCGACGAAAAGACTTCCGACGGCAAACTCGTCCTCGTTTACAACGACGGCACGAACACTTATAAAGGTACGTTCGATACCCGCGAAGTGATCGCCGAAGACGGGACGAAATCTGTTGTCGCAGGACATACCGTCGATGCTTTCGGGGTCGAAGAATACCGCGTTACGGCGTATAGTTTCGATTCTCTCGACGGCGAACATGATTTCGAGTTCACCCTCCTTTCGAGCAGATTCCGTATCAGCGCGGAAGACGCGACTTATACAAACGCATCGGGCGAAAAACTCGAACTCGACGGCGCGACGCACGTCGTAAGATATACCGATAAGAACGGCAATCAGAGTTATTCTTATTACGTTATTTCCGAAGGCGTACTCGAAGAAAACGGCAAAGCCGTCGTTATGAGCGTAGGCGAAACCTCGGTTATTTTCGACGTTACCTCGGATAACAAGTTTGCAAGACGCGGCGCCGAGGCGGGCAACTATATTATAATCGAAAACGGAGCGAGAGCCGGCGTTTATATATCGCTCGACGGTCAGGGCAAGGCGAAAATCACTTACGCCGACGAAACCAAAACCGAAAAAGACGCGACTTACGTCGTTTCGGGTGAAACTTATTCGGTAATTGCCGACAACGAAGTCCTCTACGTAGGCAAACTCGGCGTATGGACGAGTAACGGTACCGATTATAACGCTTTCAGACTCGAAATGGAGAATTGCGCGGGTGCGTATCTCAACGAAGACGACCTGTCGGTCATAGTCCTCGACGATGCGGGCAACGCGACCAGATATTCGTCTTACGGCGTCAGGGAAATCGGTTATTACTATATGATAGACGACGGAGTGTTCTATTACTCCGCGAAAGACCTTACCGACGCGGCGATGTATCATATCGACGGCAGAAACGTAAAAACTTCCGACTTCTTCGCGTCTTACTATGCGGCGGACTTTGCGTCGATAGTATTCTACGCCAACGGAATTGTCAGATACAATTACACGACGGATAAGTTCTATACTTACGACGAGGCTGCCGACAGCGGTAAGATTTACACGCTTGCGCCCGACGATACAAACGCAAACGCTTACGGTTATGTGTTCGAGGAATTCTCGCTTAAAGATTCCGAAGGCAAATTCGCATCGCGTTCGTACGACGACGGCAAAAAGGCGAGGACGTATTCTTACTTCGACGGCAAGTATATAACCTTCACCGCGGAAGACGGCTCCACGCTCGAATTCCAGCCGACGGGTCTTCCGACGTTCACGGTCGTAGGCAAGCACACGACGTATAAGACGGAAAACGAAACGACCACGGTCGACACCGAGGTAAATTACCTCGTCGCGCTGACTTATACGAACGACGGCGAACCGTATATCTATCTCGGCGGATATTATCAGAACAGAAACGTAAACGGCAGTATATATAATTCTAAATCTTATACGTTTACTTATACCGCGAATTACGATCTTACGATCGATTACGACAAAAAGACGTTTTCGTTTACCCCCAAAACTTTCAAACGCGGATTTGCGGCTTATAACTATCAGTACGCTTATTACGCATCGGCACTCGGCAGTAAGTATGCCGCGCTTTACGCTCAGTATTACGGCATTATGCAGATAGTCGAAAACGTCGTAGACGAAAATAACAGTTACTATACCGTATCCGGAGGATTTGCGTTCCTTCCCGAACTCGACGCCGACGGCAAGCCCGTCATCGAAAACGGTCAGACGAAACTGCGCACGTTTACCTTTACCGACGGCAAGATGTCAAAAGCGGGTTATTACCGCAGCAGATACGGTCATATGTTTACGGCGGAATTCGTTGTAGACGAAGAGACATATCATATGACGTTCTACCTCATGCCGACAAACACTTCCTCGAACTATGTGTTCCAGATTGCGTATATCTCCAAGGTAACGAAGGCGGTTACGCTCGACGCCGAAAACGATACGGTGTTCTTTGAAGAACAACTTATATACACGGCGGTACGCGTACAGAAGGGTACCGACGCCGAAGGTAAAGCGGTTTATTACGAGGTAGGCGACGAATTCGTTCCGTCGCTCAGATACAGCGGCGAAATCGTATGCGCTTATAACACCGAACTCGAAGACGGAGTGTGGAAGATTTCCAGTCAGGTATTCGCGTGCGTGGTCTACCCGAGATACGTTCAGACCTCTTACGACTATCACTACGAATTCACTCCGACGCTCGACGACGAGGGCAACGTTACGGGCGGTACCGTTACGAGAACGCAATTCGTCTACGCCAAGGATTCTGCGGGCAACACCGTATATTTCCTCCACGACGACGATTATAACGTAAAAGAGGTTATCTGCATCGTATTCGACGGTGAAACCGATCCTGTTTACGCCACCGCATGCGTAAAAACGGGCGATCTGACGTTTGAAGTTACGTTCGGCGACAAGACGTACGTCATAACGTTTACGCAGAACACCGACGCCGACGGTAAGGTTAGCGGCATAAAAGGCGTAACCGTGACCGAAAAGACGGCGGAAGACGGCGGAGAATCCGTAGGCGAATAAAAACATCATAACCGACAAAGCCCGAAGGCGAAACAGCCTTCGGGCTTTATGTTTTTACCGTCCGGCACGGTTTTAAGCCTGCAGACGGCAAACAATTCGATTTTATTTACCCAACAAATCGAATTGTATTATGCAAATTTCAGAGTTATAATAGAGGCGTAAACTGGATTATAAGCGAAAAGTCTCCGCAGACTTATAATCCGCCTGTTGCGGTAATTTATCCGCCCGGACGGTATACGCTTTATCCGATTACCCATAATTAACATCAGGGAGAAAAGTATGAAAAAGTTTTTGTCTTTAATTCTTGCCACCTGTCTTCTGGCTACGACGGCTTTTATGGCGTCGTGCGGCTCGTCGGACAATTCTTCCGACAGCGGCAAGCCCGACCCGGATGTCGAATTCGACGGCTGGACACCCGACAACATTCTTCAACGCCCCGTCGAAAAAGACGACATCCGTATCGGAACTTACGTCGCTTTCGCGGATACCGCTACGCAGTTGTCCGGTAAAGATCAGGTCGAAAGGTATTACTATGCCGGTCTTAACTTTATGCCCATGATATGTACGTTACCGAAATCGGGCATACTCGACGACAACGAAAAGACCTATATTTCGCGCGATCTTACCGACAGCAAATGGTGGGGCAAGATAGACGAACTTATGCTCGAATACAACATGACCTATTATTTCTCCGAACTTTCGGGGCTTGCGAACGATCACGAATCGTCCGGCAGACGCGAATCGATGATAAACGACAACGCCGTCGCCGATGCGAGATCGATTATACCCAACCTTAAAAACTGTGTCGGCGTAAAAATCGTGGACGAACCCGCAATGGCGTCTTTCGACACTTACGCTTTATGGGCGCGTCGTTACGCAAATATAAAAGATAACGGCGGCAAAGTTATGGGGATGGATGCTCTCGTAAACCACATCGGCGTTTACGACTGCCTGTCGACGTGGATTGCAAAAGCCGGGGAATCGGTAAACGTTATAAGTTACGACGCTTATCCGTTCTTTACGAGCGGTACGAATTACGCTACCCTTACGCTTATGGATCAGGCGCGTAAACTGCTGAACGGCTGCCAAAACGAAAACATGCGCGTCGCGATATATCCGCAGGCTTGCGCATGGGCGGGTACGAGAATGCCGAATCTCAACGAAATCATCTGGCATTTCAACACCAATCTTGCGCTCGGGGCGACTCAGTTCACTTACTTCAACTATATGATGTACCCCAACGAGGGTTGTTATGATGCGATTTTCGCTATGGACGGCACGGTATTGCACCCCGAACTTCTCGAAGGTCTTACCGAATACCACAAGGAAATCCGCGCGCTCGACGCCAACGTCAGACTTACCGATTATAAAGTGACCGAATCTTATATGACGAGTTCTGATATCGGTATAAAGATGTTGCCCGCAACGGGATTCATCATCAATAAAGAAGGACTCGGTTCCGCCGATCTTCTTATAACGAAATTCGAGCCTAAAAAAGCAGGGAGCACCGATACTTATATAAATATCGTCAACAATTCGTTTGTGAAAGGACTCGAAAATCAGGAATTCCTGCTTGACGAAACCGCCGAATACGATCATCTTGAAATCTATAACTACAAAACCGGTAAATTCGAGCCGCTCGACGTTATAAACGAATCGTTCGTGCTGTCTCTCGACGTGTCCGGTTCGGCATTCATCAAAGTCGTTGCGGCGGCGTAAAAACAGTAAAATAACGCATGCCAGCCAAGAATAAAACGAA
>OIWS01001212.1_pt1 | contig 27407 bp, 16 predicted proteins | sample 1587611 | NCBI WGS metagenome assembly OIWS01 (sample SAMEA3888919, study PRJEB22519) | human gut metagenome | biome: human gut; feature: human-associated habitat; material: faeces | place: Denmark | collected 2010 | reverse complement strand
CAGGAACTTCTCTCGATTCGCGGGAGCAGTTCAAAAAAACAGGAAAACTTGAATTATATTAAAGAAATGTTGGTTCATTAAACGGCCGGATTCCCCGGCCCAATTTATGACAGGAGCAGAAAAAATGCAGAACATGGAAATTCTCCACGACAGTGACGCCGATTTCGGCGTGCTCAACGGGAAAACAATCGCCGTCATCGGCTACGGCGCTCAGGGCCGCGCCCAGGCGCTTTGCATGCGCGATTCCGGGCTCAATGTCATCATCGGCATCCGTCCGGGCAAATCCAAGGACGCCGCCGACCAGGACGGTTTCGAGACCCTGACCGTCACCGAGGCCGCCAAGCGTGCCGACATCATCCACATCCTGCTGCCGGATGAGCTGCACGGCATCATCTATGATGCGGAAATCGCTCCGGTCGTGACCGCGGGCAAGACGCTCTCCTTCTCCCACGGCTTCAGCATCGTCTTCGGCGAAATCAAACCGCCGAAGGATGTCGACGTCATCATGATCGCCCCGAAGAGCCCTGGAACCGAGGAGCGCAAGCGCTTCGTCGAAGGCTTCGGCGTGCCCGGTCTGATCGCGGTCAAGCAGAACTACTCCGGCAAGGCCCGCGAGGTCGCTCTGGCGATCGCCAAGGCCGAGGGGCTGACCCGCGCCGGCGTGCTCGAGTGCACCTTCGAGCAGGAGACCTATGAAGACCTCTTCGGCGAGCAGAACGTCCTCTGCGGCGGTATGGTCGACCTGATGAAGTACGGTTTCGAAACTCTGATCGAGGCGGGATATCCGCCGGAGATGGCCTACTTCGAGTGCATCCACGAGGCGAAGCTGATCGTGGACCTGATCTACGAGGGCGGCATCCAGAAGATGAACGCGGTCATCTCCAACACCGCGGAGTGGGGCGAATACGACAACGGTCCGTGGATCATCAATCCGGAAGTCAAGGCCCGGATGAAGGAATCCCTGCGCCGCATCGAATCCGGCGAATTCGCCAAGAAGTGGATGGCCGAGGCCAAGAACGGTTCGCCGAACCTCAAGGCCAAACGTGCCGCGCTGGGCGAGCATCCGGCGGAGATCGTCGGCGCCCGTATCCGCAGCCTCTTCCAGAAGAAGTAATTGCGGAAGAACGCGTCTCGCGTATGACAAAGGGTGGAATACCGGGGAAAGACGGTATGTCCATCCTTTTTTTCATCTGAAAGAAAAGGACCTGTTATGAGCCGATTTTCTCAACTGGTGTGGCGCGCCGAGGACGTGCCGGAAGAACTTCATGAGATGCTGACCGTTCTGGGCGAGGAGTATCCGATCGCCGATTTCGGCCGGGGGCTGAAGCTGAAATTCCGCCGGATGGAGGCGGAGGAGACGCTTTCCCGGGTGACCCGCACGCCGGGGGAGGCGCTGGTGGAGTACAACTCCGTCGCGGCCGCCGCGCGCGGGGTAGGAGCGGTGCTCGCCGGCCTTGACGGCGAGGAGACCACGCCGTTCCGCACGCTGGGAATCATGCTCGATGCTTCCCGCAATCTGGTCATGCGGCCGGACCACCTGAAGATGTGGTTCCGGAGGCTCGCTCTTACCGGTTATAACATGGTCATGCTCTACACCGAGGATACCTACGAGCTGCCGGATGAGCCGTTTTTCGGATACATGCGCGGCGGCTACACCGCCGACGAAATCCGGGAACTGGATGATTACGCCGCGCGGCTCGGCATTGAACTGATCGGCTGCATCCAGACGCTCGGGCATCTTGCCCAGATTCTCAAATGGGACGGCGCCTACGGCAAGGTGAAGGACACCGAGGAGGTCCTGCTGGTCGATGCGCCGGAGACCTACGCCCTGATCGGGAAGATGGTCCGTTTCTGGAGCGAAAATCTCCGCACCCGCCGCATTCACATCGGCATGGACGAGACCCACGATCTCGGGCGCGGCCGTTTCCTCGATCTGTTCGGCTATCAGAGCGGGTTTGAGCTCTTCAACCGCCACCTCGGGCGGGTGAACGAGATCTGCCGGGAAAACGGACTTGAGCCGATGATCTGGTCGGATATGTATTTCCGCTTCAGCAATCCGGAGCGGAACTATTATGATCTTACGCATCCGATTCCGGCGGAGGTTCAGCAGAAGATTCCGCAGAACGTCCAGCTGGTCTACTGGGATTACTACAACGAAAATGCCGAGGTGTATGAGAAGATGATTCAGCGTCATCGCGACCTCGGCTACGAACCGCTGATGGGTTCCGGCATCTGGACCTGGTGTCGTCTCTGGTACGACCACGACCAGACCCGGCGTACGGTGGAGCCTTGCATCGCCGCCTGTCGCAAACTGAAAGTGCAGGAACTCTTCTTCACCATGTGGGGCGATGACGGCGCTTACTGCAATTTTGACTCCGCGCTGGCCGGAATCAGTTACGCCGCCGATCTCGTGTACGGCGTTTTGCCGGAGGAGACGAAGCGGATGGCGAAACGTTTCGAGGCGGTCTGCCGGAGCAGTTTCGAAGCTCACCTGCTTGCCGGAGAGCTGGAGAAACCGCTGTCGTGCGGGGAGAAAAAATTCACGCCGCGGGCGGCGGAGCTGATCTGGGATGATCCGTTGCTCGGCATCCTCTACGACGACTACAAGCGGCGCGATCCGGAGTTCGATCTCAAACTGCTGGAGCGCTATGAGGAGATGCTGTGCCGGCTCCTGCCGTATCAGGAGGATGCCGCCGCCGGGGATTTCGAACACATCATCAACACGCTGGAACTGCTGATCCGGAAACTGGAACTGCGCGGCGCGCTCGAAGCGGCCTACGATCAGGACGACCGGATTGCGTTGCGGCAGATCGCCGTATCGATGGTTCCGGCGGCGGTTGCGGCAGTGCAGGAGTTCGAGGCGAGCTTCCGGCGGCAGTGGCTCGATTGCGGCAAGGTGTTCGGGCTGGAGGTGATCCAGCGCCGCAACGCCGGGCAGATCGCGCGGCTGGAGGAGACGGCGCTGCGGATTCGCGAATATCTGGACGACCGCATCAGCGCGATCGATGAACTGGAGGCGCGTCCTTCCGGCACCGATATCGTCAACATCTGCGGCATCATCAATTCGGTGGTGTCCGGCTCCCGGCTGGTGTGACGACGATGGCTGCGGAGGATCTTCTGTTGCAGGCTCCGGGGGAGCGGGTTCTTTTTGCCGACGACTGGCGGAAGGAGCTCTCCCGCGTACTGCCGCTTCTGCCGGATGGAACGCTCGCCGTGTTCACCGGACGCCGTTCGCTCGATGCCGGCGGCGTCTGGGCGGAATTTGCCGCCACAGCGGCGGCGGCCGGGCGGAAGGTGGTCCGCTTCTCCGAAATCGAAGCGGAGCCCTGCACCGATACGGTCGAGCGGATGGTGGAATTTCTCGCATCGGTCTCTCCCGCCGCAGTGATCGCCATCGGCGGCGGAAGCGTGATGGATGCGGCGAAAGCGGCGCTTCTGGTGTGCGAAAGCGGGATGCCGCTCGGTGAACTTTTCGGAGTGAACCGGTATTCCACCGCACATCCGAAGGCGAAGCCCTTGCGGGTGCTCTGCATCCCCACCACCTCGGGGACCGGTTCCGAAGCCACGCCGTATTCCAACATCGTGGATCGGAAGCTCGGGGTGAAAAAGCTGATCTCCGAGTCGTTGATCGTGCCGGAGACGGCGATTGTCTCGCCGCGGCTTGCCGCGGCCATGCCGAAGGCGCTCACGCTGGCGACCGGATGTGACGCGCTGGCCCATTCGATCGAAGGGTTTCTCAACACCGGGGCGGATGCGAACGAGCCGCGGGCGAATGCGTGGGCGATGGAGAGCATCCGGCTGATTTGCGAGGCGCTGCCCGCCGCCATGGCCGACGGTTCCAACCTGGAGGCGCGCGGGGCGATGGCGCGCGCCGCGACGCTGGGCGGAATGGTGATCCGGTTCAAATCCACCGGATTGCCGCATCTGTGCAGCTTCTCCTGGTTCGGTCGTCTGGCGCACGGCATCGCCGTTGCGATGCTTCTGCCCGCTTCGTGGAACTATTATCTCGGAAACCCCGCGGTGGCGGCGCGGACGATGGAATTTGCGCCGGTTTTTCCGGGGCGGACGCCGCAGGAGGTGATCGCCTCGTTCCGCGCTTTTCTGGACCGGCTGGGCGTGCCGAAAGCGCTCCGGGAGTGCCCCGGAATCACGCCGGAACTTCTGGCGTCGACCGCGGCCTCGGCGGGGGAAAACCGGATGAAACTCGAACTTGCTCCCCGGCCGGTGCCGGTCGCGGAGTCGCGCGGAATTCTTTCCGCCCTGTTGAAACAAGCGTATGAAGGAACTTTGCAATCATGGTAAATGTCATTGCGCGCAGCCGGCTTAAGAGCGGCTGTATGGAGGAGTATCTGCGGATACTCAAGGCGAACGTCCCGACGGTTCTGGCCGAGGAGGGGTGTTTGCGTTATGAGCCCTGCCTGGATGTCGATGCCGATCCGGCCAAAGGGGAGTATGTCACCATTCTGGAGAGCTGGGAGTCGCAGGCGCATCTGCAGGCGCATCTGGCGACGAAGCACATGGCCGCGTTCCGCGATGCGGTTGCGCCGTTGCGGGAGGAGAACAACGTTCTGGTGGTGACCCCCGCCTGATGACGAAGCGAAAAGGCGCCAGAGAGCTTCCGACGCCTGTCGGCAGAAGGCTCGGCCGCGGCGAAGGTCAGCGGACGATGATCCGGATGGCGAAGCCGTGGTCGTAGAACACGCTGCCATGGACGGAGTACTGCGGAATGAATGCCGGAGAGCCATCCGCGTTGCGCGCCTGGATTTTCGAGGCGTAACAGGCGTGGACATGGCCGTGGAACACTCCGCGGATGATGTCCGCGTTTTCCGTAATCAGGCGATAGACCGCCTTGGTCCCCTGAACCTGCGAGAACGCATTGTTCTCCCGCCCGTTGAAAAAGCTGCCGGAACGGGGGTAGTGGATCACCTTGTTCCGGGGGGGCTCATCGAGAAGAAAGCCGTGCCGGGTGCACAATTCGGCATCTTTTGCCGCATCGTAGGAGCCGTCCTTCGTCCGGGGATAGGTGTTCAGATACAGGGATTCATGCTGAAAGATCAGGATGATCCACCCTTCTTTTCTGGCCCGGGCGATATCGGCGGCCAGCTTTTCCGCGATTTTGTCTTCCTTGTAATACTGGCCGTTGCGGCTGTTGTCCAGCACGACGGCCAGCACTTTGCCTTTGACGGGAGCGGAGGTGTAGACGGTGTCGTTGCGGTAGAATTTCTCAATGTATTTCCGGGCGGCGTTGATGTCGAACTCATCGCGGGGGCGGCCGGAGATGGTGTAGGTGACGTAATCGTGGTACCCCACCGCCGCCAGCAGTTTCGGGTCGCCGGAGAGGATGAGATCGCGCCACACCTCGAGGCCGCCGTGGCAGAAGAAGTCGATGTTGTCACCCAGCACCACGCTCTGGTCGAAGAAGGGGGCGAATTCCATCAGCGTCTGGGCGGACTGCGTCGCGCGGTCGATCGGATTGGCCCTGCCGCGCCGCCGGTTGGCGTACATGATCTCCACATTGTTCCGGTCCGTGTCGTTGATCGCCTTGAAATGGTTGTCCCCCCAGGTGATGATTTCCACCGGGCGATCGAATTTCTTTCCGGAATCCAGCGTGATTTCGAGCAGGGTGAGGCCGTTGCTGTTGACCACATACGCTTTTTCGCCGCCGTTGCCCTCCTCCTGCCGGAGTGCGATGGGCGTGGTGCCCGCGCGGAAACAGGCTTCCCGGGCCTCCGCGCGGCGTCGCGGCAGCTGCTGTATGACGGAGGTGCGCCGCTCCGGCGTATAGAGAACGCGCCGAAATCCGTTGAGATCGGTGAAGGCATGAAATCCGCGCACCGCGTAGACCCGGTTGAAGTGGACCGCTTCCGGTATTATCAGAGAATACACGCCGTCGGAGTGACGGAGCTGTTCCGCGAGGAAGGATTTCCCCTTTTCCCAGGGATACTGGTAACTGCCGCCGAGGAGCAGCTCCCGGTGGCGCGTGTAGAGCTTCGGCAGCGCGATCACGCCGGATTCCCCCGGCGGAAGCGCGGCGCTTTTCCGGAGTCGGAAGCGCAGTTGCGGAGCCGGCGCGTCCACCGGTTCCACGTCGAGCAGAGTCAGATCGTTTTGCGGAAGATAATTGCAGAAAACCGCCTGAAGTTCCTGTCCGGGGGCGAGCCGGGTGCCGTTTGCGACCCCTTTCCCGGAGGCGTCGGCCCAGCCAAGAAAGAGTTTCCCCGGCTGTTCCGGCGCCGGAATGGTCTGGAAATCGACGGGGAACGCGGAGACCGCCTTGAGCGTTTTCCGGTCGGCAGACAGCGAAAAGAGAGGCTGTTCCGGAAAGGTGATCTCATAACTGCCGGCCGGCAGTTGCAACTCCCGGCCGATGGAGCTGAAAAGTTTCCCATCCTCCTTGCGCCGTGCCAGAGCGTATTTCCCGTCGGCGAGCTGGAAGCGGCCGGGCTGTGAGGTGAAGGCGAGTGCGCCGTTGGCGACGGGGGCGTGAAGGAGCCAGCGGCCCATGCCCGGCTCCTGTTTCAGCTCCATCCGGCCGATGGAGGAGTTCCCTTCGCAGAGAATCTGCACTCCACCGGTGATCCAGCCTATTTTGCGCTGCTGATCGGTCAGGTGCTGGATTCTGCTGTCACGCAGCCGCAGATTGATGTTGCCGGCGAAGAGCTGATCGTTGCGGGTGGAGTTGCCGAGATAGAGGGTGCCGATCTCGCTTGCTTCGAGTTCGACGGTGTTTTCCCCGGTCAGGGCGCCGAGGCGGGGATGCGCGGTGTCTCCGCCGAGATAGAGGGTGTCGATCTTCCCTTTTTTCAGGCGGAGATGTTCCGGGCGGCCTTTGACGGAGAGGTCGCCGCCGAGGGAAAGGCTCCTGCAAACGACCTGTTCCAGCGAGAGCGGCCGGGCTGCGGAAAAGAAGCCCCGGGAATCTTCGGTCTCCACCTGAACGCCGCGCAGAACGAGCGGCCCTTTGAGACGGTTTTGCGTCGCAGACCAGCGCAGGGTGCCGTTCCCGGTGCAGGTGACCGGGTTCGTGTGATCGGGAATATCGCGGTAGTCCACCGTTCCATGCAGTTCGACGACGCCGGTTCCGTCGTCAGTCACTCCGGCCCGGGCGGCGCGGAGCGTGGCGAACGGGCGGTCGGCGGAGCCGTCGCCGTCAGTGTCGCTCCCGGAGGCGGAGACATGGACGAGCCGTCGCCTCCAGACGCCGGTGAAAACGGTATCTTTGCCGTCCACAAAGGGGTATGCCGTTCCGGGACGGTATATTTTCCCGTCATTTTCGTTTTTCCAGCCGAGGAAGCTCTGTTCCGGATTGCCCTGCGGCGCCGGCGGCAGGGCAATTTTGTCCGCGGTGGCGGCGACGGAACTCCGGTATTCCCGGACGGAGAGAGGTTCTTTTTCTCCGGGGCGGGAGAAAATGGTCACTTTCTGACGGCTTTCCGTCGGTTTTGCGGGGTCGAAGGAGGTGAAGACCAGCTCTTTCAGATAGAGTTTCTCCCCCGCGTTCAGATGCTTCCGGAAAAAGGCGAAGAGCTGGAAGTGACGCAGAACCGCTTCCCCGGAAGGGTCGAACTTGGTCAGCTTCTCCGTGTTGAACGTGGCGGTGGCCCAGCAATTGGGGAGAATTTTCTCCCGGGCGCGGATCAGACCGCTGGCCTGGCGGATGTGTTTCCCGCCTTTCTGATAGCTGATCTGCTGGTAGGCGAAAAATTTTCCGGAGGCGGCGATCTCCTCCGCCGTGGCGGAGGTCGCGTAGTAGTAGGTGAGAACTGCATACCGCGCCGCCGCGGCGGGAATACGTTCGCCGGACGGGGTGGTCATCGGCTCGCCTTTGCTGATCTGATTTCGCGCCTTCTCTCCGTCGAGCAGGTGGACGACGTTTCCTTCGAATGTCGTCGGCGGAAAGTGGTCGCCGAACCGGTAGGTGTACTGGCGGTATCCGCCGGCGCCTGCGGAGAGCAGAAAGGCGAAACTGAGCAGGCCGGTTAAAACGTAGTTCATCGTGTTTTCTCCTGTCGGGTGGTTGGGTTTGATTCAAATTCAAAACGGACATTTTCCAGTACGATGCCGCTTGCCTGCCCTTCGCCGCGGAACTGCAGGCACATGGCGTTGACGTCGCTCAGTCGGGCCTCTTTCCAGCGCAGCCGGTCGAGCGGGATGGTGACGTCGAGAAAGAAATCCGCGGAGAGTCGGCCGGGAGGCGGAAAGAAGCGTTCCAGTTCCACTGTTCTGGTCAGTCTGCGGATCTTTTTGCTCTCCGGATCGCGCCGCACCAGGTGAAACTGAAGTTTCTGCCCGCCTTTCGGGTCACCGAACCGGTCGCAGCCTCCCCGGATGCGGAAACGGATTCTGCCGCGGTTGCGCTCTTCGTCCCGCAACTTTCCGGAGAACGGCACAAAGAGGCCGGACCACGGCTTGCTTCTCTCGGAAACCACCACCTCAAGACGACCGTCGGGGTGTTTCTTCAACCCGGTGTCGAACCCCCATGCCGCCGCCATCCGGAACGGGCAGCGGCGGATGTTGCTCTCCGTGTCGCAATATTCGGCGGTGATCGCCACCACCATCGCGGTGACCTCATTCCGGGCGGAGAGGAGATCGAGCCGCAGAATCTCCTTCTCCGGCTCCGGATTCTCCCAGCGCCAGAGGAAGAAGCCGCGCGAGGCGAGATTGCTCCAGGCGACGTGCGGATTGCCCGGTGTGATCCACCAGTCCCATATCTCCGTTTCACAGCGCACGGGAATGTCCAGACTGCTGCCGTCAGCGCGATGGAGACGGTAGGTCAGCGCCTCCCTGCCTCGGGTTGCCCACGCCGCCGCATGGAAGAAATAGAGCGCTTTCACCTTGCCGTTCACGGGGATTCCGCGGACCGCCTCCGGCAGTTTCCCGGTCTGATTGTCCGAGGCGAGAACGATGCAGGTGCGGTCTTCGTTTTCGTCGAACCGAATGATGTCGCACGGAACGCCGCGGATGTGCTGTACCCCCCATGGCACGCCGACGAGGGAGTTTTCCGCCCCCTGATCGGTCCAGCCGCCACGGCCGTCCCCGGGAACCCGGTCGATGAAGCCGCGGTTGCAGAAGGATCGCAGGTCGAGCGGCCGGGTCAGAGCCGGATTCGGCTGATAGGTCAGAAATTGCCGGAGTTTTGCCGCATGTTTTTCGGCGAGTTCCCGGTTTATCTTCTTCTGCTGCGCCAGGATCTCCTGCTCCGAAAGTGGCTGGAACGGACCGAATTCTGCGGCGAACGACTCTTCGCGGCCGATGCCGATGATCGCACGGGAGAGGGGAGGAAGCAGCAGGGCCGCCTTGCGCCCGGAAATCGGCAGCCGGTGTTTCCCCGTGAGATCGAATGCGGCACTTCCGGCCGGCAGTTGCAACGCGATCGCCTTGGCGAACAGATCATGATTGAACAGAAAACAGGCGGTCCGCTCCCCGCGCCTTGCGATGTGCAGTTCGACGTTGGCGGCGAGATCCCCCTCCGGCAGACGGGTGAGTTCCGCCGCCGGCTGGATCCCGTGATGCTGTAAGATTCCGCCGACGATGGCTGCTGCCGCGTAATCCTGCATCGTCGCGGTCAGAAGGTAGAGGAACCCTTTCCCCAGCGGCCGGCGCAGAAGGACCGGGTGAGGGCCGGAGGCCGCGAGTTTTTCCCAACCGGGAGCGGCGAGAATTTCCCGCACATTGCGCCCGACGATCCGCCCCGGCAGCAGTTTGGCTTGCGGAATGTCGAGCTCGATTTCGCGCGGCAGAGCTTCGGGGGCGTCACGATATTCCAGCGAAAAGAGATCGCCCCATGCCCGATTCGGATTGCCGTATTCGTCCTCCTGCATGAACTCCCGGGTCAACAGAAGGATGCCGCCGGCTTCGACGAATTCCCGCAGTTTCCCGACCGTCGCCGGATAGGTGTTGCTCACGCCCGCGGCGAGGATCATACGGTAGCGGGAGGCCCGGTTCTCCGGAAGCTGCTCTTCCAGAATCACGTCGATCGGATAGTGGGAGAATTCCAGCGCCGAAGCGAAGGTGGCGATGTCGTTTTTGGCGACCCGGCCGGTCGCGACACCGTAGCGCTCCGAGGGGAAGGAGATCAGCAGGGCCACCTCCCGCGGAATGTTGCGTTCCCGCGGGACGAAGAATTCGGCAAAACGGAATATCTCCTCCTTCGCCTTCAGAAAGAAGGTGAGTTCCGCCGGCGCGTAGGCGTAGGGATTGAGGATCATCCACGGATAGCGCTCCGCCACCTTTCTGCCTCCCTCCGCGGAACCGGCGGGATGGAAATCCCAGGCCCGTTTCGACCATTCGAAGAGGTAGGTGGCGTTGCTCCCCAGCAGCAGATCGCGCCAGATGGTGTAAAAGGTTTCCCGGCCGTTTTTCCCGGTGTAGGCTTCGCTGTTGTGGATCGGTTTCCCGTCGGCGATGGCGCGGAGAAAGTGACGCGAAAGAAAGCCTTCCCCCCGGCCGCTGTCGGGCGTCGCCACGCTCTCCCGGGCCGGTGCCGTCAGCAGGCCGCTCACCTTTGCGCTGCCGCCGGTCGGCGTGGTCACCGCGTTCAGAACCTTGCTGATCTCATAGAGATTGACATTGCTCTGCGGCAGGACACGGTAGCTGTTTCGCCCGAGCGATTGCAGGGTGACCCGGGCGTCGGGATCGAGTTCGGTGATGGTGTCGCGCCCGAGCCGGCAGAGTTCGACGAAGGAGTGTTCCATGAACTTGGACCAGTCGACGAAGAGCGCGGGATTCTCCGCCTTGTGACGGAATTCCGCCGCCTTTTCGAAGGAGGGATAGGCGGCACGGTAGACCGCATTGAGCCGCTCGATGTCGCCGTATTTTTCGCGGAGGAACTTCTGAAACAACTTTCGATTGTACGGCCCGGGATCGTCGTAGGCCGGTTCGTTGAAGATTTCGTAGGCGACGACGGGGCTGCCGTTCCGGAGGGCGAATTGCGTCCCCTCCCGCCAGTAGGCACGATAGGCGGCGCGTCCGGCCGGATGGTTGACGTTGTAGGGCACCCAGTGGTTGCCGCTGCCGTTCCGGAACTGGTTGACGGCCTCTTCCGGCAGCGTCCCTTTCAACTGCTTGTGGTCGGCCAGAGCGCCGTTGGTCCAGGGGAAACAGGTGAAGTCGACGTAGAGCGGCAGCCCGGCGCCCCAGGTTTCCCGGTTGAGGGCGATGTTTTCCCGGCGCAGAACAGGGAGCTGGAAGTCCGGGCGGTAGCGTTGCAGGAACCCGGGAAGATTGAACACGGCGATCGTGTCGAATCCGAGCCGTTGCGCCCGCTCGTAATTCAGCGGCTGCTCGTAGATCCAGCGAAGCGAGGCCGGATATCCCGAGGTGGGCAATAGATCGGCCAGGTAGTTGTGATTGACCTGCATCCCGAGGAGGAAGCGGGGTTTCCCGTCGACCAGATAACTGCCGTCCGCGCCGACGGCGAGAGCGGTGCCGGCGGGCAGCCGGAGCGAGGCGGGAATCTCGGTCAGACGTGGAAAGTCCGGCTCCGCTCCGGCGCAGGCCAGCGCGGTGGAAAACAGAAGAATTTTGATGGTGTCAGTCATTCAGCAGTTGTCCCCAGAAATAGTTTTTGTAGGCGTTGGCAGGAAATTCGTGAGGACGGCGTGTCTCCACGTGACCGTCCAGAAAGGTTAACTGCGCCGTGCTGTTGTGGGAGAATCGCAGCGTATTGTTCCCCGGCTGAATCCGTTTGGTGCCGCCGCCGCAGGTCTCCCCGACGAAGAAGCGCCGCGAGGGCGTTTTCACCCGGCGACAGCAGTTTCCGCTGGTGCCGGATACATATTGGTTGAGCTGATAATGATTTTCATCCATGTTCGCCGCCGTCGCCGGTCCGCCCAGATTGGAGGGGCAGAAGAACGGAGCGCGCGGCCGGAAGGTTGCCGGGTCGATGTAAAGTTTCTGCGTCAGAGTTTTGCCGGGACTGCCGTTCTCGATGTAGAGAAACAGATAGTCGTGCCAGCGGGCGTAGGAGACCTCCGCGGAGCCGGTGATCGGCAGATTGTAGTCGTAGAGGTCAAAATACAAGACCCAGAGAGTGGAGATCTGCTTCAGGTTGGAAATGCAGTGGGCGCTCCGCCCCTTTTCCCGCGCTTTGCCCAGGGCGGGCAGGAGCAGGGCGGCGAGGATGGTGATGATCGCAATGATAATCAGAAGTTCAACGAGGGTGAAACTCCCCGCGGAACCGGCTGACAGGCGTCGCCGCCTGTCGGGAACAGTCGATGAGAGCATGGCAATTCTCCTGGTTGTCCATCCCGGAATCGTCGTTTATAAAATTATAGCGGATTTTTGTGTCAAAAGCAAGACTTGACAATGTGAATAAATGATGTTATAATAGCACAAATGGATGATCTGTGGAGTTCTTCTGCTGAATGGATTTTGAAATTACCTTCTTTTACGCTGGTCATTACTGGGACAATCAGCCGATTCCGGAACACTCCCACTGGGGGACGGAGCTGGTCTATACCGCCCGGGGCGAATGCGTCACCCGGTTTCGCGATGACACCTTTCTGACCACCCGGGCCGGAATGGTCTGCATCACTCCGCCGGAGCTCATGCATCAGCAGAAAAACCTCACAGCCGACTGCGAGACCTATTACGCGGTCATGCAGGTGAACGGCCGGCGGTTCCGCACCGATTTGCGGACGATCGACGTCAGCGATGATCCGTTGATCGGCCGGTGGTTTCAGGATCTGCTGGAGCTGTGGAACAACCACGCCCACGAGGCGGCCAACGCGCTTCTTGCCGCGCTCTGGCTCCGGCTGGAGGCGTGTGAGATGGGGCAGAAGAATCTTCTGAACTGTCATCCCGGGCTGCGACGGGCGCTGGATCTTCTGGAAAATCATTACATGGAGCCGCTCGACGTATCGACGCTGGCGCAGGCGGCGGGGTTGAGCCGCAGTCATCTCGCCGCCCTCTTCCGGCAACGGTTCCAGACCGGAATCAACACCTATCTCACCTCAATCCGGATGATGCACGCCCGGAGACTGCTGCTGAATCCCTATTACCATGTGGCGGAAATCGGGGTCCTCTGCGGCTACCCGGATTCCAACTACTTTACGCGGAATTTTCACCGGTTTCATGGCGTTACGCCATTGGAGTACCGGCGAAATCCCTCCATTTCCAGCCGACTCCCGGAAGGAAAGGGAGGTGGAATGGAACCCGTTGATCTGCATCGGGAGGCGGATCAGAATCCCGGGGGAGGGGAATGACGAGTTCGGCGGACGTCGACTCAAACCGCGCTGATTTCTCCGGGGGCGACCCGTTTCTCCGGTACGGAGCGTGCTTTGCAACCGCTACTGAAGTTGCTGACGCAATCCGGCCGGTTCCGGAAGGAGGGCCTTCCTCGGCGATCCAGCGCCTCCTCGCGGGGGAGCGTACCGCGCACTCTCTCCCGCGGTGAGCCGCTGTGAATCAGAAGTCGGCCGCGACGGAACTGCCTGCCTGTTCTCCGCCGGGCAGGCGGAGCCGACGCGATACGCCGTCGAGCAGGATGGTGATTTCCGCCAGGCGCGCGGAAGGATCAGCCGCAAATACCCGCTTCCTGCCGATCAGAAACAGGCCGGGTGATTTCGTTTCGAACCGCCCCAGCTTCCCCGGCGCGTGGAAGATTGCACCGATTGTGCCGTCGTTGAATTCCACCGCCTGACAGGTGTCGTTGTTGACGAGGAATTTCCCCCGGTTCCAGTTCGCGGTCTCCTCCGGCGTCGCTCCCGGCAGGATTGCGAACGCATAGGAGCCGTTCACCGGCTTCATGCCGTGGTCGATCGTCAGGGTGAACAGATCCTTTTCCACCGGCGCCGGCTTCTGAATCCCGCCGACAAGATAGCGCCAGTCACCGGGGCGTTTCCCCGTTTCGAGCTTCATCCCTTCACCGCGGTATCCGATGCCGTCGTGGTGAACCCAGTTTTTCCCCTGCTTGATCGCGCCGCGCCGGAGACAGCTGTTCACCGTCGTCGCCACCGGATACGGACTGGTCGAGGTGATTCCGCAGCCGAGTTCATAGATCGCGTCGGTGTCGAAAAAGTACGCCTTCTTCGCCTTGACGCCGTCGAGGTTCATCGTGAAGACCGCCGCGCCGCGGGTGCCGTCGGTCACGCCGCCGACGAATTCGGTCTCGCCGATCTGACGGAACTTTACACTGTGGGTCCAGCGGGGCGGTTTCCCGCCGGAGCGCAAGCCCCGTTTTCTACTCTCTTCCGGCGTATACACCGGCGTCTTCGGCAGGGTGGTCCCGGGGAGCCGGGTCCAGTCCCAGCAGGGGGTGATGTCGGCGTACTCTTCACCGGAACGCATCACCAGACAGGCCCCGTCGGAGAGGTAGCGCCCGAGCGCGTTGTCCCAGTTGGTGTCATCCTCGATCGGCCGCACCCGCACCGAATTCATCCGGACCGCCGCGTACCACTCCGGACGGCGGTGCACCATGTAGTCGGAGTTCCAGAAGTGCCGGTTGCCGACGAGCGTGTTTTTTCCGGTCTGGTTGCGTTTTAGCACCGCGTCGTATGGGGCGCTGTCGCCGGGATCGGCGTCGCGAAGCTGCCGGAATGCGGTCAGCGCACGCCGGCCTTTGGAGCCGGCGGCGTTTTCCCCCAGCTGGCGGCCGCAGGCGAGCAGATCCATCCGCCCCTTCCAGAGCACCCACTGAAAACCGTTGAATGAGAGGTGGCGGAGTATTTGCCACTGTTCCGGCGTGTACTGCCAGCGGGTTCCTTTCCAGATGTTCGCCCAGTAGCCGACGTTGGCGAAGAATTCTCCGCCGTAGTTGCCGAACTGGATCTGCGGGCCGTGCTGATGATAGCAGCCGTCGGCACGGATTCCGCCGAAGGCCCAGCCGGTCTTGTTTTCGACCGGAGCCATCCGGATCTCTTCGGCAATGACGCCGGCCGCCCGGGAGAGTGGGGCGACATTGCGCTCGAGCAGGGCGCGGCGGAAGATGTTCTGGGCGATGAACACCCGGTTGTTACCGGTGTAGCGCGGCAGAAACTTCGCCTGACGGCAGACCGCCAGCGCATTGTTCCGCACCTCTCCCGGCGGAAAGAGTTCAGGGGCGAGAAGCAGGATGTTGCCCATCGTCTGCGGAATCGACATATCGTTCCACCACCAGTTCGAACTGCGTGGCTGTTCCTTGCCCCACCACGCCACCGCCTTGCGGACCGCTTCACCGACCGCTCTGTCATGGTAGAGTTCGTGGTTCGGCGAAGCCCATACCCGGGCGAGGTTCAGGGCATTTCGGAGATGGCGCGCCACCTGCCAGATGGAACGGTTGTCGTCCCGGTAGTCGATTCCGGCAAACGTGCCCTCCGGACGCTGGGCGGCGAGCAGTTCCCGCGCCTCGGACGCCGGAACCGGGGCGACGGCGAGCAGAGCGTTCCGCATGCGCGATTCGATCAAGGTCAGTTCCTTTTCCAGCTCCGGGGTAAGCGGGAGATACTCCTCCTTTTCCTCCGGCGGCGCTCCGAGACGAAGCGTGGAGAGGTCGAACTCCACTTCCCCCGAACTCTCCTGCAGGCCGAGCCGGAACACACCCTCGTTCACATTGCGCGGCAGCTCCGTGGAAAAGGTGGCGGTTCGCCAGCCGAACGTGCCGACCGGGAGATCCGCGCCGGGCCAGTTCTCTCCGCCGTTCGGCGTTTTATAGTAGAGCAGAACCTTCACACCGTTGAATGGCTGGAATGGTTTGGAAATATCGCGGCCGCGCAGTCGGACCGACGCATGGAAACTTTTCCCGGCGAACGGATTCAGGTCGATGGTGGCGAATGCGCAGTTCTGTGCGCGAATCTCCTTCGCCTGTTTCGGAACGCGGATCTGCAGGAACTGTTTCCCGTCTCGTTGCACCATCTTGCAGTAGCGGGTGAGTCTCCATTGGAGCTGATCGGCTTTCCGTTCCTGCGAGGTTGCCCCGTGGAGGAGTGCCGGGCCTGTGCAGAGCAGCGCGGCCAGCAGGGCAGCGCCGCAGTGTGTTCTCATGTTCATCACCATTTTCTCCTGATTGACTGCTTTGAAAATCCGGTTGGCGGAGGCGCACCGTTCACGCTCAGTTGGTCGGCACTCCATATTCGTTATAGATCGCGGTAGGGGCGTTGAGAGAGGATTTCAGCTCGCTCTTGCTGAGCGACGAAACGTGTCCGTCGCCGTAGAGCACATTGCAGATTCCGCTGTGGCGAAGCGTGAACCCGGCCGCTTTGACTCCTTCAAACGCATTGTTTTTGATCTGCGAGTAACAGTAGCCGAATTCCGCCTGGGTGACGGGAAAGCCGGAATCGCCCATGATGATGGTGCGTGACGGCTGTCTGAACTTTTTCGAGGCCAGGCCGACGAAGATCCGCATTCCGCTGGAATCCTTCTCGTCGAGCGCAACGAAAATGCTTTTGCCGCCCATCTCGTTCAGACGTGCGGTGGTGGTATCCCAGCCGAGCTGTACCATGCCGTACATGTAGGCGGTGCTGGTGTCGGGATTTTCGATGGCGCGCATTGTGGGGCAGGTGATGGAGCGCTCGTTGGAGAGATAGGCTGTGCCGCCGAACAGTTTTTTGGAACCGTCGTTGTTGTATTTCCAGTTCATCAGCGCGTGCCCCCAGCGAAAGGAGCCGTTCTTCATCAGCGAGGAGAGGTAGATGGGCATGTAACCATGATTGTCATCCGCATAGGAAAGCTGCCCGGTTCCGCACTGTTTCAAGTTTGACAGACAGGTCGTCGTCTGCGCTCTGGCGCGGGCTTTGTTCAGAGCCGGCAGCAACATGGACGCCAGGATTGCGATGATCGCTATTACGACAAGAAGTTCAATCAGCGTAAAATTCTTTCTCATTTTCTTTTTCTCCCATTGGATTCTTGTGTTGCCAGAATTTCTCACGATACTATTCCTTTTGTGTGAAAAATGCCGGAGCGGCAGCAGCCTGCGGCATATTGTAACGAATGAACACCCGCATGGCGGATGCGAGTTCCGGCACGACCTCTTCCGGTGTCAGATGGTCTTCCCAGATGCGGTCCATGCAACGGAACACCATCCGGTAGAGTTCCGGCCAGGCGAGGGTGCAGTCGGGGGCAATCCGCGCCATTTCCGAGAAAAAAATCGAATCGCGCGGATCCTCCTCGTCGATGCTGTGAATGGCCGCGGAACGCCGGATGGGGATGCCGTAGCGGATTTTCCCCAGCTTCTCCTGAACCTCGGAGGAGAGCAGCAGCCGGAGCATCGCCTTCACCTCGTCGAAATTGTTGACCTGCTTTCGGACGCAGAAGAGATCGCTCGCCTGCCGCTGCCGGTCGCTGCCGCCGGGAACCAGCGGCAGCGGAACACAGGTCCAGTTCATCGTGGAGTGAAAGTTCATATCTTCGCGCGTACCGCTGAACAGTGCGGTTTCGCCGTTCAGAAACGCCTGTGTCGCTTCCGCAAAGGTGGTGATGTGCCGCTCCCCGCCGAGGAGCTGCTGCAATTCGAAGATGCGCCGGAATCCGTTCAACGTCCGGGGATCGTCGAGCCGGACCTCATACTTCCCGTTTTCCCGGACGATGATTGCGCCGCCGGAGCGGAAGAGTAGATTGACCCACAAACTTGACAGCGGCAGAAGAGAGAGGGTCTGATCGGCGGAATAGATCTTCCGAAGCCGGCGCACCAGCGTCAGGAAATCCTCCCACAACCACCCCGGCTGCGGAACCTCCGCTCCGGCGGCGCGGATCATATCGACGTTGCAGGCGATGACCCACGGCGAGAAGATCAGCGGAATGCCATAGAGCCTCCCCTCCCGGGAGCAGGCGGAGTGAAACTGCGACATGAAGAAGTCGCTGCGGTCCGGATAGACCTCCTCCAGAAATCCGGCGAGATCGAGGTACTCCTCCTGCCGGAACTGTGCGGTCCAGGTGGTGACGATCTCGTACATGCCTTTTTTGAATTTGTCGCACACCCTGACATTCGGCAGGTCGCGGGCGATCAGATCGCCCAGAACCTCCTTCCAGACCGGACGGAAGGTTTGAAAACTGCCCGGCAGTATCCGGTTTCGCCAGTCTTCCCGCACGTAGGTCCCCTGCCGGGGAACGCTGTGGAGGATGCCGTCGCTGGTCAGCGAGGTGAACGCCATCTGCATGATGGCAAGAGAGACGCCGCACTTTCCGGCGTACTCCCGCGCCGCCGGCAGCTTGGTGCCGCCCGGCAGGGAGCCGTCCTCGATTTTCCGCAGGATATATTCCCTTGCGCCTTGCAGTTTATCCGACATGGAATCTCCTTTTTCCTGTTGCTTTTATTATACTGCATTTTTGTGGCCATGTCAATAGGTTTAATAAAGTTTTAATAAAAAAATATCCACAATGTTATTGAGGTAAAAATGGAGTAATGCTGTAAGGTATAAAGAGAAGTGAAGTGCTATCATTGAGACCTAGTCTCAATTTTTTTTCTTCGGCGGCATCCCGTCAGAAACCGGTGAGGCGCATGTTATAATATGTCTCCTGGACGCGGGGAAGGGAGGGGCGCATTGCCGGAAGGTGATCTGCATTTTTCCCCGATCTTGAAGATGAATTTTTTTGTTTTTTTCAAATTCTTCTCTTGTCAAAGAGGAAAATCGATGCTATAATATTTTTGTTCAAACGTTTTAACAATACAACAGGGCAGGGCAATGCGGGCAACCATCAAAGATATTGCAAAACGGGTCGGGGTTTCCTCCTCTCTCGTGTCGCTGTATCTGAACAACCGCCCTCTGGCGGCACGAATCGCAGAATCCACAAAGCGGAAAATCGATGCGGCGGTGAAGGAGTTGAACTATGCTCCGTCAGCAACCGCACGAGCTCTGAGGAAAGGAAAAAGCAAAACCCTCGGGCTTGTCGTGGCGGATCTTTGCAGCGACTACAGCAGTTTCTTCGCGCAGACTCTTCTCGATGAGTGCTCCCGCTACGGCTATCAGCTCCTCATCGGCATCACCCATTATGATCCGGAAGAGGAAAAGCGAGTGCTTGCCAACCTGATCGCCCGTCAGACCGACGGAATTTTTTATGCCCTGCGACTTTTCCCTGCGGATTTTCTGAAATCCCTCAACCTTCAGAACTATCCGATTCTTCAGCTGAGCTCTGCCGCTCCGGAGTTCCAGAGCATGGAACTTGCCCGCGAGGAGGCGCTGAAGCAGTGTGCCGGAAAACTGTATGAATATGGTTGTCGCAAGGTTGTCGTTGCACATGAATCCTGGGCGAACATTCTGGAAAAAGAACTGGAAGCCTATGGAATCAAGATTGTCGGAGGGCGCTATGCGACCACTTCCGACGACTTCCCTTATCTGAACGATACGCCGCCGGATGCGGTTGCCTCCGGCATTTATGCCAGACTCCTGCGCGCCCGATGCCGGGAACTCGGCATTCCGATGCCGTATCTCTGCTACAGCTACTCTCTGCCCAGCGACTTTATCGACGATCCCCGCGTCATTGCGGTAACGGTTTCCGATTACAAAACCAGGCTCTCCGGTATCGTCAGCCGGATGATCCGGATGCTGGAGAACCCGAAAGAGCCGGTCGCTCATTTGAAAGAACCTGTTCGCCTGATGAGCCTCGATGAGTTGCGCGAATATCGCTGCGCTCAATTGAAGGATCCATATTATGAGCCGTTCCGAATAAGGATGAGGTATGAAGGGAACTAGTATGAAACGGGCTGAAAATTTTACGTTGATAGAACTTTTAATCGTTATTGCTATCATTGCTATTCTGGCCGCTCTGCTTCTGCCTGCTTTAAACAAAGCCCGTTTCGCCGCACGCCGGACAACCTGTGTTAATAATTTGAAAGCGCTTGGAGGGGCCATGATTCTGTATTGCCAGGACAACAAAGATTACTGCCCTTCTGCATTTGAATGGAATCATCTCGGTGCATCTCTTTACGGAAATTCCGGTTTTTACAAGCAATTGACAGTGTATCTTGGAGAACGGGCAGGGCAGACTTTCTCAAATAAATTTCTCTGTCCGATTCGAACTCAAAAAGAGAAGGATATCAAAGGGTATGCCATGCCGACCATGAGCACAAGCGTATCAAGGCAGGCCGTGGCCATGGGAGGTAGAATGAATCTGCTTTCTCCCGCGAAAATAACCCGTGTCAGAAAACCTTCTAATGTACCGGCATTCGTGGAGTCTGACAATACTCGATACCGGTTGTCGTTGGATCCGGTGGTTATGTATCCAGGGCAGTTGAAAGGCTATGATTACGGTGGCCTGCTGTACAATGTTCATGGAACCGGCAGTAATTTCTGCTTCGCCGACGGGCATGCCAAACTGGTCAGTTCAATTGTAATCCGACAGAATGGAGCGGTGGCTTCTCGGTTTGACATCAATCAGGCCCTGGCCGATTGGTAAAAGATTCTAAAAAGGATAAAATATGAATTATCATTTTTCTATGCATATTCTCTTTATTTTCTTCATCTGTTTTGCCGTTCGAGCGGACCAGGTTCGGAGTGTTACCTTCGAAGCGGAAGGGAAATCCTATCTTTTCCAACCCTGCGTCAAAGATCGCCAGTGGAAGATTCTTCGGGGGGAATTGGTGTCGCCGGGCCGATTGGTGTATCGGGACCGCAAGGGGCAGGCAGCGGTGACTGCTGTATATGATATTCCGGTGGACAGAGCGCGCAGGGAGATGGAACTAGACTGGAATTTTGAGATTGTCGATCCTGCCATTCTACGGAATGTGGCTGTTGTGCTCCGGCTTCCAATTGATCAGTTTGGTGATACAGAAATTCAGGTGGGAGAGAAGGAAAAATTTCAGATTGGCTCTACACCGCTGTCTGTTCCGCAACAAAGGCGCGGCCAGATTATTTTCGTGAAGACAGGAGAAAAAACTTTGACAATTGCATTGCATCAGCAGGCCACCGTAGAATTGATGGACATGCGCAGATTCAGTCCCGACTATCGCGAATGTGAACTCCGTTTTTTGGTAGTCAGCGACTCAGATGCTCCCCTGCGAAAGGGGATGGTGAAATTCAATATGAAACTGTATTCCGGCAGGAAGAATCTGCTGGAAGAAAAAAAACGCTGGCAGAACGAAGATATAATCTATCAGGTGGTACAGCCGGGGAAAAACTGGCGTCCGTTCTCCTTCGACTGGCGCAACTGCAGTGGGGAACCGGTCTGGGGGGATTTCGGAATTGAAGCTCCCGCGGGAAAGTACGGTTTTTTGAAAGCCTACGGTCCCGTGTTCAAAGCGGGAAATCGCCGGGTTCGTCTATGGGGATGCTGTCTGAGCGGCGGAAAGGCAGCAACTCCTTCACGGGAAGATGCGGTTCTGGCGGCGCGCTTTCTCCGGTCGCGCGGTTACAATGCGGTGAGATTTACCCATCTGGACGCCTCCTGGGGAATGCCGCTGGATGACCGGCGCAGTGCCGTCCCCGCCATGTCACCGGAAAGATTGGATCGCTTCTTCTTTTTCCTGAATGAACTCAGAAAGAAGGGAATCTATTATGTGATGGATGGAATGCATGATTTTGATTTTCCCGGACATCTTTTCCGGGATTGGAACAGTGAACAGAGGCGCAATGGAGCAAAGCTCCTGATTGCTTTCAGCCGGAAACTCCAGGAGTATCACAATGCGTATCTGCGGCTGCTGTTCACCACGAAGAATCCCTATTCCGGATTGGCGTTGGCAGATGATCCTGCGCTGGCTGGAATTCAGTTGATCAATGAGATTTTCCTGTCACGTTCGGTGAAACAATATTGCACTTATGCCGATTTCCCCGCATCGGTACGCGATGAAGTGCGGACTGCCTGGCATGCATGGTTGCAGGAGAGAGGGAAGCTCATTGCCGATTTTAACCGAGCCGGACAAGAGGAACGTTTGCGGTTTTTTCAGGAAATGCAGTCGCGTAATTTCAAGCGGATGTATCGCTTCCTACGGGAGGAGCTGGGAGTGAAGTCGCCGATAGCCACGACCAGTTGTTACGTGGGGCCTGCGATGCTGCCGCTGGCGCTGGGTGGGGATTATACGGAGGGGCACGCCTATTTTTCTCATCCGCAGGCGGCAGTTGTTGATGGAAAAAATATGAGGGCTCTTTTTGCCCATCCCGGTTTTTATGGAGGAAACTATCTGACGATGATCCCATTTGCGCTGAGCCAGCGGATTGGATATCAGCCGTATGTGGTGGGGGAATGGAACAGCTGCATTCCGGAGCGCTTTGATCTGCCGCTTCTAATGAGCGCCTTTGCCAATATTCAGGATATAGATGGTGCGTTTTTGTTTCAGATGCTGCAATGCGGATGGGAAGATACTGCTGCCCGCAGTATCGATACATTCGGCACGATTGGCGATCCGGGAGTCCTGGTAAATATGATTCCGGCTGCACTCGCCTGGCATCGCGGTTACGTCCCCCGGGCGGCGATGGAATTGGGGGTGAATGTGCCGGATTTCATGGTTCACGGCAATCGCGCCCGAAAGAAGACAAATTCCACGAACTTCGGCAAGGTGGTCGATGCGGAAGGTAACGAGGTGGAAAATGCGAGTTCGTTATATCATTATCGGCTGTTTTCTCAAACTGCATTCCTTTTCCGGTCCTTTACTCTGCCGGAAACGGATGATGCCATGCCTTTGCCGGCCGACATGAAACAGTTGTACTTTTATGATTCACTGGACCGTATTCCCCCGGATGCATTGCGGAAGGCCCGGGCGGAGCGGGTTTTCATTCAGTCCGGCAATATCGCCCGGATCGACACACCGCAATATATCGCGCTCTGGGGGGCTCTCGGCGGTCGTGAACACCGGATCGGTGCATTGCGGGTGGAAAGTCCCGCTGACGAGGAGTTTTCCGTCAGTGCCGTTTCGCTGGATGGGCTGCCGCTGACCAGATCCGGAAAAGTTCTGATCGCCCTGGCTTCCGCGGCTTGTGCTGAAAAACTCGAACTGCTGGAACGTCATAAGCTTTCCGGGGAAGAGTTGCCCCGGGTAATCTGGAAAAAAGCGACGCGGGATGCGGTAATGCGCCCGATTACAGCTTCATTTGCTTTTCACGGCAATGTGCGCCGGGCCTTTCGGGTGTCGGTTGCCGGTAACAAAGAAGGAGAGCTTCATAATCTGACGGATCAGCCGGGAATTTTCTCCTGGAAGACTTCGGCCGGAGAAGGGGCCGGTTTTTATCTCCTGGAACGGTAGAAGAACCGCCCCGTCTTCTCACTGGTTGAGTTCGCGGAAGGTCAGCGGGGTGAAGGTTTTCCGCACCTTCTCCCGCTCGGCAGGGTCGACCGTCAGGTACTTCCAGCGCGAGAAGGCGAAGTCGTGCGGCTGGTAGTTCTGCAGCCAGCTGTGGTGCAGCAGGTAGGAGATCGGGTACCCCTCGAAGATCCACGGGCACTGTTTCGCCAGGTACTCCACCATCTCCCGGTAGCGGCGGGTCCGCTCCGGCGAGTCCGGCATCGGCAGAATCGCTTCGAACATCCGGTCGTAAACCGGGTCGCTGAATCCGGTCCGGTTGCAACCGCCGATGTTCTTGCTGTAGAAGAGCTGGAGGAAGTTCTCCGCATCCGGGTAATCCCCCACCCACGAGAGGCGGAAAAGCTGGAGCTTCCCTTGCCGGAGCTTCTCGTAAAACCGCGGATTGTTGTTGAGCACCGGTTCGGTCTCCACCCCGATGCGGGCGAAATCGGCGGCGGTCAGCTCCCCGAGCTGGCGGTAGGCCGAACTGTTGCCGGTCTGGTCGAAGGTGAAACGCAGTCGTTCGCCGGTCGCCGGATCGATTCCGCCGGGATATCCCGCCTCGGCCAGCAGCGCTTTCGCCCGCTCCGGATCATCCGCCGCGTTCGGGTTGCGGAACTCCGGGTCGAACCCCGCCACTCCCGGCGGAATCGGCCCCTGCGCCGGAATCAGCTGGTAGTTGGTGTGCTCCACCCGGCGCTGCACGTCATACGCGAGACTCAGCGCACGGCGCAGCGCGAGGTTGCCGCCGAGGCGCGGATCGGCGAAGTTGAAGCCGACGTAGCGCACTTCAAACTCCGGGGTGCGCAACAGCCGGATGCCGCGCGCCTTCAGAGCCGGCGCAAGCTCCCTGCCGCCCCCGGCGATCAGATCGAGGTTGTCCTTGTCCAGCGCGTTGAGGTCGAGTTTCCCCTGCAGAAACAATAGCCACGAGGACATCGGCTGTTTGACGAGGTAGAGGATCACCCGGTCGGCGAGCGGCAGAGGGCGGCTCCGGTCGGCGGGGCTCTCCGCCTGCGGAAAGTATTCGACCCGGTAGTCGGGATTCCGGTCGAGCTGCAACTTGTAGTCGTTGATCCATTCGGTCAGCCGGAAGGGGCCGGAACCCACCGGATGGCGGGCGATCTCTTCGCCGTACCGTTCGATCGCCCGGCGGCAGACCACCGCCGCATTCGGCATCGCGAGCATGTAGAGAAAACGCGGGTCCGGCCGGGTGAGGTGAAGTTCGAAGTGAAGATCGTCGATGCGGCGGAATCCTTCGATTCCGGCGTCGTAGAGGGAAAAATCGCCGCGCGGCGCCTTCGCAGTCGCTTCGTGAAACGCATCCAGCCCCTTGATCTTGCCGCGGAAAAGCCAGTAGACCGGGCTGTGATTGCGGGCGTCGGCAATCCGCAGAATCGAATAGAGCACGTCGTCCGAAGTGATCCGGCGCGCGCTTTCCGGCAGTCCGGCGAAGACCGGGTCGTCGGCGAAGCGGAGGTCGTCCCGCAGGCGGAACCGGTAGCGGTCGTGCGTCGCATTCCCCGTCGGCATCTCCGCCAGCATCGAGGGGATCAGCCGGTAGGGGCGTGCGAGATAGTCGTACTGCAACAGTGTGTCGTAGATCGCACCGGTCAGGTTGCGGCTCGAGAGATCGTCCGCCTGCGCCGGGTCGAGCGTCTTGACCCGACTGCCGCCGGAGGTGTGCAGAATCCGCAACGGTTCCCCGCCCGCCGCCGCGGCCGTGACCGCAACGGCGAGAAGGAGCGCCGCGGACAGGCGGCGGAACCGGTGGCCGCCCCCTCCTGTCATGGTTATTTCGCCAGCGCGCGGAACCGGTCGATTTCGCCGTTGTAGAGCGCGTGCATCGCCGGATTCGGCTGGTAGGTCTTGACTTCGAAGGAGTCCTTGACCACCTGCCGCGCGGCGGCGAGGTTGGCGAGGTCTCCGTGGGTGATCGCCTGCGCGAGCAGGTTGCCGATGGCGGTCGCTTCGACCGGACCGGCGACGACCGGAATGTTCAGGGCGTCGCTGGCAAGCTGCATGAGCAATCCGTCCTTGGTGCCGCCGCCGACCACGTTGAGGCAGGCGTACTTGACGCCGAGCAGCTTTTCGAGCGTCTCGAGCTTGCAGCGGAAGTAGAGCGCCAGCGAGTCGTAGATCGCCCGGACCACCGCGCCGTCGTCGGAGATCTTCCCCTGACCGGAGCTTTCGCAGAAGTCGCTGATCCGCTGCGGCATGTCGCCCGGGGTGACGAAGCTCGAATCATTCGGATTGATGAGGAAACGGCAGGGCTCGGCATCCAGCGCGAGCTTCTCCATCTCCGCGAAGGAGATTTTCCCCTTCTGTTCGCTCCAGACCCGGCGGGTCTCCTGGAAGAGCCAGCTGCCCATGATGTTGGTCAGGAAACGGATTTTGCCGTTGAGACCGCCTTCGTTGGTGAAGCTGTTTTGCGACGCCGCTTCGTTCACCAGCGGCCGGTCGAGTTCGGCGCCGAGCAGTGCCCAGGTGCCGGCGCTGATGTAGGCCCAGTTGCCGGAGAGCGGCGCGGGAACCGCCGCCACCGCGCTGGCGGTGTCGTGACTGCCGATCTTGAAGATCGGAATCGGTCCGCAGCCGAGCTCCTTGCAGAGCTCCGGCCGGAGAGTGCCGCCGCAGCTGCAGGGCGGGACGATCTTCGGGAAGATCTCCCGGGGCAGGCCGAGCTTGTCGGCAAGTTCAAGATCCCACTGCCGCGAGACCGGATCGAGCAGATTGGAGGTCGAGCAGTCGGTGTATTCGCTGGTGTCGTCGCCGCCGAGCGCGCGGGCCAGCGCGTCGGGCATCATCAGAAAATGGCTGTTTTCAAAGTCTTCCGGGTGTTCGCGGAAGTGGGCCGCAAGCTGGTAGACCGTGTTGATGACCATGCACTGGATTCCGGTGCGGGAGTAGAGCTCCTCGCGGGGAACCTTGCTCCAGACATCGCTTTCGGCGTTGCCGGTGCGCACGTCGCGGTAGTGGTAGGGCCAGCGGCGCGGCTCGCCGGTGGTGTTGTCGAAGAAGACGTAGTCCACGCCCCAGGTGTCGATGCCGATTCCGGCGATGGCGGGATCGACTTTGAGCGCTTTGGCCAGGCCGGTTTTGAGCTCTTCCACCAGCTGGGGATAGTCCCAGTAGATCGAACCGCCCTGTTCGGTCGGACCGTTGGCGAACCGGTGCACCTCGGTCAGCGTGAGTTTGCCGGATTCGAGGGATCCGATGATGGCGCGGCCGCTGGAGGCCCCGAGGTCGAATGCGAGAAAGCTGCTCATGGTTTGTCTTCTCCGTGTCGATGGTTCCTGAACCGAAAATTCAAATTTTTCCGCCCGGAATCCTGCCCGCGGGGGATCAGGATTCCGGAGTGGCCGGCGCGGCCGGGTGGAGCGCCGCCAGCCGGGCGTAGGTTGAGCGGATCAGCTCCGCCGTCTCATCCCACCCGATGCAGCCGTCGGTGACCGACAGCCCGGGGGTGGGGCGGCAGCCGGAGACGATCTTCTGGCTGCCCGGCAGCAGGTTGCTCTCGAGCATGACGCCGCGGATGGCGGTTTCCCCCGCCTCAATCTGGCTTAGAACATCCTCCAGCGCGATGTGCTGTTTGCGGTAGTCCTTGCCGGAATTGGCGTGGCTGCAGTCGACGATGATGCTCGGCTTGAGGTGTGCCTTCTGCATCGCCACCTTGAGGAAGGCGATGTGTTCCGCGCCGTAGTTCGGCTGGCCGTTGCCGCCGCGCAGCACGATGTGCGCATACGGGTTGCCGCGGGTGCGGAAGACGCCGACGTGGCCGTCTTCGAGCACACCGATGAAGCTGTGTTCGCTCAGCGCGGTGGAGATCGCGTCGATCGCGGTCTGGAAGGTCCCGTCGGTGGCGTTCTTGAAGCCGACCGGCATTGAGAGGCCGCTGCCGAGCTGGCGGTGCGTCTGCGCCTCGGTGGTGCGCGCCCCGATGGCGGCCCAGGAGACGATGTCGGCGATGTACTGGGCGATGATCGGGTCGAGCATTTCGGTGGCGACCGGCAGACCGATATCGACGATACGGAGCATCAGCTTGCGGGCGATGAAGATCCCTTTTTCGATGTTGTAGGTCTTGTTGAGATCCGGGTCGTAGATCAGCCCCTTCCAGCCGACGGTGGTGCGCGGTTTCTCGAAATAGGCGCGCATCACCAGCAGAATATGGTCTTTTACCTGGTCGCTCAACTGGCGGAGCCGTTCGGCGTATTCGATTGCCGAGCCGGTGTCGTGAAGCGAACAGGGGCCCACGATCATCAGGAATTTCTGCGACTTCCCG
>OIWS01001208.1_pt1 | contig 27448 bp, 22 predicted proteins | sample 1587611 | NCBI WGS metagenome assembly OIWS01 (sample SAMEA3888919, study PRJEB22519) | human gut metagenome | biome: human gut; feature: human-associated habitat; material: faeces | place: Denmark | collected 2010 | reverse complement strand
ATCCGAAGTAGTTGTTCACCGCATTACTCAGGTAGGTCGTATTCGTGCCGGATACTATACAGTAATACTAATTGTTTGAACACCAGTTATATGTGTGACAACTTTAATGATGTAAGGGCCGTTTCAGGTCCTTTTTTATTTATAATTGACAATAATATCCGGTAAACTATCTACTGCTTTTTGTTTGAGTTCATCTATGATATGAACATATTTTTCAGTGTGCCGGGTAGTAGAATGTCCTGCAAGGCTGGCGGCGGTCTTGATATTAGCTCCATTTGCCATAATGTTGGTGATAAATGAGTGTCGGGCACAGTGGAAGGTAATGTGTTTGTGTATATTAGCTCTTTTTACCCATTTGTTTAAAATCCTTAGTGTGTAAGAATAGGAGGGGAGCCCGAATACCAACTCCTCGTTAATGCCTTTATGTCTTTGCAGGAGCTTGATGGCAGTGTGGTTTAAGTTTAGATGCAAGATTGCGTTTTTGGAGTGTGACTGTACTTTCTGTTGTAGAATAGTAAGGCGGTTTGATGAGAAATCTATGTCTTTATATTGCAGTTGATGTACATCACACCAGCGCAGCCCGCAATAGCAAGAGAACAAGAATGCCCTTTTTACTTCGTTGTTGGGGCATGGAGTGATAGCAAGTTTCTGAATCTCTTTTAAGCTGAGGATTGCTTTGGTTACCTCATCAAACTGCATCAGGCGGATACCATCTGTAGGGTTAGAGGTCATTAACTTTTTTTCTATACATTTATTGATGCACATTCTGAATTTCTTGAAATATCCGATGGGAGTATTACCTCGGAGATGATCCCTGAGATACTCAAGAAAATTTATACAAAAATCTTTTGTGAGAAGGGTTACAGGTAAGCTTTTCTTTCTTGTAAACAGTCGCAGATGGGTGATACATGCCCTGACCATTTTCTTGTCCTTTTTGTGATAGGTATCCAGGTATTGTCCTATCAGAATATAGAAATCGGGAACATTGCTTTTATCTGTTGGAAGTATATCATCGAATGTATTTTCTATATCGTTCAGATGATATTCAACAGATAAGAATTCTAGTTCCTTCTTTGCTCTTATCTGCCTGGCAATTAGTACCTTGTTTCTGTTTTCCGCTCTTCGCTCTGCACTGGTAGGAGCGTCCAGGATGATGCCCAAATACTCTTTGCGGCGTTTCCCGTTATAACTGTAATTCAAATAAAGCGAAACTCTTCCTTTGTTCAATTGTTTCTTTCCTAATGTAATTCCCATAATGAATAATAATTAATACAATAATAATGTTGAAAAGAAGGACCAGAGAGGGACTGAAAATGAATTCCTCCATCTTTCTTTCTATAATAATAATATCTTTTGTACCTTTGTGTCATAAACAAAAAAATGGAAGAAAATTTTGATATACGCGAGCAACAGCTCACAACTAAAGAACGCGATTTTGAGAATGCCTTACGTCCGCTGAATTTTGAAGATTTCAGCGGGCAGGATAAGGTAGTGGATAATCTGCGCATCTTTGTCAAGGCGGCGCGTCTGCGGGCCGAGGCGTTAGACCATGTTCTTTTGCACGGACCTCCCGGCTTGGGCAAGACGACCTTAAGTAATATCATTGCCAATGAACTGGGAGTAGGTTTTAAAGTGACCTCAGGACCGGTGCTGGATAAACCGGGTGATTTGGCGGGAGTACTGACCAGCCTGGAACCCAATGATGTGCTTTTTATTGATGAAATACATCGGTTGAGCCCTGTGGTAGAAGAATATCTGTATTCTGCCATGGAGGATTATCGTATCGATATAATGATAGACAAGGGACCTTCGGCGCGTAGTATCCAGTTGGAGTTGAGCCCGTTTACTTTGGTTGGAGCCACTACCCGAAGTGGGTTGCTGACTGCGCCTTTGCGTGCCCGTTTTGGAATTAATCTTCATTTGGAGTATTATGACGATGATGTATTGACAAGCATTATCCGTCGTTCAGCTACTATATTGAATGTGCCTTGTGACGTGAAAGCGGCGGGTGAGATTGCTTCGCGCAGCCGTGGAACGCCCCGTATTGCAAATGCGCTGTTGAGGCGTGTCCGTGATTTTGCCCAGGTGAAAGGTTCCGGAAGGATTGATGTGGAAATTGCCCGGTTTGCTTTAGAAGCCTTGAACATTGACAGATATGGACTGGATGAGATAGATAACAAGATTTTATGTACTATTATAGATAAGTTTAAGGGAGGTCCTGTGGGGCTGACTACTATTGCAACCGCTTTGGGTGAAGACGCCGGAACAATAGAGGAGGTTTATGAACCTTTTTTGATTAAAGAAGGTTTCTTAAAACGTACTCCGCGTGGACGTGAGGTCACGGAACTGGCCTATATGCACTTGGGACGGAGCATTTATAATAGTCAGAAGACATTATTTGATGATTAAAAGATGGCAGGATTAAAAGCATTAGCCAAGGAAACAGCCATATATGGGATGAGTAGTATCATCGGGCGGTTCCTGAATTATTTGTTAGTACCGATATATACCAACGCTTTGCCTGTGGAATCGGGGGGCTATGGTATCATTACCAATATGTATGCTATAACTGCCTTGCTGATGGTGCTTTTAACATATGGTATGGAAACCGGATTTTTCCGGTTTGCCAATAAGGGGGTGGATGATCCGATGCGCGTCTATTCCACTACTTTGCTTTCGGTAGGGGCGACTGCGCTCTTGTTTTTAATCGTTTGTCTTTCTTTTCTGCATCCCATAGCAGGTTTCTTGGGATATGGAGAGCATCCGTGGTATATGGGGATGATGCTGATTGTAGTCGCAATGGACGCTTTCCAAGCTATTCCTTTTGCTTATTTGCGATATAAGAAACGCCCTGTTAAGTTCGCTGCATTGAAATTGTTGTTCATTTTTGCCAGCATTGCCTTGAATATCGCTTATTTTGTAGGTATGAAAGGAGAGAATGTCGGAGTGGCTTTTGCTATAAATTTGGCTTGTACTTCTTTGGTGATGCTATGTATGTGGAAAGAATTGGTGGGCTTCAGATATGTGCTAGACAGGGAGTTGTTGCGGCGTATGCTGCATTATTCTTTCCCGATATTGATTCTGGGTATTGCCGGAATCTTAAATCAGGTAGCCGATAAAATTATTTTTCCGTTTGTTTATCCTGATAAGGCGGAGGCGACCATCCAGTTGGGTATTTATGGAGCTGCCAGTAAAATAGCTATGATAATGGCCATGCTGACACAGGCTTTCCGGTTTGCATACGAGCCGTTTGTTTTTAGTAAGAGTAAAGAAAAGGATAGTCGGGAAATGTATGCCAAAGCGATGAAGTTTTTCATTATCTTCACTTTGCTGGCCTTTTTGGCTGTTATGTTTTACCTTGATATATTGCGTTATATTTTAGGACGTGATTATTGGGTAGGGCTTAAAGTTGTACCTATTGTCATGGCTGCCGAAATGTTTATGGGTATTTATTTCAATCTTTCTTTTTGGTATAAGCTGATTGATGAAACAAAATGGGGAGCTTATTTTTCATTGGTGGGATGCAGTATCATTATTCTGATAAATATTTTCCTTATTCCGGTGTTTGGCTATATGGCGTGTGCGTGGGCAGGTTTTGCCGGATATGGAGTAGCTATGCTTCTCTCTTATTTTGTAGGGCAGAAAAAATATCCTATTAATTATGATTTGAAAGCGATAGGTAACTATGTGGCGTTAGCGCTGGTACTTTACATTGTTTCAGTTTATCTTCCTATTCAAAATATATTCTTGTTGTTGGGTGTTCGTACATTACTGTTGTTATTGTTTGTGGCATATATTGTGAAAACGGACTTCCCCTTGCAGCAGATACCTGTTATAAACCGATACATAAAGAAATAGCTATGAGTGACCTGAAGAATGATTTGAAGAATGTGCCTTATATAAAGCAGTTCTTTGGTGAATATCTTGATTTGCGCAAGGATAAGGATAATGAAGCCTTGATTGTAGAAAGTATTCGTAACGGTGTTGAGTTCAAAGGAACTAATTTGTGGATTCTTATATTTGCAATTTTTATTGCTTCATTGGGCTTGAATGTGAATTCTACGGCAGTGATTATCGGTGCTATGTTGATATCTCCGCTGATGGGGCCGATTATGGGAGTGGGGCTGGCTATCGGACAGAATGATTTTGAACTGTTGAAACGTTCTCTGAAAAGTTATTTGGTGGCGACTGTATTTAGTGTGATTACATCCACGATTTATTTTTCGCTGACTCCGTTGGATGAAGTACAATCGGAGTTGCTGGCACGTACTTCTCCTACTATATATGATGTGCTTATAGCTTTATGCGGTGGCTTGGCCGGTATTATCGCCTTGTCTACAAAGGAGAAGGGGAATGTTATTCCGGGGGTAGCTATTGCTACGGCTTTGATGCCGCCTTTGTGTACTGCCGGATTCGGGCTTGCTACCGGAAATTTACTTTATTTTTTAGGTGCGTTCTATTTGTATTTTATCAATTCAGTATTTATCAGTTTGGCTACTTTTATCGGGGTGCGTGTCATGCATTTCCAACGTAAGGAGTTTGTGGATAAGGAGCGTGAGAAATTGGTAAAGAAATATATTATTTTTATTACTTTGGCTACGATGTGTCCTGCTGTTTATCTGACTTATGGCATTGTAAAAAGTACTATTTATGAAGCTTCTGCCAACAACTTTATCAACGAGGAGCTGAATTTTAATAATACCCAAGTAATAGACCGGAAGATTTCTTTCGAGAAGAAGGAAATACGTGTTGTGCTAATAGGCAATGAGGTTTCGGAAACAGAAATAGCAACCGCAAGGGATAACTTGAAACTTTTTAATCTGGCAGGAACCAAACTGGTTGTTCTTCAAGGAATGAATAATGATGCGATGGATATTGGCAGTATAAAGGCGCAAGTGATGGAGGACTTTTATAAGAATAGTGAGAAACGTTTGCTGGAGCAGCAGGAAAAGATTAAGTCTTTGGAAAACGAACTTAATGTATATGCCGCATACAATACCGTAGATAAAAAGATAATTCCCGAACTTAAAGTACTTTATCCTGCAGCAGAAGCTATAGCCATGGCGAAGACTGTGGAATTGCAGGTAGACTCAATCCAAACGGACACATTGACAATAGTCTTGATGAAATTCAGTAAAAAACCTGTAGGAAAAGAACAGGAAAAGATTTCCGAATGGTTGAAGGCACGTGTCGGGGCGAAAAAACTTAAATTAATTGTAGAATAAAACCATGAAAAAACTACTATTGCTGCTGTCTTTCCTGCCTTTATGTATATGGGGTAATGAGGGAATGTGGCTTCCTTGTTGCCTTGGCAAACAAACTCAACAAGTGATGAAAGAAATGGGATTGGAACTTTCATCTGAACAATTGTATAATCCCGGAGGAAAAGCATTGGCTAATGCTGTTGTTAGTTTTGGAGGTTTTTGCTCGGGGGTTGTTGTATCTCCGGATGGCTTGGTTTTTACTAACCACCATTGTGGGTATGATGCCATTCAGCAGCATAGTTCTGTGGAGCATGATTATTTGCGAGATGGTTTTGTAGCCGACTCCTTAAGTAAGGAGCTTCCTAATCCGGATTTATTTGTCAGTTTTCTGATACGCACAGAGGATGTGACGGAGCGTGTGTTGCAAGCTATTCCAGTCGGAACAAAGGAAAATGACCGTGCGCTGATTGTGGATTCTATTTCCACATTGCTTGCTCAGGAAGCTGTGGCGAATGATACGTTGCTGCGTGCTGAGATAACTCCTTTTTATGGTGGCAATGAGTTTTATCTATCTGTGTATAAGGATTATTATGATGTTCGTTTGGTATTTGCTCCTCCCTCTTCTGTAGGCAAGTTTGGCGGGGATACAGATAATTGGGTATGGCCCCGCCATACCGGGGATTTCTCTGTTTTCCGTATTTATGCTGATCAGAATAATCAACCGGCAGCTTATTCTCCGGAGAATGTGCCTTATCATCCGGATTATTTTGCTCCTGTTTCTTTGGGCGGGTATGAACAAGGTTCATTTTGCATGACTATGGGATATCCCGGTTCTACCAGCAGGTATTTGTCTTCATTTGGGATAGACGAAAGGATTAATACGGATAATGCCGCTATGATTAATGTCCGTACCATCAAGCAGGCTATCTGGAAAAATGCAATGGAAAAAAGTGATGATATCCGCATTAAATATGCTTCCAAGTATGCACAAAGCTCTAACTATTGGAAGAATAGTATAGGCATGAATCAAGCGGTAAAAGAGTTGAAAGTGATAGAGAAAAAACAAGCTTTGGAGCGCCAGTTGCAAGAATGGATCCGTCGGGAACCTGATAAGCGAAGCAAATATGCAAGGGTTCTGACTGAACTGGAGCTGAATTATCGTAATCGTAGAAATGCGGCGCGGGCTATGGCATATTTTGGGGAAACATTTGCTAATGGACCGGAGTTGATTACGGCAGCCTTGGCTGTACTGAATTTTGATTTTGAGGCAGAGGAGAGTGATTTGGAGCGTAATATGCGGCAATTGTTGGAGATTTATGCCAATATGGATATAAGTGTGGATAAACAAGTCTTTGTGGCTATGTTGAAAGAATATGCGGCTGAGGTAGGCAAGGAGTTTTTACCTGATGTTTATCCATTGATAGAGAAAGATTTTAAAGGTGATTACCAAGCTTATGTAGATGATTTGTATGCTCGTTCCTCTTTAGAGACACCGCATGGGTTTGAACAGGTGGTGAAGGGAGATACCACTTATGTCTTGTTTGATGACCCTGCGGCTTCTTTTGCTATTGATATGTTGGTGAAATTTTATGAATTCAATCAGTCGGTGGAAGAAGCTAGTATGAATATTGAGAAAAATGAACGTTTGTTGAATGAAGCAATGCGTGAGATGGAGGCAGATAGGGTGTTTTATCCGGATGCTAATTCTACTATGCGTCTGAGTTTTGGCATGGTGGGTGGTTACTCACCGAAAGATGCTATTGAATATTCTTATTTTACGACAACAAAAGGTCTTTTTGACAAGATAAGGCAGTATAAGGGAGATAGTGATTTCGATGTGCTTCCTTCTGTAGTCGAATGCTTGAGAAGGAAGGATTTCGGACGTTATGCTACCGGAGATGGTAATATGAATGTTTGCTTTATTTCGGATAATGATATTACGGGAGGGAATTCCGGTAGTGGAATGTTTAATGGAAAAGGGGAATTAATAGGTCTTGCTTTTGACGGGAATTGGGAAGCAATGAGTGGAGATATTGTTTTTGAACCTAATTTGCAGCGTTGTATCGGGGTGGATATCCGCTATGTTCTTTACATGATTGAAAAATATGGGAAAGCTTCCCGTTTGGTCGATGAACTGAAATTGACAGACTAAAAGAAAAGTATGAAATGACAGGAAGCTTGGGTATGTCAAAGTTCCGATAGTTTGTCATATAATCTTTCATCCGGAAAGATGGCAAAAAAACTGTTAATATTAATTCGATGTAAACAAGGATATTCGGTAAATCTTTTTTTGAATAACACGATAAATCCAACTGATTCATTATAAGTCAGTTGGATTTATCGTGTTATTTGCGGAATGTCCTTGAAATGACAGGTTGTTTCAATTCTGCCTGCTCCGCTATTATTCGAGAGAAGTGGATGTTATTTGCATATTTCTACTATGTCCAATTCTCTTTCATGAAGTTGGCTTCCTCATTTCTTGGATTTCTTTTTCTTATTGTTATCGCTGTTAAAGAATTGTTTCCAGTCGTCTTTCGTTTTGGGACCGCGTTCTTCAATGTAGCCACGTTCCGCACGGCTGGGTCTTCCTTCTTTTGAGGTCGTTTTTTTATTGGACCTGTCACTTTTTTTGCCGAATGAAGCATTCCTTGCTGCACTGCTTCTGCGTTCGCCATTGTCGTTTTTGCCATTATTGTCACCGGCAACTTCTACTACAATTTTCCGGCCGCCATTCAGATTAACCTTGTTCAATGCTTTAATCACGTCCTGTGCCTGATTTTCTGCTACTTCGAAGAAAGAGAAATTCTGCATCAGGTCTATTCGTCCGATGGTAGTACGTTGCTTCTTCATGTTGCGGTTAATCAGTTCTATGATTTGGTTGGCATAGAAACCGTCTGTCTTTCCTACATTCAGGAATAGACGGGTGTATCCTTTTTCTGCTTTACGCTCTGTCTTTTCACGAGCACTGCCATGATCCTTGCGTTCTTTGGAGCCACGTTCGCTGCGACGGTCATTTGTGCTGGGAATTTCTATTTCCGGAGCGTTACTATAGTATTCCAAGAAGCGGTTAAATTCCATTGACACCACGCGCTTTATCAGATCTTCCTTTGAAAGCCATTCCAGTTTACGATAGATTCCGGGTAGGAAGGATTCAATTTCTTCATCGTTTACTTTTACCTTTTCTATGTCATCTATCAATTTAATCAATTGCTGCTCGCAAATTTGTTTACCACTGGGCATCTCACCCATGATAAATTTTTTGTTGATGATTCGTTCTATCTCACGCATCTTTCCTTTTTCGCGCAGGTTGATGATGGCAATAGAAATACCTGTTTTTCCGGCACGTCCTGTACGACCACTACGATGAGTATAGCTTTCTATATCATCGGGCAAGCCATAATTAATGACATGAGTAAGGTCATTTACATCTAGGCCACGGGCTGCTACGTCGGTAGCAACTAAAAGCTGTAAATGGCGTTGGCGGAATTTTTGCATCACTAAGTCGCGCTGGGCTTGTGAGAGCTCACCGTGCAAAGAGTCTGCGTTATAACCGTCTTGTATTAATTTATCTGCAATTTCCTGAGTTTCTTTACGGGTACGACAGAAAATGATGCCATAAATCTGTGGATAATAATCCGCGATACGTTTCAATGCGGCATATTTGTCTTTAGCGTGTACTAAATAGGCTATGTGATTGACGTTTTTACTGCCCTCATTTTTGGTACCGATAGTGATTTCTTTTGCGTCATGCAGATATTTTTTGGCGATGCGTGAGATTTCCGGACTCATGGTAGCCGAGAACATCAAGGTATTCCGGTCTTCAGGAACTTTTTCAAGGATAGCATTTATGCTATCAGTAAATCCCATATTCAGCATTTCATCGGCTTCGTCCATTACTACATCTGTAATCGTTTCTAGTTTGGCAACCTTTCTTTCTATTAGATCAATCAGTCGTCCGGGAGTAGCCACAATAATATGTACGCCTGTTTTCAACATGCGTATTTGGCTTTCGATGGATGAACCACCATATACGGGAAGGATTTTCAGCCCGTCAATGTACTTGGAGTAATCGTTCAGATCGCCTGCAATCTGCAAGCACAATTCGCGTGTGGGGCATAAAATTAGTGCTTGAGGTGCACGGTGCTTTACGTCAACTTTTTGGATAAGCGGCAGACCAAATGCGGCTGTTTTTCCAGTCCCTGTTTGTGCTAGGGCTACTACATCGTTGCCGTTTCCCAATAAATACGGTATTACTTCTTCTTGTACCGGCATGGGATTCTCATATCCCATTTCTTTAATCGCTTTTAGTATTTCCGGGGAAACGCCTAACTCTTCAAATGTCTTCATTTATTTTCAAATATCTAATTCGCTGCAAAGATACGGATAATCATGGGATTATATGGCGCTTATGCAATATTTGTTTTTATCAGTAGTGTATTTTTAGGGAATATTGGCTAAAGCGTGTCGGGAAGTGATAAGAAAATTTTAGGTATAAGGTGAAAATACTCTGCCGGTATGGCAATTGAAATGCTTTATCGGTCAGAGTATCCGGATTAAAGATATGAGAATTTTATGGTGTCAGAGTGTTTGTATATGTGGCTGTTTATATTATTCATCTTCTTCTCTATATTCTAAAATATCTCCGGGCTGGCAATCTAGTTCCCTGCAAATAGCCTCAAGGGTAGAGAAACGGATGGCTTTCGCTTTCCCGGTTTTCAATATGGAAAGGTTAGCAGGAGTCAGGTCTATCTTCTCGGCTAAATCTCCCAGCGAAATTTTTCGTTTCGCCATCATTACGTCTAAATTTACTATAATTGGCATAGATCAATTCATTTTGGGTTTATTCGGGTTCTCATCTACTGCGCGCCACCAAAGGGTGTGGCGTTGCGTCAGTTTCTTAAAGGCATACAGACAGAAGCAAGTCCATCCAATGTTGATCGATATCCTCACTATTTTGTTGTCCAACGATGGATGTAACACAAGGAAATAGATGAATGAACTTACAAACAGAGTAGCTATCAGGCAAAGTATCAAATAAAAGATGCTTTTTCTTTTTGAGGGGAAAGTATTTTTTTCTTTCATGGCATTTTTCTTAAATGGTTAAATCCTGTTCTTCTTTCATTTTTGCCCCGATAGCAAATATCTCGGCAAAAAGAATGGGAATTATCACAGCTACCCAGTCGGGAGAATAACCGGCGTAGCTGATGATTTTGTAGCCCGGCAGACTGATTTGCTCAACTGCTGCGTTTCCTACAATCCATTCGTCAACAGCTATGAGGATTTCCAAGCTTGCACTGGTGTATGCAAACCAACGGAGGCGCCGTACATTGGCAGATGTAAATACTTCGCGGCGTGAGATGGAAATGAGCAACCGGATCAATGAGCAGAAACCGATGAGAAAAAGGAATATTCCGGGTATGGCAAGTCCCATGACAAGGATGTGCCAGGCCGATGGCTTGGCATACGTTTCTATTTCAGTCACTGTGTAGGGGAGTGTCCAGTCCACGCGGTTGTTGCTCAGTGAATCGACAGTAGTTTCAGGTAACGGCTCTACATTCAGTTTGACTGAGGTTGCATGATGGGGTATAATGTGGCGTCCAGGCTCATATATTTCCATTGCACTGTTATGTCCATCTTCAAATCCTTTCTTGAAATCTCTCCAATTTTCATCCAATCCTCCAAAGAAGTTTGCAATGATGGCTATAATGGCTATGACACCTAATATTCTGAACTTGTTCATAGTCTGCTCTGTTTTTTTAAATGGTTAAATCTTGTTCTTCTTTCATCTTCAGTCCGATGGCAAATACTTCGGCTACCAGCAATGAAATGAATCCCAGAATGAGAGTCGCATCGGAAAAAGCAAAGGTATAGGAGAACTCGCATCCGTTGAGTTGCAACACTTGCGAAGCTTCATAATTTCCAATCACGATGGTAGCCAGCGTGCAGATAAACAAAAGTATCAATGCCCATCCTAACTTGCGCAGAAACTTCACATTCTTCCAGCTGAAGATATCACCGCGATTGATATTTCTGATCAAATAAAAGAACTGCAACAGGCAGAAAATTCCCGCTATCACCGAAATGAATGAGGCAATCCTGTTTAGTGCATGGAAGGTATCATTTTCTTTCGTTGGCGCCTCTACCATGCTTATAATCGGTATGATAGATGCCTGTTCTCCTGTCCTGACATTGGTTACACTTCCTGTCTTTTCAAGTAGATCGGTAGGAAGGGTGCAAATCATCTTATAATCGGAAATGTGGATATCCTTTCCTTTTTCTACACTTTCGTATCCGGCTTTAAAGGCACTTGTGAAAGAATGGAACATGATGCTCACTGTCGTTGAGGTGGAAAGGAGCAAGGCGATAAGTACGCAGACGCAAAAGAGGTTGAGTTTTGTTTTCATTGTTACATTTATGCTTGTGTGTTAGTAATTTCGGAGGGTGTTTCCGGCTGTGGCAAATGTTTGTTCAGATAGAAATACATGCCGATTAGGATGATTATGGCGGCTGCCAAAAGGATGTAAGTAGGTGTGGCGCCAATCATATCAACCGTTTTTTCATTCAACTCTTCTTGGGTTGATGTAGCCATGGCAATGGTAGCCAGGGAGTTATTTAGAAAATGCCCTATCATTCCCGGTATAATGCTTCCTGTGCGGTAATAAAGCCATCCGAATACCAATCCCAGACAGAAGGCGAAAGGTACTTGCGCCGGATTGACATGGATGAGACCGAAAATGAGTGCTGACAGGAGGATTGCCATACCGGGTCTTTTTCCGGTTTGCAGGAAATGCCCTTCAATGGCTCCACGGAACAGCAACTCTTCTACCAGAGGTGCCATGACGGCAATGGCGATGATGCCGAATACATTGCGGCTCATTCCTATGAATGTGTCTTCCACTAGGTTGGGCAGTTCTATGAATTCGCTGGCTACATTGCAGATGAACATGGCTGCTATAATGAAGGGAATACTCAATAAAATGGTTTTTGCAGGTACTTCAGTCCAGCTTGTCTTGTTGAATTGAACGTATTTAAAGTAGATCAGGTGCCAGATCATGGCTATTCCTGCCAGTACCATAACGAGTCCTGTCATAGAGGCTGTATTCTTACCTGCGGCATAAGCCAGATTATCATTTTCTGAAATTTCGTTCATCACTTTAATAATTCCCGCCGGAAGTCCTACCAGGAAGGTGAAAGCTAACTGATAAGCGAAGTAATAAAGTACTAATTTAATTGCGCGTCCCATAATAGAATGTTTATTGGTTTAAAATGGATTTGAATTAAGGGGTAGGACGGACTTCCGCATCCGTCCTGAGGGTATCTGTTTCTTTAAGTAAGCATCCTTGGGTTTCTCCTTGGTGCGATCAAAATCATGGTTGTTTTCATCTGGTTGTCTTTTAAATTTGGTTGATTTGTTTTTAGTTCATCAAGTGAGCAATGGCATGTTTGCATGGAACGTACCAATGGTTCATGAATAGGATAAGAAATGCTAAAATAAGGATAATTGCACTTTTTTGTTGTGCTCTTTGGGCCAGTGGGGTGTTGACAGGAATCTTGGTCAGGACCAGTCTTCCCAAAGCTATTCCCAAAAGCATACCCAAGCCTAATCCTATTTGCGGATATAAAAATCCGACCATCATTCCTATGTACATTCCTATGGTTTGCCACAGGCTGGTCGCATTCTTATTTTGGGTTTGTGTTTCATTCAAAGTTTCCATTACTTTTTGTTTTGTGTGTCGGCCAACAAGTTTGCGTTGTTGCCTTCACGGTAAATACTTTCTTGTTTGTTATGGTTGAAAGTGCTCTCTTTGGCGTTCCATTCAGCGTAGTTGAGTTTGATTTCATAGACTCCGGGAGTTACGGTAAGCAGATAGGCCGGCTTCCACAGTTCCCGGTAAGCATCCCAGCGATAAGCTTTTTTCTCAATTACCTGACCATTTTCATCGTGTTTGTACTCATACTTCAGTTTGCGTGTCAATGTTTTGCCGTCTTCATTCAGTGTGTACACGGTTGTGTTTGTGTCATTCTGACCGTAGATGTACTTTGTGTTTCCTGTTTGTGCGTTTGCTGTTGTTGTACAACTCATCATTACTACTGCAATTGCTGCTAAAACTGATTTTAATACTGACTTTTTCATTTTTACTTCGTGTTTTAATGTTTGTGTTTATTCTTTCTTGTTTCTCGATATTCATTTATCGTTTATCGATATGCAAATGTATATCTTATTTTGATACTACAAAAGAAAAACGAAAAAAAATATCGAAAAACGATAAAAATATATCTTTTTTCGTGCTTTGTAGGATGGAAGTGTATGAAGAAACAGATTTTATGCAAGAAGTGACTGGTATCGGTGAGTTAATTCTTCCGATAGCGTTTGCGTTCACTGGCAGGGGTGATTTTGTCTGCCCGAATTACATAGAATGAACTGTTTTCGAGCAGGCAAAACTGACTGTAAACGAAGATGTGTAGAAAGAGTAGTTTGAAAAGGGGAAGGCTGTACAATGCTCCCTTGTATTTAGAGAAGAATTTTGGCCGTTTTTTCCCGGTCTTTATGCATTTGGGCAATAAGTGCATCTATAGTGTCATATTTTTCTTCAGGGCGAAGATACTTTACGAACTCAATGCGCATTTCTTTGTGGTAGATATTCTCCGAAAAATTGAGGATGTTCACTTCAATACTTAAATTGTTGCCGTTATTGATAGTAGGGCGGTGTCCTATGTTCAACATTCCTGCCCATTTTTTTCCTTCCACATATACATATACTGCATAAACTCCTTCCGAGGGAATTAACTTGTCGCTACAATCCACTTGCAGGTTAGCTGTAGGGAATCCTATTTTTCTGCCTACTTTGTAGCCATCTACCACTGTTCCATCCAGATAGTAGTTATACCCCAGGAATTTGGCAGCCTGACTTACTTTACCTTCTTTTAATAGTTGGCGGATGACTGAAGAGCTGATTTTTCCCTCTTTGTCTGTGTAAGCTCGCGCGCGTACTATATATATGTTCAGTTCCTCACCATAACGGCAATAATCTTCAAAATTTTCACTGCGGTTGTGACCGAAACGATGGTCGTAGCCTATAACTAATGTATGGATATTGAACTTGTTACGTAGCAACTGCATAAACTCTCGAGCCGAAAACAGTGAAAGTTCCTGTGTAAAAGGGAGAAGAAAGCAGTAATCTACTTGCATCGTTTCCAATAATTCGAGTTTCTCTGTTGGTGAAGAAAGTAATTGCGGACGATAAGCGGTTTGTATCACTTGTCTGGGATGTACAGGAAAAGTGATCAATGCAGAATATAACCCATCCTTGGCAGCGACCTCTTTTACTTGATTAATAAGAAAGCGGTGTCCGCGATGCACTCCATCGAAGAAGCCGATAGTGGCAACTGAAGGAGGCAATGTTTGATGGTTTATATCTGATATTATTTTCATTATTCAAAAAGTGAACTTAAATCTTCTCCAATATGGTAATGATAGGACTGTATGCCAAGCGATATTGCTGCCTGGCAATTGATTGCCGAGTCATCTATAAAAAACGTTTCTTCGGGCAAGATGTTTGCTTCTTTCATCATTTGCTCATAAATGTCTTTTTCCGGTTTGGCCTTGTGCATTTCAAAAGACAGAAAAATATCTTCAAAAAAGTCATTTACACGGAATCCCCGATAACAGAACATTTGCTCACAGGCATAATCCCAATGTATCCGGTTGGTATTACTAAGCAGGTAAACCATATAATGTTCGCGTAACTTTAGCAATAAGTCCAGTTTTTCACGAGGAATATCAAGTAGCATCAGGTTCCACATATCATCAATTTCATGGTCGGACAGGGCTTCGCTGACCTCCTTACGAATGGCTTTCCGGAATTCTTCCGGGCTGATTTCACCCAATTCAAATTGGGAAAAGAAACCTTTTCCCCTGAACTGGCATGCCTGTTTCTCTATATCTTGAAATCCTGCTTTACGAAAAGCATTCAGGCAATTGTCAAAATCCAGATTTATTAATACTCCTCCTAAATCAAAAACGACATTTTTAATCTTACTGTCCATAACTCTTTATGTGCTTAATTCTCTTTCTTAGTTTTTCTTCTGTATTCGTTTTATCCAACGGTGAATTTCACCAATCCACAATACGAATGACGTTCCTGCGATAATATAAACCCAAGTCATGAAATTCATAGGTTCGGTACGGAACACTTTACCTCCGAACTCGACAATCAGAATTTGTCCGACTAAAATAATGATAGCCACACTTAGCATGCCTAATGCATGACGGGAATCCTTGAATACAGAATGGTTGGTCCCGAAAACACTGGCATTAAATAGATTCCAGAATTGCAGCATCACGAAGATCGTGAAGAATTGCGTCAAAGCTTGTCCTACTAAATCTGCTGGCATCTGTTTGATAATGACAATTAATGTCATCAGTATGGCAAGGAAGCAGAAGCCTACACCTAGTATATTTTTACGCATGGCTTTAGTGATGATGAAATCATCGGTCTTGCGTGGCTTTTCATTCATGACGTCTGCACTGGGGGGAATAGATGCTAAGGCCATGGCGGCAAAAGTGTCCATAATAAGATTTACCCAAAGCATTTGTGTTACGGTTAGTGGTAGTTCTGTACCAAAGAAAGCCCCTAATAAAACACTGGCTAATGCGACTACGTTGATAGTCAGCTGGAATACGATGAAACGCTGAATGTTTTTGTAAAGAGAGCGTCCCCACATTACTGCGGTAGCGATACTGTGGAACGAGTCATCCAATAGGGTTATGTCACTTGCTTCCTTGGCTACTGACGTACCGGTTCCCATAGAAAGACCTACTTGAGCGTGATTCAGTGCAGGAGCATCGTTTGTTCCGTCTCCGGTTACTGCTACTACGGCTCCTTTTTGCTGTAACAGTTGGACCAGACGTTGCTTGTCCATAGGACGCGCACGACTCATTACTTTCAAGTCAAGTACGCGGTCCAGAGCTTCTTCATCGCTTAATGCAGCAAATTCTACCCCTGTTATGCGGTTCCGGTCTGTATCTTCAGGTTTCCATAGCCCTATTTGGCGGGCAATTTCGGTAGCTGTTCCCGGAGTGTCGCCTGTAACAATTTTCACACCGATACCTGCCGACTGACATTTCTGTACGGCTTCCGGTACATCCGGACGAATAGGGTCGCTGATAGCTACGATACCTAGGAAAATCATATTCCCTTCATTGACTAGTTCGGCACAATCGTTACCGGAGTCTTCAGGGATAAATTTATAAGCTAATCCTAAAGTACGCATTGCCTTGTTCTGATAGGCCAGCAGATCGGCATTGTAATGAGCCTGTTCCTCGGAAGAGAGGTTGCATTTTCTCATTACAATTTCGGGAGCTCCTTTTATATAGAGTACCTTTTTCTGCTGGATAGGTGAATCTACTAATGTAGCCATATACTTACGTTCTGTAGAGAAAGTAAGTTGATTGATAACTTTTGCATTTTCACGTAATTCCAAATAGTTCTTGCCCTGTTCATTCAGCCAAAGCAATAAGGCTATTTCAGTAGGATTACCTACTCCGGATGGTTTCTTGTTTTCTCCTGTTTCTTCAAGGAAAGCTGTGGAGTTGGCACTGATCCCTTCAGCTATTAAATCTGCTTTGGTGGCATCAAGTTTCGCTTCATGTACCTGCATCAGGTTTTGTGTCAATGTACCTGTTTTGTCGGTGCAGATCACAGTAATGGCCCCCATTGTTTCACAAGCATGCATTTTACGTACCAGATTATTGGTTTTCAGCATACGGCGCATATTTAGTGCAAGACTTAAGGTGACACTCATCGGTAAGCCTTCAGGAACGGCTACTACAATTAAAGTGACAGCCATCATGAAATATTTCAATACAATGCGGGCTATTGCCATCCACCCATGCCAGTCTGTTATTTCATTTACGCTGAGGTAGGAGTAAAGGTCTTTAGCTGTGAAAACGATAAAGGTAAGTGTGGCAATAGTAAAACCTATTTTTCCGATGAAACCCGCCAATTTTGTCAATTGGATATTCAATGGAGTCTCTTCTTCACTTTGTTCGGTGGCCTGACGTGCTACCTTACCTATTTCGGTGGAATCACCCACACGTTCTACTTTCATTATTCCATGTCCGTCAACCACTGTGGTGCCACGCATCACTTCATTGCTGGGATAAGTGGCTTCTTCATCAAATAGTTCTTCATGGATGGTTTTATTGACCATTAATTCTCCTGTCAAGTTGGATTCATTCACTTGCAGGGAAATAGCTTCCAGCAAGATTCCGTCGGCAGGAATCTCCTCACCGGTATTCAGAACTACGATATCACCTACTACAATCTCCTTACGGGGAATTTCCCGTACTTTCCCATTTCTGATTACTGTAACTGGTGTTTCTTCGCCTACAGCGTTCAGTAAGTCAAACTTCTTATTCGCATCGTATTCAAAGTAGAATCCGATACCGGTTGCCAGAAAAATAGCAAAGAAAATGCCGATTGTTTCCGCATACTCATTTTCAATAATGGCAATCACTAAGGAAAAGAATGCTGCGACTAAAAGAATACGTATAACCGGGTCGCGGAACTTTTCCAGATAAAGTTTCCACATGGAAGGACGTTTGGGAGGTGTCAAGAGGTTATTCCCATACTTCTCTCTACTGATAAGGACTTCTTTGTCCGAAAGCCCTGTTAGGGCTGTTTCCTGTTTTTTTTGTGCCATACGGCTTAGCAAAATTAATTAATGGTGCACAAAAATACAATTTATATCCTTACGAATAAGGGAATTAAATCTTTTTATCAAAATTTGGGCGATAAATCTTGCAAGTTTCAAGGGAATATACTACTTTTGCACCTGCTAACAGGAAATTGTGGCACGGACTTGTAGCTCAGTTGGTTAGAGCAACAGACTCATAATCTGGAGGTCCCTGGTTCAAGCCCAGGCTGGTCCACACTTCTATTACAGCGACTTACGCTTCAGCGTAGGCCGCTGTTTTTGGTTTCTGCGTAAACAATGCGTAAACAAACTGTTTGAGTTAGGTGTGTTTACGCAATGATGCTCTGTGATATTCAGCAACCATACAATCAAAACAACAAGTCCAATCGACATATAGTATATATGCGGATGGGACTTTAATCGTTAAAGGTCAAATTCAAAAGTCTTGTTTGGCGCAAATAAAACTAAGCCTTCATAAGATGGATGTGCGGTGTCGTATTTGCCATAATAATCCGACTCATAAATCTTCATGCAGTATTTGCCTGATGCAACATTGCTGAGTTTGAAACTTACATCGTAGCTACAATAACAATCGGCTTCCATTGTCGGATTTGGAGTATACGGTGTCAACACTATGGCGATTCCTCCGTCATTAGTTTTTACAGACGGACGGAATTCATTCACAATGCAATTAGCTTCAAGGTCTGTGAACTTGAAGGTCGCCACCCCATTCTTATCAACGGAAATAGACACTTGGGGCTTCTTTTATTCGTTCTATCAGTTCTTCTATATCCATGTTTAGTACAAATGAATTTGCGCTTTCTATATTAAGATAATCCATTACGGAAAATGACTGCATGAACAATAGTTAATAAGATATAAATTATAAGCTAATTTATTGTAGCTTAAAGATGGCAAATAAGATAAACGACAGACGCTATAGTATAAATAATAGATGGAATAAATATCCAAAGCAAAGTCTTTACCCAACCATTTGACAACCACACACCTTCATTTCTTGACATCATATTAGACATGTCATAGAAATGGCGAGTAAGGATTTCCTTATTCGCCTTTCGGTGGTCTTCAAGAAGTTTGGACTCGTTTTCAATGAGTTTCTTCCTGTTGTTGATTGCCTGTTCCATATCGGCATCATCAACCTTAGCTTTGACAGTTATGACCCCAGTTCGGGATAAGAATAGTTTATAAAAAAGTTGGTAGCCTCACAAATATTCTGCACCTTTATAGGTGAAAATCAAACAGTTACAAAAAAAAATGATATGACTACCGATTACAAAGTTACAGAATTATTTTGTGTTATAGACGAGTTTTGCAAACATTTTAATGCAGAGAATGATGCTACGCAAGAGATATATTATCGAAGTCATCAACGACATGCTAAAGAACACGGCACAGATTGTACACTCACACCACAGATATTGCCGAGAACGACAATCTGATCCTCGGCACATCTACATGGGGTGCAGGCGAGATGCAAGACGACTGGTATGACGGCATCAAGGTGCTGAAGAGCGCCAACCTCGAAGGCAAGACAGTAGCACTGTTCGGCTGCGGCGACTCTGAGTCTTACCCCGACACTTTCGTAGGCGGAATGGCAGAACTGTACAATGTGGCAAAGAATGTAGGTGCCTGCGTTATCGGTGGCGTGTCTACCAACGGCTATACGTTCGACGAGTCGGAATCGGTGGTTGACGGAAAGTTTGTAGGTCTGGCGCTCGACGAGGTGAACGAAGACAACAAGACCGACGAGCGCATCAACGCATGGGTGGCTGAGATACAGCCCAGTCTGTAACCTATACATTTGTCCTTACTCTCATATTATCATGCAGCAGTCCACAATACTCCCCGTAGACATGAATCTACTTCGGCCGCGAGGAGTGTCTCAACGCCATACGCATAATTGTGACACGTCCGCTCAATCTGCTCACTCCCGAGGAGAACTTCATGCTCGGCGCAATGCTGGGCTATGACATTTGTGCGCAATGCGAGAGATATTGTGAGCGCAAGGACAAATGCAACTGTCATCTCAATTCGTAGAGACGATTAACGTAGAAAGTAGGAGATAAACACCTATGATTAGTATTTACCTCCTACTCGATTTTAATGAGATTACGACACTTTTGATGATATTTGTAGTCTTATCTAAGCCATTTATGCCTTATTCAAAGCTTATGTGTTGGCATCTCCTTTCCACAACCCATGCAGGTTGCAATACTCGCGAGCCGATACCTCTTTGGCATCTGTTAGGAAGATTACCTCTGGCTTCTCGCCTGGCTTTAGCTCATGGCGAAGTACATCGGTAGGAGTGAGCAACTCTATCCATTGGATATAATGCTCTGGGAGCATCGGATGCTCTACGCTTCCCACCTTTACACGATAGCCACCCTCGATCGGTTCTATAACGGGCACATGCTTCTCTTTTGCCGCATCCGTGGTGTTCTCCTTCATCAGTTTCATGGGCTGACCGCAGCAACTGAGCATGGCTCCAGAATTCACTACCTCTACCACGTTGCCACAAACCGTGCAACGGTAGATTTCTCTTGTCTTTGTCATAATCGTTCCTCCGAAAATTTAGAAAATTAAATTATGTCTTTATTCTTTGACGACTATAAAGATACTCATTTTCTGTGAGTTACACAAACTTTAGAGCCTTTTTTATTCCAAAATAAAGTTAAATCATGTTTGTGGGTATTCACTTGCGAAACTTTCGTAACCGAAGGTTTTCGTTAAGCCAGATGAGCAGAGCTAAGTTTACTTAAGCTTTGCCATGGCGAGAAAATGTGTCGTTTAGCGAGAACCTTGAACACATTCGGATCCTTGTCGCTGACATTTGCGCCTGTAAGGACAAACGCTATTATCTCGCCTCTGTCATTGCACGCAAGGTGGAGCTTAAAGCCATGGCACCAACCCATTGTTCCTTTTCCGTCAGTAGCAATTCCCTTGAATACTTTATTGGCATATCTCCTGAGATTATGGCACACTGGAATCATCGTAGAATCAACGAATGTTATGCCGGTACATCTTCCGAAAGCTCCCAGATTAAGGAAGAACATGAGCTGAAAGAACACGCGACTTTCCAACTCCACAAAGCGGTTGTACGAAACGGCTTTCGGAAAAACAGCGACTTACGCTTCTGCGTAGGCCGCTGTTTTTTTTGATTTATGAGAAAACGATTGTTTTTACTGGATGTAAATCACAAGTTCTATCTATAGTGAAGTCTATAAGCATCTTTGCGAACACGCTTACAAAGAAACTTCCTATACTTTGCCGTTTTAACCTTCTTGTTAAAAATCATGGTCCCAATAAAGATGTCTGCGATGATGACGAGCGATAAAGTCTATATTACGTGTAAATATCAACTTACCCAATTCACTGGGATAGTTACCACTTAAATCGCCATCCTGCAACATATTGTTCTCAAGCAGATAATGGAGTAACTCAGGATGCATGGCCTCCGTGTTGATTAATGCATCCATCGATTCCTTTTGCAATGTACGTGCGTCACATTTTCTATAGTATGGGTTGTAGCTGCATTTTATCACATGAATAATGTTAGGTGCAAAGATAATTCCTGCCTTCTCTGAGATAAAGCCTACTTGTGGACCACTTGGCAATTGATGACAAACCTCTGTCATATCCAATTCTGGTGAAATCTTCGTCAACCATTCTTTCAGTTCATTAGTGTCCTTAAAGAATGCAAGACGCTTTCCTTCTGTCCGTTTCATATATAAAGGATAGGCATGTTCGTAAGAGTGTCTTAATTCAGCCTGACGCTCATGCATCTTGTCATACACCTCTTTCCTCGAGTTGAACAACACACCATTAATTTCCCAATCATTATCAGCATACTTTACAAGCGCTGTATAAATATATGAACCTTTAATGAAAACATCAGGATAAACATTCTTCAATTTGTACACTTCGTCCTTCGAGCTCTTCAGCACAGCGATGTCCGAATCCACATCAGAAACCTCAAATATATCATACTGACAATACCTAAGGTTTCTTAGTTTTTCAGACTCCTCTTGCATGTTATTTTCTAAATACATATCTGCCAGCCACAGATGAGGCAGCTCTGCCATTGGTCCTATCTCGCAATTCATAGAGAAAGCCGTTTCAGCATAGTACATAGCTTCACCTTTACTAAACTGTCCTAAATATGAATCCAAATAATCCTCAAACCTATCGTCCGATAAAGGAGAGCAGAGCAAGTAGGAGCGACGAAGCCATATTAGCACGTGCTTCAACTTGAAATAGTCATTAGCCGTATCTGAGTTGTATATAAAATCATACAAAGAATCGTTTACATCAACCTCATCCTCCTCGGTAAGTATCTCCATAATAATATTTGCCGCGTCCTCACCCATTGCTAAAGGATTAAGAAAACGGTCATCAAAATTTCTGGACAATACAAGCCAAATCAACAGTTCTACTTCTTTGACATTCACATCATTCTTATCAAGAACATCGTAATCACCAAAGAAAGGCAAATAGTGTAAATATGTAAGTAAGTGCTTATATACAAAGGCATTCCACAACCCGATATCAGACATCTTATCCTCATAGTAAATTGCCACATTGATGGCAATCTCTTTCTTCAGTCTGTTTGCATTAGGCAAACTGATGTTTATGTTCTTTATTCTATCATAAATGCGATTTGCTACATCTACATACATAGAACATGGCTGAATTCCAACCGGATAATACGGAGAGAAATCGTACGGAAATATTGTTCGCTTCATTTTTATATTATTGTTATAGGTTATATTTACCCACTAAGCATAATGGAGTTACCCACTAACTTGATTTAAGTTTATTAGGGAAATAACAATCGTATCGTCACTTTTTTGTATAAAAGAAAGTATCAAACTATCATCTCCTTTAGAGAACAAGCGCCTCTGCTTTCACAGGCAAAGTTACTTAATCTTAAACCTATCTCCAAATTTTATAGCAAGTTATTGTGATATAAGTGCCAATAAGACAGTGACATGGTAGATATGAAGTATCGTTATGGCTATTGTCTCGACGATGCTTCCTTCGCAAAGCTATATGGCACAAAGCAAGAAAACACCGAGGGCGTAGTGCGCGCCATGCGCAACCCTTACGTGCAGATTATCAGTCATCCGGGAGACGACACCGCCGAGCTCGACTTTGAACGCTTGGTGCAAGTGTCGAAAGAAACGCACACGCTGCTCGAGATAAACAACCACTCGCTGGCTCCCATCCGACACAAAACGGTGGCACGCCCCAACAACTTGGCCATACTGAAGTATGCCAAGCAATATGAGGTGCCCGTTATCTTGGGCAGCGATGCCCACTTCTCAACAATGATTGCCGACTATAGCCGCATTATACCGCTGCTGGCCGAGACCGAATTTCCTGAAGACCTCATCATCAACAACAATGTTGATAAGTTTTTGGGGTATCTGAAGAAGTCGTGAGGACACTTGATGCACTCCTTACACCCCAGCACGTTGTGTGCGTGAGAACAGTTTGTCTACCACAAGGGCGATGGCGCCATCGCCCGTTACGTTACAGGCGGTGCCGAAGCTATCCATCGCAATATACAAAGCTATCATGAGCGCTTGCATGTCGGCATCAAAACCTAATATCGAGGCCAGCGGAGCCAAGGCAGCCATCACACAGCCACCAGGCACGCCAGGGGCCGCCACCATACAGATGGCCAACACAAAAATAAAATTGAGGAAGAGGGGCAAGCTGCACGGCATATCATTGATAAGACAAATGGTAAGGGCACAACAGGTTATCTTCATCATCGACCCCGTCATGTGAATGGTGGCGCAGAGCGGAACCGTGAAGCTGGCAATGCCCTCGTTCACATCATTTTTCAACGTCTGCCGCAGCGTTACCGGTATGGCTGCTGCCGACGACGAGGTGCCGAGAGCCGTGAAATAAGCTGGCAACATATTTATTAACAGGCGCAACGGGTTCTTGTGCGTCAAGCCTCCAGCAATAAGATATTCGTAAAGCAAAATAACCACATGCAGCACAAAGATAACAATGATGATTTGTGCAAAAACCAATAAGATGTGGTAAGCCTCGCCCGAATAGGTCATGCCCAAGAAGATGCCAAAGATATACAGGGGCAAGAGCGGAATAATGACCTTAGCAATGACGCCCGCCACAATATCTTTAAACTCTTGAAACACCTTGTGCATGGTGTGGCTACGCATGTGAGCAATGCTCAAGCCCAGCATAAACGAAAACACAAGCGCACTCATCACATTGAGCATGGCGGGTATCTCTACCTCGAAAAACGGCTTTAGTTCCTCAGCCTTATCTACCACCACAGGGGCAGTATCGGCAATAAGACGTGGAAAGAGCGCCGACCCTGTACCATAGGCAAGCAAGCCCGCAAGGATGGTATCTCCAAAGGCAAAGGCTACGGTGGCAACAAGCAGCTTACCCGCCCCATTACCAATATCGGCAATGGCTGGTGTAACCAGTCCTACAATAATAAGTGGTATCATAAAGCCCAAAAACTGGCTAAAGATGCCATTGAAGGTGAGAAACATTCTTACAGTGGTTTCATTAAAAACATTGCCGAAGAGCACGCCCAACACAATGGCCACAATAATCTTTGCCAATAACGGCAGTTTTATTTTTTTTAAGTTCATAACAAGAGCAGTTTTATTCTTTTTAGGTTCATAACATGCTTTTGCTGATAAAAGTACTATTTTTTCAACAACGCGCCAAGCTTTTCTCTGATTTTCTAAATAATGTAGTTTGTTCTAACAATGACAATAAAGACGGTGAGAAGCAACAGACCAACACAAGTCTTTTAGGAACATGGATAAGATGGATATGATGGGGAGGCTGGTGGCCTGTGGCGGCACTGCCCCTATCAACGGCAGTCAAAAAAAATCACCAGCACGCCACAAACTTGGTGCGCTGGTGATTTTTTGTATCGTTATAAGAATTACTTCATCGAGTCAGCGTTAATTGCGCAGCTTTGAAGCGATGTGCTTTCTATACACCCGCATGCCAGCCTTGTCCAGCACGTCAGAGATATGGCCAACACGCTGACTTTGCGTTATATTGGCATCCTCGTTGTCGTTATCCTCCTGTATCAGCATACTGCCCTGCCCCACTACGGGCTGATAGTCATCCCAATATACAGGCACGTCATGCCATTGGCCATCGTTGCCCTTTTTGCTTATATACGACAGGCGCCGCTCGCAGCGGTAGCCGTGGGCGTAGACGGTTATGACAGACTGGTTGTCTTGTACCGTTTCCTCGGTCTTCAGTATGCTTTTGGTTACACACTGCGGATGCTTGAATTTGTCCTGTCCCCAGAAATTGGCCAGTGCCTCGTGCTCCCAGAAGGAGCTGTGACTCGGCATGTCACTGCCATAGATATCCTTTTCCGACCGTATCTGCTGGTACATGGGCACGCAGAGCAACGGTGCCAGAGCAAAATATATAGCCTTAAAATAGCGGGCGTTTATCTCATAGAAGTTTGACTCGGCCTTGTGGTAGTCGAAGCTACTGTACTGGTCGGGGTTGAAGTCGATAACCATGTCTTGCAGATGCTCAGGGATGATAGTGTTTATCATCTTCTTCTTTACGAAGTCGAAATCGTCGCCAAACCCAATTTCCTTGTCCTTCAGAAGCTTCAGCATGGTGTTCTGAGCCAGCGGTGTGAAGAGCAAGGCGTACTGATGATTGTTATTGCGATCGCTGGTATCGAACGCCACCTCAAAATCTTCGTTGGTCATTAGGGCGAAATCGCCGTTCTTCAAGTCTTGAGCCTTTTTCTGCAATTTGTGGTGCTTCCACTTGTACGACAGCGACCCCTCCTTATTGGCTAGACCGCTCTGCTCGCGGTAGAACGTAAGATCGGGGGCAGCCGTGTTGCCATAGATAAGGCGTGTCTTCTCGTAATACTTGGGATAAGGGGCTTCCAACTCGGCCCTAAGTGTCTGCGAGTGGCTCTCTATATGATACTTACCATCTGAACCTTTCTCTTCGGTAGTCCAATAGATGGTGAGTGACCCCTCGTATGTCTTGGTAGACATCACCATCTTGCGCGTGCGACAGAGCACGAACGGATTACCGTTGATGAGTCCTGAATGTGAATAGAGAACAGAACGTCCCTCGTTAAAGCTCCCGTCCCATCCGTACACCTGCTGCAGGTCGGCCAGCCGCTGCGTGGTAAAATAAGGGTCAAACTGCAGTTTGGGCACCGTCTGCGACATCATTCGCGCAAGTATGTCCCAGTCGAACAGCCTGTTAAGCGGCCACATCTGTTGCCATGCCTCATCACGATACTGGTTTATGGTTTGTTGCAAGTTGTTAAGTTGTTCTTGCAACTCTTTGCGTCGTGGATTCACCTTGGTCAACTGTAGCCACAATGCTCCCGCCACAACTACGCCTATCAATATCAGCGCCCATATCGACAAATCGTGATACTTGAATAAGGCCCACAGCGGGCCTCCTGCCACTATACCCCACAGAGCCACCCAATAGAAGATGTACCAACCATGTGTTTCGTCCACCTTCGAATGTATCTTTTCTGTGTCGTACAGATGGCGACAGGTTTCTTCATTGGCCTTCACATCCACCTGTGCCTCTTCGGCAATCTGAGCGAAAGTGTCCTTGGCCACCTGCTCAAACTTGTCTCTGAACACGTTGGCGCATTCGTCCAACGAATCATATATAATGCATTATTCTTTTAGAGATACTTCTCAAAAAAACTTGCTTCTTGCCATCTGCTTTGTCTCTGCCGATGCCGTGAACGGTATGCGCGTGGTATAGCCCTGGCTGGCAGCCACAATCATTTTTGTGGGCCACGAGAAGATCTCGGTGTTCCACTGTGTTACACGGTTGTTGTAAACGGTGCGGGCAGCTGTTATCTCGCGCTGCAGATAGCTGTTCTGCTGCATGGCATCGGCAATGGCTTGATGAGCCTTCAGCTCAGGATAAGCCTCCACCTGCGGGAACAAGCGGTTGCAGGCCGTGGTAAGTTGGCTGTCAACATCGCTACGGTTCTCATCTGTTATCTTTCCACCACGAAGGGCTGCCACAGAGGTCATCACATCCTTGTCTAGGTTTACGGCACGCTCTACTAGGCCCACTACATTCTGCAATATCTGCACGCGCTGCTCAAGATAGTTATCAATATTAGACGCCTCGGCCTGTATGCGCTGCTCAAGTTGCTGGAAATAGTTGCGTGCCTTAATCTTCATGTAAGCAAATATCACGCCTGGCATTATGCCTACCACGCAACCCATGAGGGCCGTCATAGCGGGATTGGGAAGGCTAGTAAAGGCTACATACAGCAGCACCAGCACAGGTATTGTAACCCACAAGGCTATCTCGAACAGAGTTGATCTGAATGTAAGCGTCACAGGTATCTGACGGCTGATTACGTTCACGTCGCGACCGTCGTCATTAACAGGGCCAGTAACCTCATCAAGTAAATTTGCCATAAATAAATGTTTTTTAATTAAGTAACTGTTCAAAATTAATTTTATAAATATGAATAATTCACGAATAAGTTC
>OIWS01001195.1_pt1 | contig 27618 bp, 20 predicted proteins | sample 1587611 | NCBI WGS metagenome assembly OIWS01 (sample SAMEA3888919, study PRJEB22519) | human gut metagenome | biome: human gut; feature: human-associated habitat; material: faeces | place: Denmark | collected 2010 | reverse complement strand
TTCGGGTCGCCGGTTTTCAAGACCGGTGCCTTCAACCGCTCGGCCACACTTCCGGTGTGAGGCGCACTATAAACACCTCGGCGGATGCTGTAAAGCATCATTTTGATCAACTGCCTTAAAAACAAACAATTTTGTGTTATTCGTCTGAATTTCAGGCAGTTTGCACAGAAAATCAACGCCCATCGCCGCTGGCGGATGGGTGTTTTTTAATGTACATGTCTTTGGTGTAGTAATACCCCAGCTTATCCGGCGTGAAGCCCCCTACCCAAGGTTTCACCAGATGGGTACGTACATAGTGATAGACCGGAATGGCGGGAACATCCTGCGCCAGCAGATCTTCCGCCTGCTGATAGTATTTGCCCCGGGTCGCCACGTCGGAGGCTTGCGCCGCGTTGCGCAGCGCCGCGTCGTAAGCCGGGTTGCTGTACTGACTGGTGTTCTCGCTATCCCCGGTACGGAAAGTATTGAGGAAGGTGGCGGCATCGTCGTAGTCGGCAATCCACGCGTAGCGGACGGCGTCGAAGTTATGCGTATGCATGGTATCCAGCATTGTCTTCCACTCCTGGTTCTGTAGCTTCGCCTCGACGCCGAGGTTTTTCTTCCACATAGAGCTGGCGGCAATGGCGATACGCTGGTGCGACTCAGAGGTGTTATAAAGCAGGGTAAAGACCAGCGGATGGCTTTCATCATACCCCGCCTGCGCCAGCAGTTTTTTCGCCTCGGCAATCCGTTTCTCACGCGGCCAGCTGGCGTAGTCCGGGTTATGCAGCGTCACGCCGCCGATATCCGGCTGACCGATCAGCCAGGCCGGGCGCTGGCCCTGGCCAAGCACTTTTCCGGCAATGATATCTTTATCAAGCGCCATATTCAGCGCGCGACGCACACGGGCGTCGTTAAACGGCGGCCGGGTAGTATTGAATTCGTAGTAATAGGTCGCCAGCTGCGGCGAAACGTCCAGCTGGTCGCCCATGGTTTTCTGCAACTGCGCAAACTGATTGATCGGCACCGTATAGACAATATCAATCTCCCCTGCTTTGTAGCGGTTGACATCGGCGGCCTCCGAAGAGATTGGCAGGTAAGTCACTTTATTAATAACGGTATGCGCATTATCCCAGTACTTTGCATTACGTTCAGCCACCAGCCGCTCATTCACCACCCATTGGGACAGCTTATACGGGCCGCTGGTGACGATATGCTCTGGTCGGGTCCATTTATCGGCATACCGCTCCACCAGCACTTTGTCGATCGGTACCAGCGAAGGGTGCGCCAGCATCGCCAGGAAGGCGGCATTCGGCTGGGTCAGAGTGACCTGCAGCGTGGTGTCGTTCAGCGCTTTCACCCCCAACGTCTCGGGTCCCTTTTGCCCGAGGGCAATCTCGCGGGCGTTGGCGATATGCATATTGCCAGGGTAGCTCGCGTAGGGGGAGGCTGTTGCCGGCGAGACCAGTCGTTGCCAGCTCCAGACGATATCCTGCGCTGTAATGGCCGTGCCGTCGGACCAGGTCAGACCGGGGCGTAAATGAAAGGTCCATAACAGGTTGTCTTTGTTTTCCCAGCGTTCCGCCAGTCGCGGCTGGATCGCTCCCGCTGGCGACACGTTAACCAGCCCTTCAAAGAGATCGCTAATGATATTGAATTCAACATCGCTCTCGACTTTATGCGGATCGAGTGACGCCGGTTCACTGCCGTTATTTCTGACCAGCTCCTGCTTTTCCGCCAGCTGGGTGCCCGGCGGCACCTGCGCCGCCAGCGCCCCGCCGCTCATAGCCAGCATACTGACAGCCAGGAGTGTTCGGGTGATGTGATTTTTTTTGTGTAATGTCATTTCCCTTTGCCTTTGACGTACGGGGTAATCCCCCTCTTCCACACTTAGTCGCAGAACTGCAATAAGGCAATATTTTTCAGTGACCTATAAGATTTCGATCGGCTCAGCGACGCGAAAAGCGAAAATATATCGCTTTTCCCTATCTATATAGAATTTTATGCCAGGCAAAAGCGGTAAAAACTAAGTAAAGATGGGTAAAAGCATTAGGGCTTCACGCTTGTTTTTCTTATTCTTTATCCCTAATTACATCTGTCATAAGAGAGTGACTCATGGATCGCATAATTACATCATCGCGTGACCGTTCCTCGCTGCTCAGCACGCACAAGGTTCTGCGTAACACCTACTTCCTGCTCAGCCTGACGCTGGCGTTTTCCGCTATCACCGCCACCGCCAGCACAGTGCTGATGCTACCTTCGCCGGGTCTCATTTTGACCCTCGTGGGGATGTACGGTCTGATGTTCCTGACCTACAAAACGGCGAATAAACCCACCGGGATTATTTCCGCCTTCGCCTTCACCGGGTTCCTCGGCTATATCCTTGGGCCGATGCTGAACGCGTATCTTTCTGCCGGCATGGGCGATTTAATCGGCCTGGCGCTGGGCGGCACGGCGCTGGTCTTCTTCTGCTGCTCGGCCTATGTGCTGACGACGCGTAAAGACATGTCATTCCTTGGCGGGATGCTGATGGCCGGCGTGGTGGTCGTCCTGATTGGTATGGTCGCTAACCTGTTCCTGCAGCTGCCGGCGCTGCACCTGGCGATTAGCGCGGTGTTCATCCTGATCTCTTCGGGCGCCATCCTGTTCGAGACCAGCAACATTATTCGCGGCGGTGAAACCAACTATATCCGCGCGACGGTCAGTCTGTATGTCTCGCTGTACAACATCTTTGTCAGCCTGCTGAGCATCCTGGGCTTCGCCAGCCGGGACTAACCGCTCCCCTGCTTAACAGAGGCCTCGCTTATGCGGGGCCTTTTTTTTTGCTACACTGCGGCCAGTTTCAGGCGGTATGTGAAAAATCATGTTTATTTTTGAAGGCAACGAAATTGAAACGGATAGCGAAGGCTATCTGAAAGATACCACCCAGTGGAGCGAGGCGATGGCGGAAGTCATTGCCGCGCAGGAAGGGATAACGCTCGCCGTTGAACACTGGGAAGTAGTGCGCTTTGTGCGCGAGTTTTACCTTGAATTTAACACCTCCCCGGCGATCCGTATGCTGGTCAAGGCGATGGCCAACAAGTTTGGCGAAGAGAAAGGCAACAGCCGCTATCTCTATCGCCTGTTCCCGAAAGGACCCGCCAAACAGGCGACCAAAATCGCCGGCTTGCCGAAGCCGGTGAAGTGCATCTAATAGAGGATCGCGAATTTGTCCCAGCTGCGGGTGGGTTGATGGGGCTCGGTTAACACTCGGTCAACCCGCGCGCTGCGCGGCCCCCCGGCTTTCAGCCAGGCGATGAGTTTTTCCACCTGCTCCGCCTCGCCGCAGGCAAGCACTTCCACCCCGCCGTCATCCAGATTACGGGCATAACCGGTCACCCCCAGCTGCAGCGCTTCCCGCTGCGTGGAATAGCGAAATCCCACGCCCTGAACCGAACCGTAAACCCATGCCATTGTGCAGATACTGGCCATAATCATCTCCTTTTCGCTCACGCTATACGCTGAGGATAGCAAATTCGCTCAGCGTACATGCTTCGGCAGTAAACCATAATGCTGACGGAAGCGCGCGGTAAAGCGCGATCCCGACTGATATCCGCTGTTCTGCGCAATTTCGCCTATTGGCCGCGAGGTCGACTGCAGCTGCCCCAGGGCGTGGGCCATCCGCACCTCCTCGACGATCTGGCGAAAACTCTGCGATTCCTGCTGCAGCCGACGGCGCAGCGTGGACTCGCCGAGAAAGAGCATTTTCGCCACCCGCGACACGCTCCATACCTGCGCCGGCGACAGCATAATCAGCTGCCGCACCTGCGCCGACAGATCCTGCTGCCGCTCGACGAGCAGCGGGCCCGCATAGCCAGCCTCATACAGGGCCAGCAGCAGCCCCATGGTCTGGTGCTGCTGCAGCGCGACGGACACTCCCTCCCGCACCGCCTGCAGAACGCTTTGCCACATAAACGCCAGCTCTGTCGTCACCGGTGCGCAGAGCGAGGTCAGGCGCCCTGGCGGTGGTTCGCTGAGATAACGAGTCTTAAACCTCGTCAGCAGCTCGGGCGTCAGCGATAGCAGATCGGAGCAAAATAGGCCATTCTCCGGCTGGTTAATCACCTCCAGTTCCACGTCAGCTGGCAAAACAATCAGCTGTTGCGGAGTCGCCAGCACCCGGCTCTCCCCTTGCACAATCACTTTGCTGCCGCGTTTCACCCGACAGAGCGCCGGGGAGAACAGCCGCACGCGATGCAGTCTGCATAGCCGTCGGGTGGTGATCTCCGCCGCGGTTAAGGCGTTATGCTGAAAGTGGATACTCTCCATCAGACCGACCTTTTATTTTAACGCCCGGCCATCGCCGTCAACTGTGCGCTGGCGAGAGCATGGCTGTGTAACAGATAGCCGACCAGCGCCCCGCTGGCCCCGGCATCCACCGACAGCGTGGGGACATCCAGCGCCCATACCGTAAAGCGATAGCGGTGCGGTTTATCTCCCGCCGGCGGACAGGCGCCGCCGAAGCCGGCATAGCCAAAATCGTTGCGGCCCTGGACCGCTCCGCCCGGCAGTGTAGCGCTGTTTTTATCTCCCGCGCCAGCGGGCAGCGAAAAGACGCTGCTGGCGATATTGACCACCGTCCAGTGCCACCAGCCGCTGCCGGTAGGCGCATCGGGATCCCGGACGGTGACCGCGAAGCTGCGCGTGCCCGCCGGGGCGTTTTTCCATGCCAGCTGCGGAGAGACATTGCCTCCGGTACAGCCGAAACCGGCAAACCAGTGCTGCTGGGCCAGCGGCTGCCCGTCACGCATATCATTGCTGCTTACGCTAAACGGCGCGGCCATCGCGCCGCTGCTCACAGCCGCTACCATCGCCACAGCCATGCGGATACCTGTTTTCATCGTCTGCTCCTCGTTGGGGTGAGAAAACAGGGTATGAGAGTCCGCACCAGCTGAATGTGCCGAAGCGCCTGCATTTTGTGCCGAAACGCTCACCTGTGCCTGCCGGGCGAAAGATGCTTGCGTGCGCCAGGTGTGCTAATCTACGCGCCTTTTTCGGTGCCGACATTCCCGTTGCTTAAAGGTAGCCCCATGACAGATTCCCTATTCCCCCGCTTAGTGTTAGCCAAAGGACGCGAGAAATCCCTGCTGCGTCGCCATCCGTGGATATTCTCCGGCGGCGTCGCCCGCATGGAAGGTAAAGCCCGCAGCGGTGAAACCATCGATATCGTTGACCATCAGGGAAAATGGCTGGCCCGCGGCGCTTACTCGCCGTCGTCGCAGATCCGCGCCCGCGTGTGGACCTTCGACCGCAATGAAGCCATCGATAGCGCCTTCTTTGAACGCCGTCTGCAGCAGGCGCAAACCTGGCGTGCCTGGCTGGCCGAGCGCGATGGCCTCGACAGCTACCGCCTGATCGCCGGCGAGTCCGATGGCCTGCCGGGCGTCACTATCGACCGCTTTGGCAACTTTTTCGTGCTGCAGCTGCTCAGCGCAGGCGCCGAATACCAGCGCGCCGCCATCATCAGCGCCCTGCAGAACCTGTTCCCGGACTGCGCCATTTACGATCGCAGCGATGTCGCCGTGCGTAAAAAAGAGGGACTGGAGCTGGCCCAGGGGCCGGTGGTGGGCGAACTGCCCCCGGCGCTGCTGCCGATCACCGAGCACGGCATGAAGCTGTTGGTCGATATCCAGGGCGGGCACAAGACCGGCTACTACCTCGACCAGCGCGACAGCCGCCTGGCCACCCGCCGCTATGTCGCGGATAAACGGGTGCTGAACTGCTTCTCCTACACCGGCGGCTTTGCGGTGTCGGCGCTGATGGGCGGCTGCCGCCAGGTCACCAGCGTGGATACCTCTCAGGAGGCGCTCGACGTTGCCCGCCAGAACGTGGAGATCAACGGACTGGATCTGTCCAAAGCGGAGTTTGTGCGCGACGACGTGTTCAAACTGCTGCGTAAATACCGCGATCAGGGAGAGAAATTCGACGTGATCGTGATGGATCCGCCGAAGTTCGTGGAAAATAAAAGCCAGCTGATGGGCGCCTGCCGCGGCTATAAAGATATCAATATGCTGGCGATCCAGCTGCTGAACCCCGGCGGCGTGCTGCTGACATTCTCCTGCTCCGGGCTGATGACCACCGATTTATTTCAGAAAATCATCGCCGATGCCGCAATTGATGCCGGTCGTGATGTACAATTTATAGAACAGTTCCGTCAGGCTGCCGACCACCCGGTGATCGCAACCTACCCGGAAGGGCTGTATCTGAAGGGGTTTGCCTGTCGCGTCATGTAACTTGAAAAACGAAACATGAGCCTCATATAGGGAGTATTCATGTTTCCCAGGAGGTGCCTATGATAGCCAGCAAATTCGGTATCGGCCAACAGGTCCGCCATACGCTCTTGGGCTACCTGGGCGTCATCGTCGATGTCGATCCCGAGTATTCGCTCGCGGAGCCGGAAGAGGATGAAATTGCCGCCAATGACGAACTGCGCGCGGCGCCCTGGTACCATGTGGTGATGGAAGATGATGATGGCCAGCCGATTCACACCTATCTGGCAGAAGCGCAGCTGAGCAGCGAAACCCGCGACGAACACCCGGAACAGCCGTCCCTTGACGAACTGGCCAAAACGATTCGTCAGCAGCTGCAGGCGCCAAGGTTGCGTAACTAGCCTACCCACGCCGCCCTGATGGGCGGCGTTTCGTTTTATATTCTATTTTTTCTTTGCCACCGCGGCGGCCAACGCCTGACAGATCGCCTCATTAAATTGCGGACTGCGCTGCTGAGCTTCAGACCAGCGGATGTTCGCCTGATTTAACTGCCGCGACTGTGCCGCGCTGCCCTGCGCCAACTGATTAAAAAACGGCGCTAGCATTGCTCCCCCCTTTACTTCCTGCGCTATTAAAACTGGCGAACCGTCGCTGTAACGAAAACGCTGTGCTGCGGCGGGGATAGCGACATCAGCAAAATGTGCTTGCGCAAAGCTCGCCCAGTAATTCGCGGCGTTATAACCCCGGGTAAAATTACTGTCGCAATGAGGAAGCGGAGAGAGCCGCCGGGTATTTTTCTCAGGCGCTTTAAAGCTGTTCTCTATCCATCGCGCCATTCCCTCCAGATACCATTTTTGTTTAAAAACGGCATAGCCATACTGATAAAGATGGAAAAATTCATGAGCTGGCGTAATGTTACGCGCCGGTTCCAGCGCGGCATTCAATACAAACTTTAAACCGCAAGGCAGCTGCCTGCCGTCACTCATCGTTTCTGCCGCCACGCGATCGAAGGCCAAACCATTTCCTTTCGGCAGTTGCAGCACATAGACATTGATTTGCCTGGCCTGAGCATAGATCTTTTGCTGTAACGGAAAGCGAAGGCCAAGCACACTGGAATAGAGGTATTTAGCGGCCTGTAGTTGCCCGGCAATATCTTTGATACTGTCAGGGACGCCACTGCCTGAGCTGTCGTACTGATATTTGAGGGCGTCTCGCCCTTGCAGGCTATAAAAAATATGGAAATCATCTTCAACATATTCTTTTTCGAGACGATGATTAAGTAATATCGAACCTTTGACGCAGCGGGATTCCTGCACCATTTCATCGGCCGCCGTGGACGGCAAACAAAACACCGCTGACAGATAAATTGCGCACCATACCGCTCCTGCTCTGCTATATCGCAAGGTACCGCCTCTTTGGATGTAACCCGCCCCGGTAAAAGAGTTTTACCGGGGCAGAAACGTTCTTACACGACACGTTGTTTGAGCGAAGCCACATTGAGTGGCTTCTCCTCCTGCTCCTTCAATCGCTGCTCATTGTGCTGTAACCAGCTTTCCCAGCGCCCGGCTATCGCGGTAGCGTAATAACGGCGCGCATTGCGGATAGCGGCGGCCTGCATCTCTTTTTGTAGCGCCTTATCGGAAATAACCCGAACTAAGGCCGCGGCCAACGCCTCTTCGTCGCCGTAAGGCACCAGAATCCCGGCCTGGCGGTCCTGCAGAATATCGCGCGGCCCATATTTAATAGCAAAACTAATTAACGGCGTGCCGTAGACCATGGCCTCGACCGCCGACAGAGATTGCCCCTCCTGATTTGAACAGAGGACCGTACAGCAAGCGTGTCGATGAACGGCAGCAATATCCGAGGTAAATCCGTTGATTTTTATCACGTCTTCTAATCCCCACGCCTTAACCTGGTCGCTAAGTTTACGGCGAAGCGGGCCGACGCCATAAGTATGGAGCCGCGCATCGGGACGTTGTGCGGACACTTTACGGAATGCGTTGAACAGCGTCAGATGCTGCTTTTCTTCAGAATAACGCGCCAGGTAAATGACCGTTTCTGAGGGCTCCTTTTGCGGGTTAACCGGAATTTTGCTGTCATCCATATGGTTGGGAATGACCACAAGGCGAGCGCCGGGGATCCCCTCTTGCTGTAAATCTTGCCATTGTTCGTCGGTGAGTACGATTAACCGATCCACCAGTTGCGGTTGTTCCAGTAAATGACGGTAAGAAGCTTTTATCCCGCCGTTTAGCAATTGATGATGAGAGTGGATGACCGCGCTAACCGTGCAGTTCATCCGCTGTGCCGGTTGCGAACAGACAAAATCTTTCCACGCTTTGTTTTTATCGACGATAAAATGCCAGTTGCCCGCTGCGGGCAGCATCATTTCCAGCATCCAGGAGAAAAACGCTTCCTGTTGGTTAAAGGATTTGACCTCCCCGCCCGGCAAAGCGACATCCATGCGGATAATCTGCAGATTCGCTTTCTTGATATCAAAATATTTACGCAGCAACACGTTTCCTGCGCTATCGACGTAATCTTCCACCAATTGCCCCTGCGGGCGTAATTGATAATTATTTTTACCGATTGGCGCCTCTGCTTTCGGCACAACTGTCTGACGAAGCTCAACCTCCTCTTTCAGCCCGGGAAGCGGGACGATCTTCCCCGCACTCAGGCACGACGCTAATGCATTGTAGAGGTTATAAACCGGCACCGCTTCCGGCAACGCTCCCCGCGCCTTCAACGCTTTTACCGCATCGTTAAGGTCTGGGTTCCAGACGGCGGTGATAAGCCACGGGACGGTGTGTAAATGTTCAACAAACAGCCTTGCTCGCCGGGTAGCCGCAACCTCAATACCATTCCCCACGTCGCGCAGATTCTCTAACAAAAAAAGGGTCGTTCCCCGAGGCGCGGGCGGCGCCGCGATTGGCGATTGCTGACGTTTGCTGGCTGCCTGAAAATACTTCTGATAAGCGATATAACCTGACAGATAGTGCTCTACATCATCAATTCGAACACGATAGCTATGGTGACGAATAAAGAAACTATTAACGATACGCGCAGGATTTTTAAAAAACATCGCCAGCTCTGGCCAGAAGAAACCATCCAGTAAATAACGCGCCCGCACCTCCAGCGCCTGGTAAAATTTTTCTTTATCAAAGTCGTCGAGCAAATGGCGCTGTGTGGTAGAGGCCTCCAGGCGCGCAATCATTTCCGCCGCCGCCATCATTAACTCCAGTAGCGTTGGATAGGTTGTTACCCGTTGCAGCACGAAATCCAGATGATCGCGCACGTTGTCCAGCCCGAAGCGGAAATAACGCTCCTCCGGGCGAAAACGCGTTAATTCGTTAACGCAATAGCTCAACCAGTGATCGTGATGCTGCCAGTGTTTTTGTCGAATGAAGTATTCAAATGCTTTCTCCACCATAACCAGCCACTGCGGCGTCAACGTCAAGCTATACAAGCGCATTAAGGCAAAAGCCGCCTCACCGTCGTAATAGATGATGCGATGTTTGGCTTTCAATGAGAGGTCGTGGCTGTTAAGGACATGAACAAACTCACCGCTTTGCGCGTCCTGCATAAATGCAATTCCAGTGGCCAGTTGCGACAACAAGTCCAGATATTGTCGATCGCCCGTCGTTTCGGTGTATTTCACCAGCGCCAGAATACTGACGGCATTACCGCCAAGTTTAATTTCATTTTCGACATCACAAAGAAACGCAGCCTGACGTCCATCAGCAAGCGTACGAACAGAAATAAGGTTATTGACCAGGTAAGCAATCGCCCGATCGATCGCCTGACGAAGGTGCGGCTGCTTAGTCGCCTCCCACCCCTCAATCAGCGAATAGGTTGAGCTGGCATGGCGTAAAGCATTATAGGATCGCACAGGACGGTCAAAGCAGGGAAACCATCCGTAATAATAGAGTCCGTCTTTTTTGACCTGACGAGCCAGATAATCGCTCCCCTTTTTAATAACCTCGGGCAGATAATTTTTTTGCCATTCATCACCGATAACGCGGTAGCCGGAACTGCGGCCAGTATGTTCGATGAGTTTAGCGCCGTTACGATCGCAGAATACTGAACGCGTTTTAAACCGCCATAGTATCTGCTGAGGTTCGCTCGGCCAGTTCAAACTGCGCTTAAATCGGCGTTGACCATAATTTTCCAGATTGATGTCATTTGGCGCCGCTACGCCATTGTCCCCATCATAAAGTAAAGCATTCGCCGCAATTTCCTGTTCAAGGATCGCTTGCGTAAATTGTGTATCAAAAGAGATACCGAAGCGAAAATAATTGCGTTTGGTGATATTGAGTTTCTTTAATAGAGTTTCCCACGTTAGCTGTTCTACGCTATCGACAATATCAATTCGTAACCATTGGGTTTCATTATCTTGCTTTTTACGCCACTCCTGCAGCGCTCTGGCCCCGGCTAGCCAGGCTTGATCAAAGCTGGCTGCTGTCGAAACATGGACATGCGCACGCTGCTTACCGTCACTGACGCTAAAAAAGATGACCCACCCAGGATAATCAGCAGGCAATGCGGTCGTTTTTAATGGTTTGCACTGAAAGCAAGCCTGTTGTAATAAATCGCTCAATGCCATCTCAAATCTCCATTCGTTGAAAATTCACCAAACATAAAGCCAACTAGCAGGTGTTACCTTTCTCTCAGCGCTTCTTTTGCCCTATTAAATGGTTTCACCAAATAATCCATAACTGTCTTCTCTCCGGTTTTAATATCAACTGTAGCGATCATCCCTGGACCTATTAAAAAACGCTTACCGCGTTTATTTTCCAGATAGTTATGATCGGTACGGATAAACACCCGATAATAGTAAACATCAGGTTTTGCCTCGTCCTGAATCGTGTCGGGAGATATCGTTTCGACAACACCATTGAGGGCGCCATAGATGGCATAATCATAGGCGGTAATTTTCACCAGCGCCTTCTGATCGGGATGAATAAATGCAATATCGCGCGGAGAAATCCGCGCTTCGATCAACAATCGACCATCAATGGGGACGATATCCATCAGTTCACCGTTAGGCGCGATAACCCCGCCGATGGTATTCACTTTGATATTTTTGACGATCCCCTGCACCGGTGAGCGCACGGTCAATCGAGCCACTGAATCTGCCCGGCCCTTAATCACTTCGGCAAGGCTGGCGACATCCGCATTGGCTTTTGACAACTGCTCGCGGGCATCAACATAGTAGCGAGTGTTGAGGTCAATTTTCTTTAGCTCAATATCGGCAGCCTGCTGGCGTAAACGAAGCACTTCAACATTACTGGCCGCACCGGTCTTAGCCAGCTTTTCATTTATCGCCAGCTCACTATTGACCAGCGATAACGACTGCTCCAGTTGCCGCATAGACTTCGTTAGCTGCTCCCTGCGACTGTGATAGAGGCGAGTTTCTTCCGCCAGTAGCCCCGGCCAGGCCTTCAGCGATGGTGGAAAAATCAGCGGTTGGTTGTTCACCTCGGCGGTCAGGCGAATGCTTGCGGCTAATGACGCGCGATATTTTGCCTGACTTTCGCCAACATTGGATTCACTGCGGGTCGGATCCAATCGTGCGACCACCTGGCCCGCGGCGACACGGCTGCCTTCGCGAACGTTCAGCTCAGTTAAGATCCCGCCATCGAGCGTTTGCAACACCTGTTCGCGCGAGCTGGGGATCACTTTTCCGGTCCCGGTGGATACTTCATCAAGCGTGGCAAACCACGCCCAAACGCCTGTGACCACCAGCAGTAGCGCCAGTAAAGCGATTAGGCGGCGCGATTTAACCAGCTCGGCCTCATCACGCTCGTTATCAGCCATCGCAGCAACCGGATCGAGTTCCTTTACCAACGGGAAAATCGCAGCAGTGGGCTTATTCATATGTTCACCACCTGAGCACGCGCTTTTTCTTGCTCAAACACCGTCGCTTTAGGCTTATCCAGCGCCAGCTGCCCGTCTTGAATTACCAGTATACGATCGACGATATTGAGCACCGCCGCTTTGTGAGTGGCGATGATTAACGTACGCTCTCCTGCCCAACGGGCCAGCTGCTCGACAAACGCTTTTTCTGTTCGTTCATCAAAGAATGAGGTGGGTTCATCCAGCAGAATAATATTGGGATCGCGGATGAGCGCTCGAGCCAGCAGCAGTGACTGCCGCTGCCCGCCGGAAAGCCCAAGCCCTCCCTCCATCACCAGATGTTCAAGCCCCATAGGCAGTTTGTTGACAAACTCCAGCGCACCGCACAGCTCCAGCACTTTCACCAGTTCATCATCGCTCGCCATAGGCCGTCCCAGGGTCACATTTTCCCTTAATGTCCCATGAAATAACCGAGCCTCCTGCGTCAGTAGCGTGGCATTACGGCGAATATCCGCCAGATCGATTTGCGGCAGCGAAAGATCGTCAAGCCTTAGTTCGCCTGACGTCAACTCAACATTACCCATCATTGCCTGCAAAAGCGTTGATTTCCCGGCGCCAATGCGCCCCAGAACAGCTATTTTTTCCCCGGCTTTGATAGAAAGCTGTTTAATTCGCAGCGGTGCGGGGCCATTGTCTTTGCCGTAACGAAACTCGGCGTTGCGAAATTCATAATTACCGTGCAGAACCGCTCGATGGATCCGCGGCTCATCCAGCCCCCCTTCTACCGGCAGCGCCATTAAATTATCCAGGCTTGCTTTCGCTACTTTCACCTGCTGCCAGCGAGCCAGTACCCCGCAGAGCGCCGTCATCGGAGCAACCATTCGACTGGACAGCATCGATGCCGCCACCATGGCGCCGGTCGTGATGTCGCCATTGATCACCAGCGGCGCCCCAACGGCCACTACGGTGGCATACAACAGGTTCTGGATCGACATGCCCCAGCTCACCAGCCCATGAGTGACTTTTCGGGTTTGAACTCCCGATTCCGCAGTAATCGCCACATAGCTGTTCCATTGTTGCAGAAAGCGACTTTCTGCCTGCATCATTTTTATATCCGGCAGGCCCTGAATGCTTTCCACCAAAATGGCGTTGCGTAGCGTGCTTTCATGCTGATTTTTATTTGCCAGCTCAGCCAGTTTTTTCTGCAGTAACAATCCCGGTAACAGCATCAGGATAGTCGCAACAGGCGCGATCCAACTCAGCCATGGCGAGACGATAAATAGCACAAGCTGAAAAAGCAGGAAAAAAGGTAAATCGGCAATGACCGTCATCATGGTCGAGGTCATCATTTCCCGTACCTGCTCTAGCTCGCGAATCTGGGAAATAAAGCTGCCCGTCGAGCGCGGCACCGCGGTATTTTTCAGCCGTAATGCGTGACCAAATACGCGATCGGAGATACGAATATCCCCACGTTTTCCCAGCAGGTCGGTCACGTGACCGCGGGTAATTTTCAGAACGAAATTGAACACTGCGGCAATTAATACGCCGCTAAACAAGACATATAACGTGGGATAGGATTGGGCCGGAATTACCCGATCATATACCTGCATGGAAAACAGGATACCGGCTAATGCCAAAATATTGATCGCCAGCGACGCCAGCATGACATGTGTATAGGGACGCCAATCTTTTAAAACGATCTTACGTAACCAGTCCGGCTGGAAGCGTGTGAGGTAGCTTTCAGTTCTAATATCTTTCTCCGGGGAGGCCGGACGAAAAGCCACAGTGAATTCAATTTCATCTAACAAGGAGTCAAGCGGACAGTGGCTTAGTAATGTGAGCTCTTTGACAAAACGGATCCCGACTGAGTTATGTAGATCGAAGCTTTCAATAATGCCAATCTGGCCATCTTTGAGCTGTACCACAAGCGGCAGCCGCCAGGCCGACATTTTCCGGTCATTGCCATTAAGAAATTGGCAATGCAATCCGGCATGACGGCATAAATGTTTAAGCGCATCAGGCAGCGTTTTTTGCGTCGCCCACTCCGCCGCGGCATGAAGCGTCCCCGGTGAGTAACTTTGCCGATAATGGCTGGCGACAAAAGCCATAGCGTTAGCCCAATCCTGTAAATGCGGAATATCGCTGCGCTGGGGTTGTTCGCTCATGGTCGAATCTCCACGCCCTGAATTCTTTGGTTATCCAGAGCAAAAACGGCGCGCATTTTCCCTGTACTGAACAGACAGTCCAGTTCCAGATTTCGCAGTTGCGCTTCAGTTAATACCTGATTAAATTGCGCCTGATAAATTTCCTGATCGACGTTAAGCAGGTCGAGTAACGGACGCGTGCCGAGCTGTAAATATTGATCCTGATACAGGGCGCGGGTTTGTTCGCCAAGCAATTGCTGGCGGCGCTGGATGGCGATAGATTGTTTCAGGTTTACCGCCTCGTCGCGGGAGGCGCTCAACTTCTGGCTGGCATCGAGTTGCGCGTTTCTGATCCCGGCATTCGCCGCAGATAGCGTTTGCTGCGCCGCTTCGCGGGAAGCCGTTAGCGCGCCGCCCTGGTAGATCGGCATTTCTACTTTGACCCATGCCGAATACTGCGTTTTATTTAATACCGCGCTGTTGGCGTAATTATCATTGAGGTAATGCGTTACCTGAGGTTCCAGCGAGATTGTAGGCAACATTTGCGCGGTGGCATTATCTACCTGGGCTTGTGCCTGTGTAGCCTGGGCCAAAGCGGCGAGCACCGCTGGTACGGTTCGATAATCGATTTTACTAACGGCGCAGGCGGCATCCATAGCCTGCGGTACGCTTTCGGTTACGGAGGTAATACTTCCGAGACCAAGATACGTCGCCAGCGTTGCCTTCCAGCGCTCAAGCGCTGCCTGATACTGGATAAGCGTCGCCTGCGCACCCTCAACGCGGGTATCCGTCTGCACAACATCAGAAAGCGATGTCGCCCCGGCGTCGTTGCGCTGGCGAATAAGATCGCCAATATGCTTTAACGAATCGACCTGGGCCTGGGCTATTTTCACGAGCTTTTGATAACCCTGCAGCTGTACCACTGCACCCGCGGTATCATGAGCCACCTGATCGATATTAAGCATGACCATCGCCTGCTGTTGGGCAACGGCAGCGTCCGCCGCTCTCACCGAACTGGAGACTTTGCCAAAGTCGTACAGCATTTGCGAAACAGAGACAACTAATGAGGGGGAATATCCAGAATCAGAGTAGGTGTTACTGTACCCATTATTCATACCCGCATTAACCTGCGGATAATATTTGGCTTTCGCTACATCCACTTTTTGCACCTGCTCCTGAAGTTTACTCACCTGTTGATTGATAGCAGGATGCCAATTGACTGCTGATTTTACTGCGGTAGCAATATCCAGTGGACCGGCAAGATGACTTTCAGGGTTGATAAGCTCTTCGCTATATCCGGCGACCTGCTGAGTATCGTTTAACCTCTGGGTGCTGATGCTGGTGGGCGGAAAAGAAAGCTCCTCTGCGTCAACCGTTAATACCACGCAGATTGACAGGAAAATAGTGCTGCAGCTGTAAACGCTGACCATCCCTTTTTTTTGAAATAGACGCATAAAATCACCCTTCAGAAAGCACACTGAAAATATGGATATACTCTTTCCGCATCATTCTTTTTATTTAACGATAGCCCGTCGTTCCCCGATTGGTTTTTCCTTATCCCCTTTCGCGACAAAAAATCGTAACGGCAGCACCTCCCTGTGCCGCCATTCTCATCGACTTATTTAGTTCGAGTTATTGGTATCAATTAGCTCATCGAGCGAATTGATATGGACCCCCTGTAGCGTAATCAACGTCGCAGGTTGATGGGTGTTTCCACCCGTTCCATCGCGATCAATAGACACCACGGTGTTTCCGCCGACATAACTCAGAGTAATATAGTTACCCAACGTATCGCTGGAACCATTCCAGCCGACCAACAGCGCCGAAACATCGATATGATCTCCCTGGGCGACCGAGAAATCGCTCCAGATATCGCTACCGTTGCCTCCGGTGTTGTCATCCGCCAGTAGGTTGTAAACCAGCGTATCGGCTCCCACACCCATGCTGAAGGTGTCATCGTAAGCGGTACTATGAACGCTATCGTCATTGACGCTGCCGGCGATCTGCGGGTGCAGATCGATCGTCAGATTCGCCGTCGAACTGCCGCCATCACTACTGATAAGGGTATAAGTAAATGTCTCCTTAGACGTTATTGCATCGGTATTCACACCCCCGTTCAACTGATAGGTGTAACCACCTTGCCCATTAATGGTCAGGATCCCGTATTCACCATACAGCACCGCATTTCCATTAGATGCGCTGGTTCCCGTATCGTTAGTTACTGTGCCATCAGAATGGAAGGTCCAGTTGGTCGCGATACCCAGATTGTTTTCGCCACTTATCGTAAAGCCGCTATGCAGCGAACCAAGCGTGTCTGGTGTTCCATTCGCATCGGAACCGTCGAGAATATTCCCTGCCACAGATTGCCCGACCGTCAGATGCGCATCGGTAAGGATCTCTGTTCCTGCTACGCTCGCTGACAGGTTGTAGGACAACGCCGTGCCAGCATGCATCGTATGACTAATACTCAGAGTATAATCACCTGCCGCCAGTTGTAGCGGAATGCCGCCGTTAACCATGTTCAGCGTCACAGTATCCGTATCGGATGACGGGCTAAGGAGAGAACCATCCAGAGCCATCGTCAGAGAACTCGTCCACACCGTTACATCTGTTGTGACACCGCCAACAGTGACATGATGAATAAGAGTGACCGTCCCAGAAAGATCGCCATTCAGTAGTGAGAGACCACTGGTTCGGTTACCACTCAAGTTGAGAGTGATAGATGCTCCATCCACCTCCCGGCCTTCAGCGATGGTAAAGTTCTGACTAGTGACTTTCGCCGCCGATGTCGCATTAGCCGCTACTGCCGTGTTTGGCACTGCAAGATTGCTGACGCTTTGTGTCCAGGTTACCGACTGCATTGCCGTTGCCGCCGACAGGGAGGCGATATCATCAACCGCTACCGGTGGCGTTGACTCAATGTTCATCGTCAGCGTAGTCGACGATGTATGACCCAGCCCATCCGTTATCGTGTAGGTGAAGACATCACTCTGACCCACCCCTGTTGTTCCATTAGCATGGTAACTATAACTACCGTCAGACTTGATTATCAGAGTACCGTATGTACCGTTAATCGTGACGCCGCCGGCAGTGACTGTTTCGATCTGCGATCCAAACTGAATGCTGCTTACGGTAATTTCATTACCTGTATCGCCAACATCGCCATCGCTATCGGTGTGCAGAACATTCCCCGTCACGTATTTAGTCGAATCTGTCACCTCCATACTAATGCTGGTGCCCAAATTCAGATTCAGTATCGAACCAATCAATCCTTCAGTAGTCGGCGACGAAATAACAACCATATAGTTACCGGCGCCAATTCTTTCAAATTCCCCTCCTCCCGCGTATTCAAGGCTTAATCCAAGGAAACCTGTCGGCGTTGCTGTAATTCCATCCTTAATAACGCCGACTATCTGGTTAGTGTCGGTATTGATCAGAATGAGATCCAGGGTAACGGCGCCTAGCGCGATGCTAAGGGCAGTGGACCCCGAAACGCCTAACGTCACATCCTGTTCAGTCCCTTCAGCCACAACAAACTTAAAGCCATTGGTCGGAAGCGCGACATTCACGGTATTCAGTAGCGACAGGCCCGCCACCTGAACGACATTGCCCCCCTGGATATCAAGATTATCTTCGACGTTGCCGACGTAATAAGCCTGCGTATCCGGATTAGCCTGGGCGGTCTCGACCTCCTGACCGATATTGATAGTCAGGGTGGTGGTTGATTGCAGCCCATTACCATCCGTAATGGTATAGGTAAATACATCCGCATTACCTGCCGACCCGGCCTTACCTGATGCCTGGTAGCTATAGCTGCCGTCAGCGTTAATAGTCAGTACGCCGTAAGCACCCGTTACCGATATGGTGCCGCCATTCACTGAGAAAGTCTCACCTGCAGCAGTGGTGGCCGTTACCGACGTTACCGTAAGGTCGGTACCGCTATCGGCCATATCGCCGTTATCCGATCCCTCCAGCACATTGCCTGTAACGGTACTTCCGCTATAACCGAGCGAATCGGTTACCGTTGCTTCTACAAAGGTGGCTACTCCTGCACCTGCGAGCGTGTTGATCAGGCTCACCAGAACTCCATCGGAATTTGGTGAGGATATCGCCAGCGCATAGCTACCAGCAGGCAGATTCTCAAAGGAAGCTGTTCCGCTATAGACCAACCCACCAAGCAACGTTGCGCTAATACTCACGCTTCCCGCGTCGATAGCAACTACGCGTCCAGTCGCGATATCAATCACCGACAGATCGGCTGTCAGCGTATTTCCAGCCCCCAGCAGATTGACTATCGACGTTAACAGCCCAGCCGTTGAAAGCAGAGACACGCCGCTGACATCAACCGTCATATCCTCTGTTGTGTTGTTGTCCACGTTGAAGCGGAAGCTACTGCCAGACAACAGCGACACATTAATCGTGCTCAGCAGCGAGACGCCAACCAGTTGCGAGAGATTGCCTTCAGTACCATTAAGATTGCCGTACTGCTGCACAACCTCAGAACTATTGGTATCAGGTATTGCCTCAACGGAATCCGAATCACTGTCCGAGTCAGAGTCGCTGTCAGAGTCGGAATCACTGTCAGAGTCGGAATCACTGTCAGAGTCGGAGTCGCTGTCGGAGTCCGAGTCGCTGTCGGAGTCCGAGTCGCTGTCAGAATCCGAGTCGCTGTCCGAGTCAGAATCGCTGTCGGAATCCGAATCGCTGTCGGAGTCTGTATCAGAATCGGCATCGGCATCACTTTCGCTGCCGCCAGGGTCGGTATCGCTGTCTGAGTCAGAATCCGAATCACTGTCCGCATCAGAATCAGTATCATCGTTCGGAGAATGCGACGAATGATCTTTATCGGAAGATCCTGCAATCATCGCCCCTATACCAAGCAAAGCCGCCCCGGCCATTACCCATGGAGCAATGCTGCCACCAGAACTGCCTGCAGCTAATAATCCTGAGATATCACTGATGAGAGAATAATGGGCATCGCTGGTTCCTGCCCCTTCAAGCCACCACAGAGCCCCACTATCGTCATCTTGTAAAACTAAATCGCTATGATGCCCATTGGCATCATTCACAAAAAAGTCTTTCAGCGTAAGAGTACTGCCGTCGTTTATTTTTAGAACAAGATCATTACCTTGCCTGGAGAAGGAACTGATGTCCTCTCGCTTAATATGCAACACAACAACTGACTGCGTGTTTAAGTTAACTTGATTGCCATCGACGGTGTATTTCACACCTGTATCTTTTGCTGTGATATTTATATTTTTCATCAGGACACACCCTTGGGATGAAGACGCAGCCAGAGATTTGAGATAATTCTTACTTATGCATCTTATTAGATATACCAGAAACTACGGACCCGCAAGGAAGTTAAGAAACAAAAATGAAATATATTGAAATAACTATAAGTTATTGATAAATATTGAAATAATAAAAAATCACCACATTTTGACATCTCATGTTTTTCTCATGCCAGGTTTGCATCTCATTACAAAACCCTCTGGATAAAAAATTATACTTTCAGGCTACGCCATATCTTTTCTTCTTTCACTTTATAGATCACAAAAAAAACCGTGATTCACATCACGAAATCAGCACGGTTTTAACACAGACATTTTTTAATAATTAAAAAATTTTACAGCAGTAATAACCTTATTTAAAACATGCCTAACTATATAAGAAAACAAGATCGCATTAGACCGTTTTTTATTAAACCGCATAATTAATATGGTCATCGCAATGAAATAAAAACACCATCTTCGATAAGGTTATTTTTAACCACAGAATTATAAAGCGAATAACGAAACGTTTCGCTAACAGAAATAAATCACCCGCAATTACTCCTTAAAAGAAGGGAATAAAAAACCCCGCTAACGCGGGGTTTTATTTTATTTCGCCAACCCTAGTCGCGGTAGTTCAATGGCCGGGCAGCGATCCATCACTACGCTCAATCCGGCTTCCCTGGCCAGCACCGCAGCCTGCTCATTGATCACCCCCAGCTGCAGCCATAGCGTTTTCGCGCCGATGGCTATCGCCTCCTGCGCTACGCCCCACGCCGCTTCTGAATTACGGAAGACATCAACCATGTCGACCTTTTCCGGAACGTCGGCGAGCGTCGCATACCCCTGTTGTCCCAGCAGCGTCTTGCCCGCCACCTTCGGCGAAACCGGGATAACGTGATACCCCTGATCCAGCAGATACTTCATGACCCGGTAGCTCGGACGGTCAGGCTTGTCGCTGGCTCCGACCAGCGCAATCGTCCGTGTCGAGGTCAGGATGCCAGCAATATCATTCTCTTTCATGGTTTCCTCCTGCTATTTCACCTAAGTGTATGCTAATCCGCAGCAGGGGGCCATCCAGCCTAACCCACAGATTCAGCAAAATTTTCATCCCCGATGCTTGCAGCGACAGCCACATTCAGTAATCTGTTTGCAGGTCAAAATGTGGAATGAAAATATGGAACTGACAACACGTACCCTGCCTGCGCAAAAACATATCGCGCTGGTGGCTCACGATCACTGCAAAGATATGCTGATGAAATGGGTTGCTCGCCATCAGGCGCTGCTGGCGCAACATATTTTGTATGCTACCGGCACTACCGGTAATCTCGTCTCCCGGGCTACCGGCCTGGAGGTTAATGCCATGCTGAGCGGTCCGATGGGCGGCGACCAGCAGGTGGGTGCCCTCATTTCAGAAGGCAAAATCGACGTGCTGATCTTCTTCTGGGATCCGCTGAACGCCGTTCCCCACGACCCGGATGTCAAAGCGTTGCTGCGCCTGGCCACCGTCTGGAACATTCCGGTCGCCACTAACGTCTCCACCGCTGACTTTATTATCCAGTCGCCGCACTTCGGTCAACCGCTCGATATTCTGATCCCGGATTATCCACGCTATCTTGCCGAGCGCCTGAAATAATCGAGCCGCGATTACGGCTTCCTGGCCACGGGCACATCCAGCGCCTGCAGGATCTCGACAAACGGCGAAGGTTGCGCCTTGTTAAATAACAGCCATACCCGGTGACGAGCGCGGGTGAGCGCCACGTACAACAGTCTACGCTCCTCCGCATCCGGAAAATCTTCCGGCTGCGGCAGGAGCGCCTGCTCCATAATCGACTCGCGCGCCGGGGCCGGAAACGCATCCTCCCCATCCTGTAGTCCCAACACAATGACAAAGTCAGCCTGCTGACCTTTGCTGGCATGAATCGTCATAAAATCAAGCTGCAGGTGCGGCCAGCGCGTCGCCGCTTTGTTGAGCGCCTCAGGCTTCAGATGGTGATAACGGGCAAGCAGCAGGATGCGCTGCTCGGGCTTAACGTAACCGCTCAGCTTATCCAGAAGATCGTCCAGCTTGTCGTCGGCTAACAGCGTGACGGCCTTTTTATCACCTGCCATAAGGCTGTTCAGCGGTTTGCTTAACTGATGCGGATTTTGCTGGATAAAGCCATTGGCTATTTCGCCGATACGCCCGTTAAAGCGATAGGTGGTATCCAGCGCACAGCAATCCCCTTCGCCAAAGTAGTGGTTGAATGCGGTGGTCAGAGAAAGCTGCGCCCCGCTGAACCGGTAGATCGCCTGCCAGTCATCCCCGACGGCAAAGAGCGTGGTTTGGCTATTCTGCCGGCGTAACGCGGCCAACAGCGAGGCTCGCTGCGGCGAAATATCTTGAAATTCATCCACCAGAATGTGTTTCCATGGGCTGACGAAGCGGCCTTTATCGAGAATATTGACCGCCTGATGGATCAGGCCGGAAAAATCGACCGCATTCTCGGCCTTGAGCGCCGCCTTCCAGTCTTTCATCAGAGGCGACATCAGCTTCACCCGTTTACTGAACAGGTCGCGTACCGCTTCCGGCGCCCCGGCAATCATCTCCGCCTGGGAGCCGCCGTGCATGCGCATCAGGCTCACCCAGTGGTCAAGCCGGCCGGCCATCCGCCGCTGCACCTTTTTGTCCTGCCAGAAGTCCCCCTCCGGCAGTTGCCAGCCCATCTCTTCTTCCAGCCACAGGCGCCAACCTTTCGCCTGCGCTTTTTTCTCCTGGCACTGCTTTTGCCAGCTTTTCAGCAGCAATGCGTGGCGGGCCGCAGTATCGCTTTCCAGCTTACTGATAGTGGGCACTTTTTTGCTGCCCTGCTGAATAATATGCAACGCCAGCGAATGGAAAGTACGCGCGGTAATATCATCTGATGCCAGACGCTCGCGGATCCGCTCATCCATTTCCTGCGCCGCCTGGCGGCCGAATGCCAGCAGCAAAATTTGATCTGCCGCGGCTTCTCCCCGCGCCAGCAGCCAGCCCGCTCGCGCCACCAGTACCGAGGTTTTACCGCTGCCCGCTCCCGCCAGCACCAGCAGGGAGCGCTCGCCGTTCACTACCGCACGCGCTTGTGACGCATTGAGCGGGGACGACTCAACGCTATCAAAAAATTCGCGATATTGCTCCAGCATCGCCTCGGTAAAGGCCTGGTTATGGGCCAGACGCGTCGCTTCAATATCGCCTAACCAGCGCTGACACTCCCGCCACAGCTCCCGGCAGTTATCAAAGGCATCAAGCCGACTGGTGGGCATCGGCAAACCAGTCAACGCATGGCGTATATTATCCTGAACATCCGCCACCTGCTGACGGGTTAGCCACTTGCCTTCTGCGCGAGTGTGCTCGATCGTCGCCAGCTGCTGCTTCAGCACGCCGGCGGCGATATTGCTCATCTCCGTGCTCCACTGCTGCCAGAGTGTGTGTAAATGATGATAAAAGCGCTGCGTTTCACTCCACTCGGTACCGTGCAAACGCACGACTTTCCCGTCCGGTAGCACAAACTCCAGTTCGCCCCAGACCAGACCGCGCTTACAATGCACTGACAATAACTGATTGAAAGGGATAAGATACTCATGACGATCGCCGGAAACTTTTACCCCGGCGTTCAGTAGCTGCACCCGATCATAAGGGTGCTGAGCCATGCGTTTGCCCAATGTTGTCGCTTTAAGTTCCATATAATGTCGATTTTCAATCAGGGTGGATTGTTTTTCAGTTTAACCGCCCCGGACCAGGTGCTCCAGCGCAAAAAAACGTTACAATCATCAGGTCTTATTATCCACCGGGCAAAACCGAGGCTTTATGCGTACCATTCTGAATATTTTGAACTTTATCCTTGGCGGTTTCGCCACCACTCTAGGCTGGCTACTCGCCACCCTGGTCAGCATCATTCTGATTGTCACGCTGCCGCTGACTCGTTCCTGCTGGGAAATCACTCGCCTTTCGTTATTTCCCTACGGTAACGAGGCGATTCATGTTGACGAGCTCGAGCCGGGGCGCAAAAACGGTCTACTGAACGCCGGCGGTACCGTTCTGAACATTCTGTGGTTCATTTTTTTCGGCTGGTGGCTCTGCCTGATGCACATTTTCAGCGGTATAGCTCAGTGCCTGACTATCATAGGCATCCCGGTGGGGATCGCGAATTTCAAAATCGCCGCCATCGCCCTCTGGCCGGTGGGTCGCCGGGTCGTTTCTGTGGAAACCGCGCGTGCTGCGCGTGAAGCCAATGCGCGTCGTCGCTTTCAGTAACCGAACGGAACACGGACATGATTAGCCCCCTGCTACGCCGCTACACCTGGAACAGCGCCTGGCTTTATAACGTACGAATTTTTATCGCGCTCTGCGGCACAACGCTGTTTCCCTGGTGGATCGGCGAAGTCAAACTGACCATCCCCCTCACCCTGGGCGTCGTGGCTGCGGCTCTGACCGACCTTGACGACCGTCTGGCCGGCCGTCTGCGTAATCTTGCCATTACTCTGGTTTGCTTTTTTATCGCCTCCGCCTCCGTGGAGCTGCTGTTTCCGTGGCCGCCGCTGTTTGCCCTTGGTTTGACCGTGTCTACCATCGGCTTTATTTTGCTTGGCGGCCTCGGTCAGCGCTATGCGACCATTGCCTTCGGCGCCCTGCTTATCGCCATCTACACCATGCTCGGCGTCACGCTGTACGATCATTGGTATCTGCAGCCGTTGTTCCTGCTGGCGGGGGCAGTGTGGTACAACCTGCTGACGCTGTCCGGGCACCTGATCTTTCCGATTCGTCCATTGCAGGACAACCTGGCGCGTAGCTATGAGCAACTGGCCCGCTATCTTGAGCTCAAATCCCGGCTGTTTGATCCTGACCTTGAGGATGAGAGCCAGGCGCCGCTGTACGATCTGGCGCTCGCTAATGGCCAGCTGGTAGCTACGCTTAACCAAACCAAGGTCTCGCTGCTAACCCGACTGCGAGGCGATCGGGGTCAGCGCGGCACCCGCCGCACCCTGCAGTACTACTTTGTGGCCCAGGATATTCATGAACGCGCCAGCTCATCGCATATTCAGTATCAAACCCTACGCGATCAATTTCGCTATAGCGATGTGATGTTCCGTTTCCAGCGTATGCTTTCGATGCAGGCGCAGGCCTGCCAGAAACTGTCGCGGGCGATTCTGTTACGCGAACCCTATCAGCATGATGCCCATTTTGAACGGGCGTTCATGCATCTCGATGCGGCACTTGAGCGCGTGCGCGCCGGCGGCGCATCCGACGAGCAGCTCAACGCCCTCGGGTATTTACTGAATAACCTGCGCGCTATCGATGCTCAGCTGGCCACCATTGAATCGGTGCAAACCACCGCGCCTGCCGGGAGTAATACCGAGACGCTGCTGGCCGACGACAGACTCGGCGGTCTGAGCGATATCTGGCTGCGCCTGCAGCGCAATATGTCGCCAGAGTCGGCCCTTTTCCGCCACGCAGTACGTATGTCGTTGGTGCTCTGCGCCGGCTATGCCTTTATCCAGTTTACCGGGCTCCAGCATGGCTACTGGATCCTGCTAACCAGCCTGTTCGTCTGTCAGCCGAACTATAACGCCACCCGCCATCGCCTGGCGCTAAGGATTATCGGCACGCTGGTTGGGGTGGCGATCGGCCTGCCGGTCCTGCTGCTGGTTCCCTCTGTTGAAGGGCAACTGCTGTTGATCGTCCTGACCGGCGTGCTGTTTTTTGCCTTCCGTAACGTGCAGTACGCCCATGCCACGATGTTTATTACGCTGCTGGTGCTGCTGTGCTTTAACCTGCTTGGCGAGGGCTTTGAAGTCGCGCTGCCGCGTATCATTGATACGCTGATCGGCTGCGCCATCGCCTGGGCAGCGGTCAGCTTCATCTGGCCGGACTGGAAATTCCGCAACCTGCCGCGGGTGCTGGACCGGGCAATGAACGCGAACTGCCGCTATCTGGACGCGATTCTGGAGCAGTATCATCAGGGCCGCGACAACCGGCTGGCCTACCGTGTCGCGCGTCGTGACGCCTACAACCGTGATGCTGAGCTGGCCTCCGTCGTCTCGAACTTATCGACTGAACCACGCGCGGATGCCACCCAGCGAGAAACCGCCTTTCGTCTGCTATGCCTTAACCACACGTTCACCAGCTACATCTCCGCTCTTGGCGCGCATCGGGAAAAACTGTCCACGCCGGAAATCCTCGCCCTGCTGGATGATGCAGTCTGTTATGTGGATGACGCCTTGCACCATACCCCCGCAGATGAACAGCGGGTGCAACAGGCTTTGAACAGCCTGCAAAGCCGGATCCATCATCTGGAACCGCGCGCGGACAGTAAGGAACCCTTGGTCTTACAGCAGATTGGCCTGCTGCTGGCGCTGCTGCCTGAAATCTGCCGCCTGCAGCAACGGGTCCACGCCCAAACCGAATAACAAGGCTTTTCCGCTACCGGGTAGCCGCCCATTCGAGAAGCTCCTGACGCCGTGGCGTCGGGAGCGCGGCGGCATGTACCCCGGCAATCGCCCCCTCCAGCGCCAGCAATACGCTCAGCGATAAAGAAGCATTATTTACGCGTAGCCTCAACCATGCCTCCTGCGCACCAACTTCCCGCAACGTCCTAACGTCCGGTATGCCCGCGTGAATCAGCTGCAATTCCATATGAAAGCTGATATTGGGTAAATCCTTCAGGCGGCCCGACGCCCGTCGGCAGTTCTTTTCGCGCTGCGCACTCTGCCACGACAGTAGCGATAGCCGAAAAAGCTGCTGCTCATCGCGCCATAAAGTGTCGTCAATTTGATAATACTTCAGCGGCACTATGCGGCCGTGTCGGCGCAGCGTTAACAGAGGATTACGATGTTCCACCCGATAAGCAGCGCTCTGCTCGCAGGCCTTCAGATAAATGTTCCCCTCGGCCACCATCGCAAACACCGTATCATCAATAGCCAGGCTGTAGCCGCCAAAGAGCGGACGAGTATGCAGTTGACCCAGCGGTGAGACGCAGGCCTGAAATTGCGGGAGCCGCGGACAAACTAGTTTTCTCATGATCATTCCTTTGTTAATCATGTAATTAAACTTAAGTTGTTAACGGATCCGCTAAGAGAAAACATAAGGGACTTCCCGGGCAGCAGCAAGATGATTTTCGCCGACTTTTTCACCAGAATGCGGTTTTGCGAGACGCTTTCAGAAAATCGCAAGCGTTGCAGCAATCGACAGGGAGAAATGAAACCATTAGCGCGCGTTAAGGATTGGATAATGCAGGGGCTTCTTTTGACAGATAAGGAACCACGAGAAGCGATTAAATTCCCGGCAGCAAAATGGCAAATTGCGGTTGATCTTTTCCCCTGGCGAAGATACTGTATATGCATACAGTAACTAAAGGCGGGATAGACTATGTTTACTTCAGCTCACGCAAACCGTTCAGCACAGGCTTCTGCTCCGGCAGGCCACTACGCTCATCGTTCTGGCGAACAGAACACCAATGGGCTGATCAGTGAAATTGTCTATCGTGAAGATCAACCCATGATGACGCAGTTATTGCTGCTACCTTTATTACAGCAGCTGGGTCAACAGTCGCGCTGGCAGCTGTGGCTCACGCCGCAACAAAAGCTCAGCCGCGAATGGGTTCAGTCCGCCGGTCTGCCGCTGTCCAAGGTCATGCAAATTAGCCAGCTCTCTCCCAGCCATACCATAGACTCAATGATCCGTGCCCTGCGCACGGGTAATTATAGTGTGGTTATCTGCTGGCTGGCGGAGGAGTTAACCGCTGACGAACACGAACGTCTCGTTAACGCTGCCCAGGTAGGGTCCGCGATGGGATTCATCATGCGCCCGGTGCGAAATCAGGGCACGCTCGGCAGACAACTCAGCGGGCTAAAAATTCACTCAAATTTGTATCATTGAGTGAAATTAGGATTATTCCTGGAATTTTTTTTACCGCTGGGAAAGGTACAGCGTTTTTTATGGTCTTTTTCGCGGAATGCCTGCCACACGGGGATTTCTGTCTTTTTTTCGTGTACGAAAATCAACCACATTTGTTAAATATTGTGTACACAACCCTTTTTTTTCATATGCCTGACGGAGTTCACACTTGTAAGTTTCGAACTAAGTTGTAGACTTTACATCGCCAG
>OIWS01001192.1_pt1 | contig 27651 bp, 22 predicted proteins | sample 1587611 | NCBI WGS metagenome assembly OIWS01 (sample SAMEA3888919, study PRJEB22519) | human gut metagenome | biome: human gut; feature: human-associated habitat; material: faeces | place: Denmark | collected 2010 | reverse complement strand
CTTCAACGATAGCAGGTAACATTGGGTTATAAAGACTTTCACCCATTACATCTTTTTCGGTCAACGTGACATTTAAGCGATCATAGTTGCGTTGATTTTGTTGCATGGTGATATCGACTAATTTTTTCCACATCGTGCGGCAATATTCATCTCCACCTTGCAATTTCACCACATAGTTACGGGCTTTTTCAGCGAAGGCTTCATCTTCATCATAGTGTTTTTTCGCTTCGCGATAGAACGCTTCCAGATCTTGAAGTTCCATTTCGCTCGCATGTTCATTTTCCATTTTTTCAAGATAAGCAATGAGCATACCAAATTGCGTACCCCAGTCCCCCACGTGGTTCGCACGAATAACGTTGTGACCTAAAAATTCAAGGGTACGAACAACGGCATCACCGATAATGGTAGAACGTAAGTGACCTACGTGCATTTCTTTCGCAACGTTTGGTGAAGAATAATCAATCACGATAGTTTGTTTTTCATTTGCGCTGACACCAAGATTTTGATCTTTTAATGCAGCAGAAACGTTATTCGCTAACCAAGTTGGATTTAAGAAAATATTAATAAAACCTGGACCAGCAATTTCAGTTTTTTCTGCGACATCAGAAAGATCAGCATGATCTAATACTTTTTGTGCAAATTCACGTGGATTTAAACCTAGTTTTTTAGCAGCAGCCATGATGCCGTTTGCTTGGTAGTCGCCAAATTGTGGTTTACCTGATTGGCGAATAAGCGCATCACATTGTTCATCTGCGCCAGCAGCAATCATCGCTTGTTTAATTTTATCGGATAAAATAGATTGAATATTCACGGTTTTTCCTAATCTTGAAATTGAATAATGAAAATAATCGGCTATGATACCGTTGTTTATAGATTTCTCAAAGTAAGAGCAGGAGAAAATGTCAAATTTAATGGAAAAATCGACCGCACTTTATCAAAAGTTGCCTTTATTTCAGGAAAAAATTCAGCAATTAGCTGCCGTCATGAATGTGAATTTAGCGGATTATCAAATTGATCATTTAGCTTTAAGAGCAAATACTGAAGAAAAAGCAAAAAATTGGCTGACAGAGTTATTAAAGTGCGGTAGAATTTTAAGCGATAATATCGTCAATGGGCGTCCTATCTATTTGATTGAATTAGATGAGCCAGTTGATTTCATTGGTCAGCCTGTCGATGTTATTGAATTACCGTTTCCTAAAAATAAACAATATCCCCAAGAAACTTGGGAACATATTGAAATTGTAATGCCGTTTTTATCTCATGAATCTGTTGAGGATTGGGTTAATCGAATTTGCAATACATTTTTATGGAAGGAACTAACTCAATTAACCATGAAGGTGAGCGAACCTAAGGTGGAAGGGGAGCAATTGCCCAATCCATCCATTGCAGTGAGTTTTGTTGATAAAACAGAAAATCACGTTTGCATAAAGGTTCATCCTTATACAATAAAGAAAATACTCGAGGTTTAGTGTAATGAAAAAAATTACCTTAGCATTAACTGTCTTATTAAGTTTAGGTTTATCAGCTTGTTCATCTCAATCACAAAAAGATGAAAGCGCTTATAAAGGTCAAGTTATCTTCACCGAATTCCAAGGTGATGATGTAAAATTAACCGTTCGTAAAAACGACTGCTCATACAAACAAGAAGGTGAAACAGAAGTTATCGTTCACAAATACGATTCAACTTTAGTAACTGGTGCTTGTGTGAAAGTATCTGACAACGGTCAAGGCGTGAAAAACGTTTCTACTTGGTCTCCAAGAAACCCAATCTAATTTATTTTTAGAAGGTTAGTTTTATGAAAAAAGTAACAGTAGCATTAGCACTTATGATGTCTATCGGCTTAACCGGTTGTGCAAACACTGATATTTTTAGCGGTGATGTGTATGAAGCTGGACAAGCAAAAGAAGCGCGTTCAATTAGCTATGGTACTATTGTTTCTGTTCGTCCTGTTAAAATCCAAGCGGATAATCCAGGTGTAATCGGTACAGTTGGTGGTGGTGCTTTAGGTGGTATCGCTGGTAGTACAATTGGCGGTGGCACTGGACAAGCAATTGCAACTGCAGTAGGTGCAATTGGTGGGGCGATTATTGGTAGCAAAGCTGAAGAGAAAATGAGCCAAGTTAATGGTGCAGAGCTTGTTATCAGAAAAGATAATAGAGAAGAGATCGTTGTGGTTCAAAAAGCGGATCCTAGCTTTAAAGCAGGTCGTCGCGTAAGAATCGTTGGCGGTTCATCATTAAATGTTTCTGTTATCAACTAACTTAAACGAAAAAATAGAAAAAAGCGAGCCATAATAAGGTTCGCTTTTTTTTATGTTTTAAATCAAAAGAAAGTGCGGTTGTTTTTTGCTTGAAAGTCAAAAATATGATAAAACTATCAACCGTTATTTCACATCAACAATAGGAAGCAAAATGTCAAATTTACAACAAGTTATTGAAGCTGCATTTGAAAAACGTGCGGAAATTACCCCTAAAACAGTTGATGCACAAACTCGTGCAGCAATCGAAGAAGTGATCGAAGGATTAGATAGCGGTAAATACCGTGTTGCAGAAAAAATTGATGGCGAATGGGTTACTCATCAATGGTTGAAAAAAGCGGTATTATTATCTTTCCGTATCAATGATAACCAAATCATTGATGGCGCTGAAACTAAATACTATGACAAAGTAGCATTAAAATTTGCTGACTATACCGAAGAGCGTTTTGCTCAAGAAGGTTTCCGTGTCGTACCTTCTGCAACCGTACGTAAAGGGGCATACATTTCTAAAAACTGTGTATTAATGCCATCTTATGTAAATATCGGTGCATATGTGGGTGAAGGTACCATGGTTGATACATGGGCAACTGTTGGTTCATGTGCACAAATTGGTAAAAATGTTCACTTATCTGGTGGTGTGGGTATCGGTGGTGTATTAGAGCCATTACAAGCGAATCCAACCATTATCGGTGATAACTGTTTTATCGGTGCACGTTCTGAAGTGGTTGAAGGCGTGATTGTTGAAGATGGTTGTGTGATCTCTATGGGCGTATTCATCGGTCAATCAACTAAAATCTATGATCGTGAAACAGGTGAAGTGTTCTATGGTCGCGTTCCTGCTGGTTCTGTGGTTGTTTCAGGTAGCCTTCCATCAAAATGTGGTAAATACAGCTTATACTGTGCAGTGATCGTGAAAAAAGTTGATGCAAAAACTTTAGGTAAAGTAGGTATCAACGAATTATTACGCTCTATTGAAGAGTAATTAAGATCTTATAGAAAATAAACCGCACTTTGAAATAACTTAGTGCGGTTTTATTTATTATAGATAATAATGATTAAAAAGTTTATTTTCGTTGTTTTTATATTTTTTTCTATTTGGGGAATGAAAAGCCAATCAGAAAAAAGATGGGATGCTCTCAAGCACCAAAATCATATTTTATCGGTATTCAATAAAGAAGCTGCTCAATCCATAGATTCTATAGACAATAACACTAAAATTTCTTCCTATATCATAATTAATTTTAAAGAAAATACGGAAATATCTCTAATTAAGGATACCTTGGCAAAGACTGGATTTATTTTTCAAAATGATAGATATTGTAAGGGAGCAGAAGAAATAGCTCTCTTTATAACTACTAAAATAAACCTCGTTTATCGTTATCCATCTAGAGATTGTGAAAACCATAAAAAAATGACCGCACTTGTAGATAAAGTGCGGTCATTTTCTTTTCTAAATTAGCGAATTATTTTTTTCTTGCTAACATTGTCGCAAATTTTAATTTAATGCGATTACCGTTTTCATCGGTTTTATGTAATTCGCCCATATTTTCGTTGTATTCTAAGAATTCCCAATCTTTGTAGTATTCTTTTAATTCACCTTCAGAGAACGTAAATGAGAACGCTAATGGACAAGGTACCTCAGGTGTAGACATCGCTGCTACAATTAAGTTATAACCACCTGGGTTGGTGTGTTCTTGCATATTATTAATAATGGCAGGAATTCGCTCACGATTTAAGAACATAAATACCACGGTAGATAAAATGAAGTCGTAGTTTTCTTGAATATTGGCGGTGTTAATATCATAAACCGCAGTTTTAATATTTAAGTTTTCTTTATCTTTAGTTTCGTTTAAGAAGGCAATGCTGTTTTCGTTGTGATCCCAAGAAGTCACATCATAACCTTTTAAACTTAAATAAAGGGAGTTACGACCTTGTCCGCAGCCTAAATCTAATACTTTGCAAGGCTTAATAATTTTAGCTGCATCAACCACATCACCATGTGTTGCAGTCATATTATATTTTTTGCTGAAGTAATCTTCTTTTTTGCAATAGAAGCCAAGCGTACATTCTAAGTCATCAGAAAGTGCTTCAACTCGGTGCCAGGCTTGTGGCTCGACAAACGGAATGTTACTTTCTGGCGTGAAAATATGCTCAGCAATAACATCACCATCTTCAGTTAGCTCATAAAACTTAAGTTTACCTTTTAATACCGTAAGTTTGCCCCAAGTGCCCACTTTTGTATTGTGTTTTTCTTGGAACATTTTAGGTAGTTTATCTTTTGTCCAAACCGGCATTTGTTTATAGCAGATAAGTTCGTTTGTCATAATGAATTCCTTTTAATTTGCATGATAAATAGCTGATTGATATGGTAGGGTATTTGATTCTATTTGGCAATAAAAAAGGCGACCGAAGTCGCCTAAATATTAAATTATTTTACTTGCATACCGGCAGTCACACCGCTATCAGCTGAAAGTAAGAATAAATCACTTCCGCCAGTACCAGCAGAAAGAATCATTCCTTCTGATACACCAAATTTCATTTTACGTGGTGCAAGGTTTGCAACCACAATAACAAAACGACCTTCTAATTCTTCAGGTTTGTTGTAAGCCGCTTTAATGCCAGAGAACACTTGGCGAGTATGGTCACCTAAATCTAATTCAAAACGTAAGAGTTTGTTTGATTCTGGTACAGCTTCGCATTTCAGTACTTTTGCCACACGCATATCGATTTTAGCAAAATCATCAATGGTAATAGTGTCAGCAATAGGTTCGACATTTGAAAGAGCGGTCGCTTTTGCCGCTGTTTTTTCTGTCGCTTTGTTGGTTTCAGCGAAAAGTGCTTTAGTTTCTTCTACAACTGCATCAATTTGTTTTTTCTCTAAACGAGAGAAAAGTGCTTTAAATGGAGTAAGTTGATGACCTAATAATGGTTGTGCAATATTATCCCATGTTAGTTCTGTTTGTAAGAACGCTTCTGCACGTTCAGCCAGTTTCGGAAGAACCGGTTTTAAGTAAGACATTAATACACGGAAAAGCTCGATACCCATTGAGCAAACTGCTTGTAATTCAGCCTCTTTGCCTTCTTCTTTTGCAATGACCCAAGGGGCTTTTTCATCAATATATTTATTGGCTTTATCAGTTAATGCCATGATTTCACGAATCGCTTTGTTGTATTCACGGCTTTCATAATAAGCAGCAATTTGTTCAGCTTGTGCAGTAAATTCAGCAAAAAGCGCTTCGTCTTCTAATTTATCTGCTAATTTGCCTTCAAAACGTTTTGTGATAAAGCCCGCATTACGAGACGCTAAATTGACTAATTTATTAACGATATCTGTATTGACTCGTTGAACGAAATCTTCCAAATTGAAATCAAGATCTTCGATGCGATCGTTTAATTTCGCTGCGTAGTAGTAACGCAAACATTCTGGATCAATGTGATTTAAATAGGTGCTGGCTTGGATAAATGTACCGCGTGATTTGGACATTTTTGCGCCATCTACGGTGACATAACCGTGAGCAAACACATTGGTTGGTTTGCGGAATTCGCTACCTTCTAACATCGCTGGCCAGAATAGACTGTGGAAATACACGATATCTTTACCGATAAAGTGATAAAGTTCTGCATCGCTGTTTTCGCCCCAGAATTCATTAAAATCAATGCCTTCACGATCGCAGAGATTTTTAAAAGAAGCCATGTAGCCAATTGGCGCATCCAACCAAACATAGAAGAATTTATCTTTTGCGCCTGGGATTTCAAAACCAAAATAAGGGGCATCACGAGAAATATCCCATTGTTGTAAACCACTTTCAAACCATTCTTGCATTTTGTTTGCAATTTCCGGTTGAAGTGAGCCTGAGCGTGTCCATTCTTTTAACATGCCTTCAAAAGCGGGTAAGTCAAAGAAGAAATGTTCAGATTCTTTGATGATTGGTGTTGCACCAGATACAGCAGAACGCGGATTAATTAAATCCATCGGACTATAAGTCGAAGCACAAACTTCGCAGTTATCACCATATTGATCTTCAGCTTTACATTTCGGGCAAGTCCCTTTGACAAAACGATCCGGTAAGAACATGTTTTTTTCAGGATCGAATAACTGAGAAATGACTTTTGTTTTAATGAAACCTTTTGCTTTTAATTTATTGTAAATCTCAGCGGTGAGTTGTTTGTTTTCTTCACTGTGAGTGGAATGATAGTTATCAAAACTGATATTGAAACCTGCAAAATCACGGACGTGATCGGCTTTTGCTTTTGCGATTAATTCTTCTGGTGTAATGCCTAATTTATCAGCATTAAGCATGATTGGTGTGCCGTGTGCGTCATCTGCACAGACAAAATGAATTTTATTACCACGCATACGTTGGAAACGCACCCAAATATCTGCTTGAATGTGTTCTAACATATGGCCTAAATGAATGGCACCATTTGCATAAGGTAATGCACATGTGACTAAAATTTTACGAGGTTGAGTTGTCATTATTTTTCTCTTATTCTTTTTGCAAAAATTGCGAGTATGTTACCCGATTAGTGTGATTTTTTCTAGTTTAGTTATACTTTTAGCTTAACATTTGAGGTGTAAAAGGGGTAGAATATCCCTGACAAATTTACTCTACTACCTACTACTATTAAAGGAATATTATGGCAACTGCTTTTTCTGAAAATTTAACAGCAGAACAACAAGCTCAGGTTCTGCAACTTTTCCAACAATTTCAACACCCAAGTTTGCAAAAAGATTTAATCGCATTAAATACTTTGAAGAAAGTAGAAAAAGGTGGCGATGTATTGCGTATTGAATTACAACTGCCTTTTGCATGGAACACTGGCGTGGAGCAAGTGAAACAACAGCTTTCTGATGCGTTATTAAAAGCAACGGATAGCAAAGAAATCAAATGGGTAGTGAATTATCAAATCGCAACGTTAAAACGTGCGAATAATCAACCCGCTGTAAAAGGTGTGAAGAACATCATTGCAGTGACTTCAGGTAAAGGCGGGGTAGGGAAATCATCCGTTTCGGTGAATCTTGCGCTTGCTTTACAAGCTCAAGGTGCTCGCGTAGGGATCTTAGATGCAGATATTTACGGCCCATCTATTCCACATATGTTAGGTGCGCCGCATCAACGCCCAACCTCACCAGATAACCAACATATCACCCCAATTAAAGCATATGGTTTATCAGCAAACTCGATTGGTTTCTTAATGGATGAAGATAATGCAACGATTTGGCGTGGTCCAATGGCAAGTAGTGCATTAAGCCAACTTTTAAATGAAACCTTATGGGATAGCTTGGATTACTTAGTGATCGATATGCCTCCAGGTACAGGTGATATCCAATTAACCCTTTCACAACAAATTCCTGTAACAGGAGCTGTAGTGGTTACCACGCCACAAGATATTGCGTTATTAGATGCCGTGAAAGGTGTATCGATGTTTGAACGTGTGTCTGTCCCCGTGTTAGGTATTGTGGAAAATATGTCTATGCATATTTGTAGCAATTGTGGCCATCACGAAGCGATTTTTGGTACCGGTGGTGCAGAAAAAATGGCACAAAAATACAATGTGAAAGTATTAGGTCAGTTACCGTTGAATATCCAAGTTCGTCAAGATTTGGATGCGGGTAAACCAACCGTGGTTGCTGCACCAGACAGTGAAATTGCAAAATCTTTCTTAGATTTAGCAGAGAAAGTATCAACTGAGCTTTACTGGCAAGGTTCTGTGATTCCAAGCGAGATTTTATTCCGCGAAGTGAAATAATCACAAAAATATCATAAAAATTAACCGCACTTTAGGTCATCCAAAGTGCGGTTATTTTTTTAGGTAAATTTGCTTATTTTAAATGATCCGCATCATTTATTTTCTCAACGCAAAAACCGTTCTCATCGTCATAATGCACAACACTAATTGAGGTGTTAATGAGCGATACTGATTTATCTTCATCGCGGTGATTTTGCCACGTTGCACCGTTTAATAACGCAAGCAATAAACGTAGAGTATGGCCATGCGACACAATAAGAATATTGCCTTGATCGTGGATCTTAATAATATCGTGCAATGCTTTCATGGCACGCTCGCCCAATTGTTCGAAGGTTTCGCCACCATTTACTTGCGCTTTGTAATTGGCAGGATCTTTAATGAGTTGCTGGAATTCAGGATGTTCTCTTAACGTATCAACAACTTTGCCTTCCCAAGAACCAAAATATTGTTCGTTTAAACCTTGGTGATGGAAAAGCGGAATATCTCGTTCACCAATAATATGAGAGGCTGTCGCGATGGTACGTTTTAATACACTAGAGTAGGCCGCAACAAAGGGAATGTTATTAAGTGCAATACCTGTTTTTTTCGCACCACTAATGCCTTCTTCGGTCAATGGGGAATCGCCATGACCTTGCATTAAACCTTCCGTATTCCAAACAGTTTTACCGTGGCGAATGAAATAAAAAGTCAGTTGTTTTTTCATTTTGCATGTCCATAAAAAAGATTAAGGAAGCCGAAACTTCCTTAATCATGATTTTAACGGGAGTAATAACCTGCCATTGAACTATATACGGCATTTTCTGCTTGAATGATGTTGTATTTCGCATTCAAGATAGAAAGTTGAGAGCTTTTCTCTGTGTTTGCCGCTGCAAGCCATTCACGTAATTCAGATACACCAGCATTGTAACGATCACGATAGTATTTGGTGATACGTTGGTTATAGCTGTGTGTTTTTTGCAAGTTAGCAAAGGAACTTTGTGCTTGTGTGTAGGCGAAGTAGTTGGTATCTACATCGTTCAAGGCTTTAGTAATGCTTTGCTCATAGTTTAAACGTGCAGTTTCATAATCTGCCTCAGAGATTTTCACGTTCCATTTCACCGTATTCCAGTTGAGGAATGGGAGGCTAATGCCGATTAACCCGGTACCCACTGGATTGTGCAATGCATTACCAACTTTAGTACCACTTGATGTTAAGCTGCCGCCTAAAGTCACTTCTGGGAACCAGCCTTTTTCAGTTGCTTTCGCATTTTTGAATGCACTGCTTAAGCGATATTGATAGCCTTTCACATCAGGACGATTCGCAATCACAGAAACGGGCACATTTAAATTTACGCCCACATTTTTTACATTAAGAATGTGTGGGAAGTTGATATTTAATGCTTCTTCCGGTTTTAAGTTCAGTAAGTTACGTAAAGTTTGTTCTGCTGTTTTACGTTGTGTTTGATAGTTGATCAAGTTGTTACGTGCGTTCAATACCGCTTGTTGTGCTTGATCTACACTTGCGCTGTCCGCCACACCTTGTGATAAACGACGTTGCATAATGCTGCTAATGTCGTTGTAGTATTTAATGGTTTCTTCGGTTGTGCTGATCGCATCATTCAAGTAGGCTATTTGATAATAGGTTGTCACAACAGAGTTGATGAGTGAAAGTTTCGTTGCTTCTAAATCTTCAGCCGTTGCTTTGTGTGACCATTCTGCGGCATCTGCAGTATCTGCTAAACGTTGCCATAAATCTAATGTATAACTCACATTTAATGCACCTTGATGGCTTACTGCTGAGCTACCACCCGTTTTCACGTTTTTACTTGCGGAAGATTGGGTTGAACCGCTAAATGCCGGAATTAAATTCGCGCCTGCAAGGTTTGCATTATATAGAGCACGATTTACGGCAACAGACGCTTTGGCTAAATCTTTGTTGTTAACTAATGCTTGTTCTACCACACGATTTAATTGTGAATCATTGTAAAGCGCCCACCAGTTTTCTTTTACATTAAATTGTTTGGTGATTTCCGCATAATTTTGGTAATCCTGCTGGCTCGCTTTATAAGAATCACCGATATTGGCACAACCTGCTAGAGCAGTTGCCATCGCGATTGCTAAGGTTAATTTTTTCATTTTTAACATGGATTTTTTCCTTTCTTTTTAATTAAAGTGCGGTCAAAAATTAGTGAGAATTTTAACCGCTCTTTTGAGTTTTACAAAATTTCTTTATTCTCTCGCAAGGGCGGTAATTGGATCTAATTGTGCTGCACGTTTTGCCGGCATATAACCGAAGATCACACCAATCAGGGTAGAGAAGACCACCGCTGCAACAATTGAGCCGGTTGAGAATGCCATCGTAAAGTCAGTCATAAATACGTTAAAGAGTAGACCGATTAAACCCGAAAGTAGAATACCCGTCACGCCACCAATTAAACAAATCAGCACGGCTTCAATTAAAAATTGTTGCAGAATGTTAAATTGTCTCGCACCAATAGCCATGCGCACGCCAATTTCTTTGGTTCGTTCAGTAACAGAAACCAACATAATATTCATTACCCCAATACCGCCTACAATCAAAGAAATAAAGGCGATAGAAGAAATGAGCAATTTCATTGTGCCAGTGGTACTTTCAATGGTTTGTTTAATGGTATCGCTATTCATGATGAAGAAATCTTTTTTACCATGACGCATGGTGAGCAATTCAGTAATTCCTTTTTCAGCGACAGTAGTATTCACCGAATCATCCACTTTAACGGTAATTGAACCAATTTTTTTACTGCCCGAAATACGATTCATCACGGTGGTATAAGGGGCATAGAGATTAAGTGAACTGCTTGCCCCGCCCATTTGTTTATCAGATACCACGCCAATAATACGTAATGGACGTTTATTAAACATCACAATTTTGCCGATGGGATTTTCATCTGGAAAAATCGACTTTTTCGCACTTTCATCGATTAAGGCTACTTGGTTGTTATCAGCAACATCTTGAGCAGAAAATAAATTACCGGATTTTAGTTTTAAGCCATCTACATCAAAATATTGTTCGCCTACACCTTTTAAACTGGTCGAGGAGAAAGTCTGGTTACCATAAATTAATGTGCCACTTGATGAGCTATTCGGCGTGACACTTTGTACATAGCTTTGTTGATTTAAAGCAGTGGCATCATTAATTGTAAGGTTCTGCATCTGTTCAGCACGACGATCGCCAAAACCAGTACCATTAAAGATAGTCATAGTACTTGTACCGATGCCTTTAATATTTGCTAAGATTTTCTGTTGTGAACCATTTCCCAATGCCACGACGGAAACCACGGAGGTAATCCCGATAATAATCCCGAGCATGGTTAAAAGAGAACGCATTTTGTGGGCGATAATCGCACTCACCGACATACGAAAGGCTTCTACAAATTGATCTTTGCTAAATCCAAAGTGCGATTTAGATTTGGTTGGATTTTTGACCGCACTTTTTACTGCTTCTTTTTGTGTATCGCCAATGATTTCACCGTCTTTAATTTCAATCACGCGATTCGCGCTGGCGGCAATTTCACGATCGTGGGTTACCATAATAATGGTGTGGCCTTCTGCGTGTAATTGACGCAGAATTTCCATCACCTTTTGACCGCTTTGTGAATCCAATGCGCCAGTGGGTTCATCGGCTAAGATAATTTCACCGCCATTCATCAACGCACGCGCAATACTCACACGTTGTTGCTGACCACCAGAAAGCTGGCTTGGTTTATTTTGCCATTTATCGCCTAAACCTAATTTTTCTAAAAGTTGTTTTGCACGAGAAAGACGTTTTTCTTGCGACATCCCCGCATAAATTGCAGGCAAGGCGACGTTTTCTGCTGCGGTCAAGCTCGACAATAAGTTATAGCGTTGGAAAATAAAGCCAAATTTTTGGCTACGTAAATCTGAAAGTTGATCTTTGCTTAATTCAATGGTTTCTTTTCCATTGATTTTGTAAGAACCACTGGTTGCCGTATCCAAGCATCCGATGATATTCATCAAGGTCGATTTACCGGAACCCGATTGCCCAATAATCGCGACGAAATCACCTTTTTCAATATTTAAAGAGACACTATTTAAAATATGAACGCGATTTTCACCTTCACCGAAGTAACGGTTGAGATCCTTAATTTCAATAATATTCATTAATTTTCTACCGCACTTTTAGAACATTCTTGGACCACGAGGCATAGAGCCAACCTGTTCACCATTGGCCACTTGTGACACGATAACTTTTTCACCTTCGTTTAAACCAGATTTGATTTCAGTTTGGAAATCATTTTGTACACCGGTTTCAACTTCACGCTGTTCAGGCTGATTTTTGTCATTTAATACATTGACAAAGCTTTTGCCATCACGTTTTTGAATAGCCATATTGGAAACCAATAACACGTCTTTTGCATTGGCAATTTTGATGTTGTTTTCTGTCGTCATTCCGATGCGTAAAGTATGATTAGGGTTATCAATTAATACGTTAGCGTAATAGTAAATCGCACTGGTTGTGGAGCTACTACTGCTTGAACTTGTCGAAGATGATGTTGAAGAGCTATCACTTGTCGTGGTATTGGCTGGATCAACAGAATCAATGACAGAGTGATACACCGTTTGGCTATCTGATAAAATAGTAAAGCTGACTTCTTGGCCTGCTTTAACTTTGGTAATGTCGCCTTCTGAAATTTCAGGCTTAATTTTCATTTTGCTTAAATCGGCAATGGTCACAATCGTCGGCGTCGTTTGGTTGGCATTAACGGTTTGACCTTCTGAAACAGGCACAGAAACAACGGTACCATCCATTGGTGCGGTGATTTTGGTATAACCCACATTGGTTTCTGCGGTATTTACTTCAATTTCAGCTTGTTTGATATTGGCTTCAATGGCTTCCATTTCGGCTTTCGCATTATCAAGTGTGCTTTTTGCACTATTCAAACTATCCAAAGACGTCGCTTTTTGTGTATAAAGTTTTGATAAGCGGTTATAGCTTGAAAGGGCTACATCATAAGCGGTTTTCTTCGCTTTTAATTGAGCTTGATAGCTGACTAATGCGGCCTTTTTGGTGTTTAAGGTATTAATTTGGGTTGTGGAATCAATATCCGCGATCATTTCGCCTTTTTTGATTTCTTGCCCTAATTTGACATAGAGTTTGGTGATTTTACCCGAAACTTGGGCACCAACATCAACTTCATTCACGCTTTCAACTGAACCAGAAGCGACAACTGTTTTTTCCACATTGCCACGTGTAACGGATTCCGTCAGATAAGTCGTTTCTTGTTTGCTATTGCTTGAGAAAAAATAATAAGCTGCGCCAGCAGCAACGGCTAATCCAAGTAAAATAAAAAAGCGTTTTTTCATAAAGACTTTGTTATCCTAAATAAAAATGAACGTTTGTTCAGTAAAGTGGTATTCTAAAGGTAAACTTTTCAGTTTGCACGAAAAATCTTCAAGTTAGACCTAAAAATCCTAAAAAATTCAGTCTTAATTTAATGAAAGTGCGGTTAGTTTTGTGATCAAATTCACAACGCCAGACTTTTCGTATAGAATGGGGAAATTATTTTCAATTTATTGAGAAATTTATGAGCAATACAGAACACACTCTAGAAAATGCGGAAAATACCCGCACACACAATTTCATTACTCAAATTATTGATGAAGATTTAGCTTCGGGTAAACACAAAAGTGTTCATACTCGTTTCCCGCCTGAGCCAAACGGCTATTTGCATATTGGCCACGCCAAATCGATTTGCTTAAACTTTGGCTTAGCAAAAGAATATAACGGTTTATGTAACCTACGTTTTGACGATACCAATCCGGTGAAAGAAGACGTGGAATATGTGGATTCCATTAAAGCCGATGTGGAATGGTTAGGCTTTAAATGGGAAGGCGAGCCGCGTTATGCGTCTGATTACTTCGATGCACTTTATGGCTATGCGATTGAGTTGATCGAAAAAGGTTTAGCGTATGTGGATGAACTTTCTCCAGATGAAATGCGTGAATATCGCGGTACATTAACTGAGCCAGGTAAAAACAGCCCATATCGTGATCGTAGTGTCGAAGAAAACCTCGCGTTATTTGAAAGAATGAAAAACGGTGAGTTTGCCGAAGGTACATTAAGTCTTCGTGCGAAAATCGACATGGCTTCACCATTTATGGTCATGCGTGATCCTGTGCTTTATCGTATTAAATTTGCGAGCCATCACCAAACTGGTGATAAATGGTGCATTTACCCAATGTACGATTTCACTCACTGTATCTCTGATGCGATTGAGCGTATTACACACTCTTTATGTACATTAGAGTTCCAAGACAACCGTCGTTTATATGACTGGGTGTTGGAAAATATCAGTATTGAACGTCCATTACCGCATCAATATGAATTCTCTCGTTTAAATTTAGAAGGTACGTTAACGTCTAAACGGAAATTATTGAAATTAGTGAACGATGGCATTGTAGATGGTTGGAATGATCCGCGTATGCCAACCATTTCAGGTTTACGTCGTCGCGGTTATACCCCGGCTTCGTTACGTGAATTCTGCCGTCGTATCGGTGTGACTAAACAAGATAACGTCGTAGAGTATTCTGCGCTTGAAGCATGCATTCGAGAAGATTTAAATGAAAATGCACCACGTGCAATGGCGGTGATTGATCCTGTTCGCGTAGTGATTGAAAACTTTGAAGGCGAAGAAACCTTAACGGCACCAAATCACCCAAATCGCCCTGAATTAGGTGAGCGTCAATTACCGTTTACGAAAGAGCTTTATATTGATCGTGCAGACTTCCGTGAAGAAGCAAACAAACAATATAAACGTTTAGTATTAGGTAAAGAAGTGCGTTTGCGTAATGCTTATGTGATTAAAGCAGAACGTGTCGAAAAAGATGAAAATGGTGAAATCACTACAATCTTCTGTACTTACGATCCTGAAACTTTAGGTAAAAATCCAGCGGATGGTCGTAAAGTGAAAGGGGTAATTCACTGGGTATCTGCAGTGCATAATCACCCAGCGGAGTTCCGTTTATATGAACGTCTCTTCACCGTACCAAACCCAGGTGCAGCAGAAGAAATCGAAAGCGTGTTAAATCCAACCTCTTTAGTGGTGAAACACGGTTTTGTAGAACAAAGCCTCGCAAATACCGAACCAGAAAAAGGTTACCAATTTGAACGCGAAGGTTATTTCTGTGCGGATAACAAAGACAGCCGCCCAGAGCACTTAGTGTTTAACTTAACCGTAAGCTTAAAAGAAGGCTTCTAATTCTAAACAACAAAGTGCGGTCAAAAATCACGTAAATTTTGACCGCACTTTTTTATTGGTTTCACTATGCAATTTGAATCTCATTTTTGGCAAACAAAATCGCTCCTTGAAATGACGGAATCCGAATGGGAAGCCCTATGTGATGGCTGCGGGAAATGCTGTTATCGAAAATACATTCAAGGGCGAGGCAAACGTGAAAAACTCTATTACACACGCATTGCTTGCAATCTATTAGATGTAGAAACAGGAAAGTGTCGTAATTATCCTGAACGTTTTAAAATCGAAAGTGATTGCACCAAATTAACCAAAAAGAACTTGCCTGATTTTGGGTGGTTGCCGAATACCTGTGCGTATCGTTTATTGTATGAGGGGAAACCTTTGCCCGAATGGCATCCCTTAATCAGTGGTGATCCTAATTCAGTGAAAAATGCAGGTGTTTTAATTCAAGATGGCGTACATGAAGAAGATGTCATTGATTGGTTTGAATTTGTCATTGAAACTGAATAATTTAAATTTCGTTGTTTTTTTATTCTCTTTAAACTTTGTTTTTTGATTTAGGTCACAATTTGCAAGATTGGCAATTGTATTTCAATTGTGCTTACTTATAATACTTATTAAGTATTATATAGATGTATCATTCTTTGTATGCAAATGTCCTTATCACTTAAACAATCTGCTGAAAAACTTGGCATTTCGTTTTCCCATTATGATATTGATGGGCATTTGATTGATGCATCGCCAACCAGTATTGATTATTTTATCGAGCAGTTGCAATTTCCTCCGAATATTGGACAAAATCAGCCGTTCCAAAATGTCATATGTGCCTTTGAAAATGAGCCCATTCATGATGATTTAATCGCGTTTTCTTCTCCTCCTGATGCTTCTTTGCGTTATCAATTGCTCGACGAGCAAAACCAAATTCAGTTTGAAAAAACATTCCATATTCAATCGCACTTTCATTCATTGTCTGCTTTGCCTTTTATCTATTATCGTTTAATGCTTTTTGCCGCTCAACAAACGAGAAAATACAATAGGTTGTAAATAATCAAGCTTACAAAGCATAAAGGAGTATGTCATGACGAAATTAGTCGCTCAATCAGTAATTAATTCATTTTTTGATGGCAAACATGCCGATCCTTTTGCTGTATTAGGCATGCATGAAACTCACAATGGTATTGAGATTCGTGCTTTATTACCCGATGCAGATAAAGTCGAAGTGATTGATAAAGAAAGTCAATCCATCGTTGTTGAACTAGAAAAACTGGATGACCGCGGATTTTTTGCTGCTATTGTGCCGGAGATTCACCATTTCTTTACCTACCAATTAAAAGTGTATTGGGGCGTAGAAGCCCAAATTATTGAAGATCCGTACCGTTTCCATCCGATGATTAATGACTTGGATCAATGGCTATTGGCGGAAGGTTCGTTATTGCGTCCTTATGAAGTATTAGGTGCACATTTTACTGAATGTGACAGTGTACCGGGCGTAAATTTCCGTGTATGGGCGCCAAATGCTAAGCGCGTTTCGTTGGTAGGTGATTTTAACTATTGGGATGGTCGTCGTCATCCAATGCGTTTCCATCCGGCAAGTGGTGTGTGGGAGTTATTCTTACCAAAAGCCAGTTTGGGGCAACGCTATAAATTTGAATTGATTGATTGCAACGGCAACCTTCGTTTAAAAGCTGACCCTTATGCATTTAGCTCTGAATTACGTCCGGATACTGCATCAGAAATCAGCATGTTGCCGGATGTAGTCGAAATGACGGAGCAACGTCGTAAAGCGAACCAACGTAATCAACCTATTTCGATTTACGAAGTACATTTGGGATCATGGCGCCGTAATTTAGAAAATAATTTCTGGCTTGATTATGACCAAATTGCTGATGAACTTATTCCTTATGTAAAACATATGGGTTTTACGCATATTGAGTTTTTACCGCTCTCCGAATTTCCATTCGATGGCTCTTGGGGCTATCAACCGATAGGGCTGTATTCACCAACGAGTCGTTTTGGTACACCAGAAGGCTTTAAACGCTTAGTCGAAAAAGCCCATAAAGCAGGCATTAATGTGATTTTAGACTGGGTGCCAGGGCATTTTCCAAGTGATACACACGGCTTAGTCGCATTTGACGGTACAGCCTTATATGAACATGCTGACCCACGTGAAGGCTATCATCAAGACTGGAATACCTTAATTTATAACTATGGTCGTAATGAAGTGAGAAACTTCTTATCCAGTAATGCACTGTATTGGCTTGAACGATTTGGTGTAGATGGTATCCGTGTAGATGCGGTCGCATCAATGATTTACCGCGATTACAGCCGTGCTGAAGGCGAATGGATTCCGAATCAATATGGCGGTCGTGAAAATTTAGAAGCCATTGAATTTTTAAAACATACCAACTGGAAAATCCATTCTGAGGTGTCCGGTGCGATTTCGATTGCGGAAGAATCCACATCTTTCGGTGGCGTAACCCATCCGACAGAAAACGGTGGTCTTGGATTTAATTTTAAATGGAACATGGGCTGGATGAATGACACCCTAAGTTATATGAAACTCGATCCAGTTTATCGTCGTTATCATCACGACAAAATGACCTTCGGGATGATTTATCAATACAGCGAAAACTTTGTATTGCAACTTTCTCACGATGAAGTTGTACATGGCAAATGTTCGTTACTTGGCAAAATGCCGGGCGATGCATGGCAAAAATTCGCTAACTTGCGTGCTTACTACGGTTATATGTGGGGCTATCCAGGTAAGAAATTATTATTCATGGGCAATGAATTTGCTCAAGGTCGCGAATGGAATTATGAAGAAAGTTTGGATTGGTTCTTACTTGACGAAAACCATGGTGGCCTATGGCATAAAGGTGTATTGCAATTAGTCAAAGATTTGAACGGAATTTATCAAAAAAATGCACCGCTCTTTGAATTAGACGGTGAACCGGAAGGCTTTGATTGGTTAGTGGTGGATGATGCGGAAAATTCAGTCTTTGCTTTTGAACGTAAAAGCAGTGATGGTGAACGCATTATCGTGATCAGTAACTTTACTCCGGTGCCACGCGAAGGCTACCGTATCGGTGTAAATGTAGCGGGTGAATACGAAGAAATTTTGAATACTGACTCAATGTATTATCAAGGTTCAAATGTAGGTAATTTCGGCTCTGTGAAAAGCGAAGCGATTACAAGTCACGGACGTGACAATTCGATTAGCGTGACCATTCCGCCACTCGCAACGATCTATTTAAAATATAAAGCATAACAATCGCGAAAAACACAATGTTTAGTATTTATAACAATGGCAAACCTTCCCCAATGGGATATTCTCAAACGCTGGAAAACGGCCTAAAAATTTCGAATTTTGCGCTGTTTTCTAGTGCGGCCGATGCTGTTGAACTTTGTTTGTTCCGTGATGGCAAAGAAAGCCGTTTTGCCATGAGCAGAACCGATGATATTTGGCATGTGGCAATTGAAGGCGTTGAGTTAAATGATGAGTATGCGTTCAGAATCACAGGCAAAAATAACCGCACTTTAGCCAATCCGCAAAAGTTAATGCTTGATCCTTATGCCAAAGCAGTAAGCCATAAACCGGATTTAAGCTCACCAGAATCTCGTTCAATTTTCGTGTTAAATGATGAACGAGATAATGCCGCCGTTGCACCTAAAGGCCACATTATTGACGAGCATTTTGATTGGTCAGGGGATTGCAAACCGTCCATTCCTTGGGCTCAAACCATTGTGTATGAACTGAATGTTAAAGGATTTAGCCAATTAAATTCCCGTATTCCAGAAAATATCCGGGGTACTTATGCGGCGTTGGCTCACCCCGAAAACATTGCGTACTTTAAATCATTGGGTATTACCAGCCTTGAATTGCTTCCAGTGAATTTCTTTATTGATGAACCACATTTACAAGAAAAAGGATTACGTAATTATTGGGGCTACAACCCACTAGCCATGTTTGCTTTAGAACCAAGTTACGCAGCTGATCAAAAACAGCCTTTAAATGAGTTTAAGAGCATGGTGAAAACCTTGCATCAAGCGGGCATTGAAGTGATTTTAGATGTGGTGTTTAACCATACGGCTGAATCCGAAAAATCATTTCCGACATTTTGCCAGCGTGGTATTGATGACAAAACCTATTACTGGCAAAACGAGCATGGTGATTACCTCAACTGGACGGGTTGCGGCAATATGCTCAATCTTTCTAATGATGTCACTCGCAAATGGGTATTAGATTGTTTACGTTACTGGGTAACAGAATGTCATGTGGATGGTTTCCGTTTTGATTTAGCCACGGTACTTGGTCGTGAAACACCAGATTTCAATCCAAATGCACAATTGTTTACGGAAATGGAACAGGATGACGTTCTACAACAAATTAAATTAATTGCTGAACCTTGGGATATTGGTCATTACGGCTATCAAGTTGGTTATTTTCCTGCTTATTTCTCTCAATGGAATGATCGTTTCCGCGATGATATGTGCCGTTTTTGGTTGTGGCAAAGTGGTGAAGTGGGGGCCTTTGCAGAACGTTTTGCTGGCTCTAGCGATATTTTTAAACGAGAAGAACGATTACCGCATGGTAGCTTGAACTTTATTACTGCTCATGATGGTTTTACGTTACGAGATTTAGTGAGCTATAACCATAAACACAATGATGCTAATGGTGAAGAGAACCGTGACGGACGCAATGAAAATTATGGCTACAATCATGGCATAGAAGGTTCTCAACTGGATTTAGCTGATGAATGGCAAAGTGCGGTCGAAAATAACCGTGTTTTATCAGAAAAAGGTTTGTTAGGCTCTTTATTACTGGCAAATGGTGTACCCATGCTGCTTGCTGGAGATGAGTTCGGCAACAGCCAATATGGCAACAACAATGCCTATTGCCAAGATAACGAAATTACGTGGTTAAAGTGGGATGATTTTAACCAAACCTTATTTGACTTTACCAAGCAAACCATTGCATTTCGAAAAAAAATTCAAAGTTTGCAACAGGAGGCTTGGTGGTCGGATGAAAATGTCGAGTGGTTGAATACTGGGGGAAACCCTATGACACTAGACGATTGGCATAATCGGGAAAGCAAAGCCCTACAAGTTATGTTGGACGGCAAATATCTTTTCTTAATTAATGCAAAAACTGAACCGCAATCTTTTTATTTGCCAAAGGGTAAATGGAAAAAGATTGCCGAAACTGAAAATAGCGTGATTCAACAATGTGATGTGAGCGGTATAGCATTTGAAGTGTTGGAACATATGGATGATGAAAACGATGGAGTTTGTTATGAAAAGTGATCTTAATAAATATGAATTAGTTAAAGATACTTTAGTGCTTATTTTGGCTGGTGGTCGTGGTTCCCGTTTACATGAATTAACCGATAAACGTGCTAAACCTGCGTTATATTTTGGCGGTAATCGTCGCATTATTGATTTTGCGCTTTCCAACTGTATTAATTCAGGCCTGAATCGCATTGGGGTCGTGACCCAGTATGCCGCTCACTCTTTATTACGCCATTTACAAACAGGTTGGTCATTCTTACCGCAAGAGCGTGGTGAATTCGTTGATATGTTACCTGCCCGTCAACAAATTGATGATTCTACGTGGTACCGTGGTACAGCGGATGCGGTGTATCAAAATATGGCGATTATCCGTAATCACTATCGCCCAAAATACATTTTGATTCTTGCCGGCGACCATATTTATAAACAAGATTACAGTGTCATGTTGATGGATCACGTGAGAAGTGGAGCAAAATGTACAGTAGGTTGTATTGAGGTACCGCGTTCTGAAGCGAGTGAATTTGGTGTCATGGCGGTAAACGAAAACCTTAAAGTGAAAGCCTTCGTTGAGAAACCAAAAGATCCACCAGCAATGGTTGGTAAACCAGACATTTCATTAGCTTCCATGGGGATTTATGTCTTTGATGCAGAATATCTCTATAAAATGCTTGATAGAGAAGTAAACACACCTTGCACATCTCATGACTTTGGTAAAGATGTCTTGCCAAAATGCTTGGAAGAAGGCGTGCTTTATGCGCATCCATTCAGCCGTTCTTGTATGGGCCGAAACACTGAAGGTGAAATTTACTGGCGTGATGTGGGTACACTTGATAGCTTCTGGCAATCTAATATCGATTTGGTTTCAGAAAATCCACAATTAGATATTTATGATCAAAGCTGGCCAATTCGTGGTAATCCAGTACAGGCTTATCCATCTAAATTCTTCTATAAAAAAGCGAATGTCAAACCAGTGGATAACTCGCTTATCGGTGGTGGCTGTGTGATTACCGATGCATCTATTAGTAACTCGGTGTTGTTTGATAGAATCAAAATTGATGAAGACTCTTCAGTTGATCACTGCGTCGTGTTACCGCAAGTGCAAATTGGTAAAAATTGTACATTGAAAGATTGTATTATTGATCGCCATTGTATTATTCCAGATGGTATGGAAATCGGTGTGGATAAAGCCCTCGATAGTAAACGTTTCCGTGTAAGTTCTACCGGTAAAGTTGTACTTGTTACATCAGCAATGTTGAAAAAATTGCAGGGTGAAGAAGTCACTAACGAAGAACATTTGGATTAAAGTGTGGTCAATTTTGACAGTGTTTTAAGTGAACTAAAAAGATTGTGCTGTTATCAATGACAGCACAATTTTAAGTATAAAAGGAAAATTATGAGAGTTTTACATGTTTGCTCGGAGCTGTATCCCTTACTCAAAACTGGCGGACTAGCTGATGTTTTAGGAGCATTACCTTTTGCACAAAAAGAAATTGGTATAGATACGCGTATTTTATTGCCGGCTTATCCAAAAATTTCTGCAGGTATTGAGAATACGCATGTTATCACAGAATTTGATAATTTTGCTGGTCATGTTGTATTGCGTTATGGCGAATACAATGGCGTGGGGATTTATCTGATTGATGCACCACATCTCTATTGGCGAGAAGGAAATCCTTATCATGATACCGATTACAACGATTATGCCGATAACTATAAGCGTTTTGCGTTATTAGGTTGGGTGGGGGCAGAGCTTGCGACAGGCTTAGATAGTTGGTGGCGAGCTGAAGTGGTTCATGCCCATGATTGGCATGCGGGCTTAGCCGCCGCTTATCTCTTCAATAAAGGTCGTCCAGCAAAATCGGTATTTACGATTCATAACTTGGCTTATCAGGGACAATTCGCTCATCGCCATTTACATGAAATTGGATTGCCAGAAGGCATGTTCCATGTTGATGGTTTAGAGTTATTTGGCCAAATTTCATATTTGAAAGCAGGTCTCTATTATTCTGATATGGTCACAGCAGTGAGTCCAACTTATGCGAAAGAAATTACCACACCAGACTTTGCTTATGGCTTACAAGGCTTGTTAACAGGTTTACGTGAAGCTGGCAAGTTGGTGGGGATTTTAAATGGTGTTGATCAAGAAATTTGGCATCCAAGTTGTGATGCTTATATTCAGCATCACTACAAATTGAAATCCATCGCGGGTAAGAAGAAAAATAAAGCGGATTTACAAGCTTATTTTAATTTGCCACAACAACCTGATGCACTTTTATTTGTGATGGTGACTCGCTTAACGGAACAAAAAGGCGTGGATTTACTGATTGCCACAGCGGATGAAATTGTTAAACAAGGTGGTCAATTAACTATTCTCGGTTCTGGTGCAAAACATTTGGAAGAGGGAATTTGCCAATTAGCACAACGTTACCCAGAAAATATTGCAGTAAAAATTGGCTATGACGAAGCGCTTTCACATTTAATGGTTGCGGGTGGTGATGTCATTTTAGTACCAAGTCGTTTTGAACCTTGTGGATTAACTCAATTGTATGGCTTGCAATATGGCACATTGCCGCTTGTTCGCGCAACAGGAGGATTAGCCGATACTGTCACGAACAGTACAAGTGAAACCATTAAAGAGCGTACTGCAACAGGTTTTGTATTCCAAAAAGCCGAAGCAGATGATTTACGAAGTGCTATCCAGCATGCCTTTGCCTTGTGGCAAAAACAACGTGTTTGGGCGATGGTGCGTAATAATGCCATGGCACAGGACTTTAGTTGGAAAAATGCGGCCGCTCAATATGAGCAGCTCTATTTAAGCATTTTAAACTCATAATTCAATGGATTGACTCCCTCTTCGAAATAATCGCCTTTGAAGGGGGAATTTTTGTTGTTTTTTTCGTAAAAAAGCTTAAAATTTGCGCGATTTTTTTATTGAGGTTTTATTTTCTATGATCATGGACAATTTTGATTCGCCATTTCTCTACAATCGACCAAGTCTTGATGTTGAAGGCGTGAAAAAAGCAATTGTTTATAAATTAATTTTCTTAATTGGTCGTTCACCAAAAGAGGCGAGTCAACGTGACTGGCTAAATGCAACCCTTCATGCGGTGCGTGATTTAGTGACTGAAGGCTGGATTACCACCGCTCGTCAATCTCGTGCAGAAGAAACCCGTCGTGTTTATTACCTTTCTATGGAATTCTTAATCGGCCGTACACTTTCTAATGCGATGATCGCAGAAGGTGTTTATGACGTGGCAGAAAAAGCCCTGGCTGAATTAAATGTTAATTTGGAAGAGATTATTGAAAAAGAAGTGGATCCAGGTTTAGGTAACGGGGGGTTAGGTCGCCTTGCTGCTTGCTTTATGGACTCACTGGCAACATTAGCCATTCCTGCGATGGGTTACGGTATTCGTTATGAATACGGTATGTTCCGTCAAAAAATTGAAAATGGTCAACAAGTTGAACGTCCGGATGATTGGTTGGAAAAAGGTGCACCTTGGGAATTTATGCGTCCATCAAAACGTTTCAGTATTGATTTTGGTGGTCATATCTATTTTGAAGATAAAAAATGTATCTGGAATCCGGCTGAAAAAGTGACCGCACTTGCATACGATCAAATGATCCCAGGCTATAAGAATGATTCGGCATCGACTTTACGTTTATGGTCGGCGCATGGTGGAGAGTTATTTGATTTAGCTGAATTTAACCGTGGTGATCATTTAGCAGCGGTGGCAACGCGTTCAGCTAACCAAAACCTTTCTCGTGTACTTTATCCAGATGATTCTACCTGGAATGGTCGTGAGTTACGTTTACGTCAAGAGTACTTCTTGGTATCTGCATCTTTGCAAGATATTCTCCGTCGCCATTTAAGAACACACGGTACATTGAATAATCTTGCTGATAAAGTGGCGATTCACTTGAATGATACCCACCCGGCATTAGCGATTCCTGAGTTGATGCGTATTTTAATCGATTTACACGGTTACTCATGGCAAAACGCTTGGGATGTGACTCGTCGTATTTTCTCTTATACTTGCCATACTTTAATGTCAGAAGCATTAGAAACCTGGCCGGTAGAAATGATGGCGAAGATCTTACCGCGTCACTTACAAATGATTTTTGAAATTAATGATCATTTCCTTGAATATGTGAAAACGTATGTCACGACTGATATGGACTTTATCCGTCGCGTTTCACTTATCGAAGAAGGATATCAACGTAAAGTGCGCATGGGATGGTTGTCTGTTGTTGGTTCACATAAAGTGAACGGTGTTGCGGCGATTCACTCAGATCTTATGGTGACATCAACCTTTGCTGATTTTGCTCGTATCTATCCAGAACGTTTCACCAACGTAACAAACGGTGTGACACCACGTCGTTGGCTTGCCGTAGCAAACCCGAAATTAGCGGCTTTATTTGATCAATATATTGGTTCTGAATGGCGTTGCGATTTAAGCCAAATTGAAAAACTTAAAGCCTTTGCAGATAAAGGTGAATTTAAGCGTGCTGTAGCAGATATCAAATACGATAACAAAGTGAAATTAGCACAATATGTGAAGAAAACACTTGATATCGATTTAGATCCACATGCTTTATTTGACGTACAAGTAAAACGTATTCACGAGTACAAACGTCAAATGCTTAATGTGTTACACATTATTGCTCGTTACAACGAAATGCTTGCTCATCCAGAAAAAGATTGGCAGCCACGTGTGTTCATTTTAGCAGGTAAAGCGGCTTCAGCTTACTATGCAGCAAAACAAACCATTCGTTTAATTAACGATGTCGCGAATGTTATCAATAATGATGAACGCTTAAAAGGTCGTTTAAAAGTTGTCTTTATTCCGAACTACAGCGTAAGTCTTGCACAATTAATCATTCCAGCGGCAGATATTTCTGAGCAAATCTCTCTTGCAGGAACAGAAGCATCAGGTACCAGTAACATGAAGTTTGCCTTAAATGGTGCGTTAACATTGGGTACGCTTGATGGAGCGAACGTTGAGATTTTAGATAATGTTGGTGAAGACCACATCTTTATCTTTGGTAATACGGTTGAACAAGTGGAAGCATTACGTCGCGAAGGTTATCGTCCGTTTGATTATTATCAAAATGACGAGCAATTACGTGAAGTTATTGACCAAATTATCCGTGGTGATTTCTCGCCGGAAGAACCGAACCGTTATCACTCTCTCATTCAAGGTTTACAATACCACGATTATTACCAATCTTTTGCTGATTTCCGCAGTTATGTGGAAGCGCAAAAAGCGGTAGATAAAAAATATCAAGATCGTGATGTATGGATAGCAAGTACCATTCAAAATATGGTGAACATGGGCTTCTTCTCATCAGACCGTACAATTCTTGAATATGCGAAAAATATCTGGAAAATTGAACCGTTAAAACTCGAGAAGTAAGTTCTTTTCCACTCATAGAAAACCCTGTCGGATTATTTCCACAGGGTTTCTTTTTATGCTAAAATCCACCGTCAAATTTATTGTTCATTCAGATTAGGAAAAAGTATGAAAGTTTTAGAAGGTGCGGTAGCTGCGCCAAATGCTAAAATCGCAGTGGTGATTGCTCGTTTTAACAGTTTTATTAATGAAAGTTTATTAGAAGGTGCGGTAGATGCATTAAAACGTATCGGCCAAGTGAAAGATGAGAATATTACAATCGTTCGTGCACCAGGTGCGTATGAACTTCCATTAGTAGCACGTCGTTTAGCTGAAAGCAAAAAATTTGATGCAATCGTGGCATTAGGTACGGTGATCCGTGGTGGTACAGCTCACTTTGAATATGTAGCGGGTGAAGCAAGTAGCGGTTTAGGTCAAGTAGCAATGCAAGCTGAAATTCCTGTGGCATTCGGTGTTTTAACAACTGAAAACATTGAACAAGCTATCGAGCGCGCAGGGACCAAAGCAGGTAACAAAGGTGCAGAAGCAGCATTAACTGCACTTGAAATGGTGAACCTTTTACAACAAATTGATGCGGCATAATTCCAATGACAGAGAAAAAAGAACCTGTAAAAAAAGTATCGCCACGTCGTAGAGCGAGAGAATGTGCGGTTCAAGCATTATATTCTTGGGCGCTCTCTGGTAATGCACCAGAACAAGTGGAACTCACTTTCGTTGTGGATCAAGATTTAAAAGGTGTGGATAAACCTTATTTTAGCCGCCTTTTCCGTCAAACCGTTGCGAATGTAGAAGCTGTTGATTTCTCAATGAGCCATTATTTAGATCGCGCATTAGATGAATTAGATCCGATTGAAAGAGCTATTTTACGCTTAGCGGTTTATGAACTTCAATTTGAGCCTGATGTGCCGTATAAAGTGGCGATTAACGAGGCAATTGAGGTGGCGAAAGTGTTTGGTGCAGATGAAAGCCATAAATACATTAACGGTGTATTGGATAAAGTCGCTCCTGCATTAGGTCGCAAATAATTATTCAAATGTAGGGTAGACAAATGTCTGCCCTTTGTTTTTGAGTGCAAAGATAAAATGAGTACGGGTGAATTTGATCTTATAGGGCGATATTTCTCAATACAAAAAGGCAATCAACACTTTGTTGATTTCAGTATTGGGGATGATTGTGCGATCACTCATATTCCAGAAGGCTATCAGCTTGCGATTACCACCGATACAATGGTCGAGGGCACGCATTTTTTATCTTCCATTTCTCCCCAAGATTTAGCGTATAAGGCTATCGCGACAAATCTAAGTGATTTAGCTGCTATGGGCGCTAAACCCGCTTGGATTTCTCTTGCACTCACATTACCTGAAGTTGATGAAAACTGGCTAAGCCAATTTAGTCAAAGTTTGTTTGATACATTAAATCAATATGATGTGACGTTAATTGGTGGCGATACAACGAAAGGTCCACTTTCTATAACCATTACGGCACAAGGTTTCGTACCAAAAGGAAAGGCTTTATTCCGACATAACGCGAAGGTTGGTGATTTAATTTATGTATCGGGCACGTTAGGTGATAGCGCGGCGGGTTTAAATTGGATCTTACAGGGTAAAAGTGCGGTCGATTTTGATACTGAATTTTTAGTAAAACGCCATTTTCACCCGACACCACGCGTTGAATTAGGCCAAGCATTAGTGAATGTAGCATATTCAT
>OIWS01001177.1_pt1 | contig 27893 bp, 18 predicted proteins | sample 1587611 | NCBI WGS metagenome assembly OIWS01 (sample SAMEA3888919, study PRJEB22519) | human gut metagenome | biome: human gut; feature: human-associated habitat; material: faeces | place: Denmark | collected 2010 | reverse complement strand
CACGGGAACATCCTGCAGCGAAACCTTTGCCCTTATATTTTTTCTTAAGAGATTTCAGCTCCATGTCCAAGTTCTCTGGCATACCATTTCACCAACGCCAGCGATTCGATGACCGCATGGTCGAACCGTTCCGTCCCCACCGGCAGACAGTAGCAGAGAGAAATCCTCCGACGAGTCCGGCCAGCTATTTCCATTGTGTTTTCCACATGTTGCGCAATCCTTATTTATTTAGCTGAAAGACGAAATGAAGCGTCAAAAAAAATCCAATTACTTCTGCTTATTCTCGCCGAGGCACTGAAGGACCGGCAGAATGCACGGGCAGGCAAGGCGGTAGAAGACCTGCTTGCCCCGCTTGTCGTCGACGATGATTCCGGCATTTTTCAGGATGGCCAGATGTTGACTCATGGTGGCGAACCGGATGCCGACCGCTTCGACAAATTCGCAGACGCAGTGCTCCTGACCATCCGCAAGCTGCTTGACGATCCAGAGCCGTGTGGGATGGCCGAGCGCCTTGAAGACCTCCGCTTCGTGGCGGCAGCACTCTTTGTCGAATTTCAGCATGGTGTCTCCTTTCATTTAGTAATATAACTAAATATTGCAATTTTTCAAGCTCGGTCTGGAAAAAAATTATCTCCGCCTTCTGACAGATTGTTGCGGAAAACAAAATCAACATAGAATGAAAACAGAAATGTCGTCTAAAAAAATCCCCGCGGCTGCGGGGGGGGAGGATTTTGCCACGATTTTGCCACGAGGCGATGGCAATGTGTCTTTGCTGAATTTTTCACCGGGGAACCCCGGGCATCTTCCTGGAAGGAGCGATATCGGTTTGACGCTGTTATTGCGCTATCAGCAACTGTATCTTTTTTTAACCGGTTTTCGCAATTTCACAGCGGAAACCGGTTTTGCTTTCGCAGGATATATTAAGTGTGTTTTTATCGATTTCCCTTTGCCGTTTTTGTGCTGAGTATAAGTTTTCCCCAGTTCCAGGGAGCTTGAAAATTATTTGTTCCGCCAGTCCATGTCATACATTTGGCTGCGGAAGTGGAACGTTGATCGGTGTCACGAATTTGAAAGGTCATCGGCAGTACTTTCCGGGGAATTGGGATGAATGTTTCTCCAAGCAGTTTCCATGGGATAGAGGCCTCCAGTCTGTACCCGTGTGCTGACGGCTGAGACGCGACAAGTATATGCTTTCCCTGAGAGGAAGCTTGAGGACAGGAAACCGTAGCAGTGGGAAATTCGCCAGCAGGATCTCCAGGTGCAAAAATAAATTGGAAGTCGGTCGGCTCCGGATAATGTTTCCCTTTTTGTCTGATTTTGGGAAATTTATCAGGGGAGAGAAACAGCTCCAGCGCGTCGGAATAATAGGCATCTCGTGCCGGATAAGTTCGGACAAGTGCATCATCATAAATTTCAGCGGCAAGATATAATGCTTTATCATCATATCCAAAGCGGACTTCTGCAGATAGGTCTTTCCATGATTGCCACGGTTTTCTGCCGGCGGCAAGTTGTTTCGGTGAAAAGAGTCCGGTTGACGGTCCGTCCGGCCACTCTTCAAATGATCCGTCGACAGTAGGTGACGTTTGGAAATGAACGGCTTCCACACAGCCTTCCGAAGAGGCGAGATTGTAGAGATGCTCTGTAGAACGTACGGGAGGAAGTTTTACCTTGACTGATTTGTCTTTCTCGGTCTGAATCAGCAGTTCCGGTTCACCGGGCCGAATATTTTCCGTGTTGACAGGAACGCATCGCACGACTGTTTCTCCTGCATTACAAGAAAATTCATCATGATTTTTTTCCAGAGAGAGGAGCTGATTACCGGGGTTTATATCTAACTTTAATTTTTGCATTGTCGTACCCAGATTATTGAATTCCAGAAATATGGCTGGACGATTGTTTTTTAGTTGATACCAGCCATGGATAGAGAAGAGTGAAGCATCATCGACGGCTTTTTGTAAAATGCTCATGAGAACTTCAGAATCTCTCGCAGAACTCGTCAGATAGACTGGTGCACTGCTGATTGTAACGGAATGCCCGTCAAATCGTGAAATCGGTTCGCCGAAAAAGTCGTAGAGAGACAGTTCGTCTGAATGTTCCGGGAGAGTTAGCTGGCGGGATTTGCTTCCGTAGTCCCAGATCGCCGCCATGGTTCCCCTCTCTCCCCGGAATATTGCGGCAAGTGCCGTTCCTCCAAGTTTAAGCAATTTTACCGGAATATGTCTTTTTTCTAACATTCTGGCAAGACCGTTTGCCGCAGCAAGCTGAGGCGCTGGGGACATATCAAATTCATGATGCATCAATTCAAACTGATAAATTGCCTTATAGGTACGGTTTGGCATAAGGCCGAACCAGAAAAACACACCTTTGCCGGCAACTGCATCAAGCAAAGTCTGTCGAATCAAAAATTCTGCAACCTCTCGAAAATCCTTTACTCGATAACGAATTCTTTCATACTGATTTCGAATGTACACAGGTGGCAGCCGGGTTTTAGCCAGGGAGTATCCGCCGGATGTTGTAGTGAAACTTTTCTCCGTATGCCAGACCGGAAGGTCACGCTGGAATTTTAATGCCGCTTCCCGAATTACCTCATCTGCCCATTGTGTTCCATGCTCGTAAGTGAGTTCCGGTGCAGAACCGCTGTACATATGAATGGAAACTATGTCAAGATGTTTTGCCCGGTCTAGTTGCAGCATTTTTTTTGTCCATGATGCAGGAGCCAATCCAAAATCACTTGTAGCACAGCCGCCAACGACCATGATGGAGGAATTTACAGATTTTATTTCCTCATATGCACTTTGTAAGTATGGAATGTAATCTTCTGGCGTAATAAAGCAATTTGGTTCATTCAATACTTCCCACACTCGGATGGAATCTCTGTAGCGTTCTGCCAGGCCGCGAACATATTTCCGCCAGATATCCTGACGGGGAAAACTTACTCCCCCCTGCCAACCGCTTCCTTCAGGCGAGGCTTTTAATGTATCTCGAGTCCAGGCGGGGAAAGTCCAGTCAAACCGTGGGCCAAGAATGGGGAATACATTTGTCCGGCTGCTGGCTGCACGTTGGACAACGATATCCAGACTGGAAAAATTCCACAGATTTTCTTTTGGCATGATTCGAAAGAATGGCGCGCTCCAAGTCCGGACGGATCCAAATCCCAACTTGCGAATATAAGGAGTACATTCTCCGTTTGAATGGCCCAACGGCCAATTTAAGGGAAGGAGACCGCGGTGTTCCAACTGGCGATAGACGATAAAAATTGCTTCATCCCGGTATTTTCGATCCGGGCTTTCAAAAATCATCCGGTAATATCCGCAGGGAAGTTGCGGATAACGAAGGAATTTTACTCTGTTTTCACCTCCGCCAAGCTTCTCTTCCATTTTCCCGGAATCAATCTCCCGGTCATTGTAATCCAGAAGACGGTAGTTGATTTTGAAACATTCCGGAACCGACTTATTGTTATTAAATCGCAGTGTAATTTTGCCTTCCGAAAGTTTTTCCTGCTCATAAATGGCATATTCATCTTCAATTACTGCACTGAACTCTGTCTCTGCGGCTTGATATTCCGTTGCGGATTTGCCTTCTTCCAGTTGCACATCATCGACGCAGAGAACTCCTTTTTTGACTTCTGGCGCGATTCCCGCCATCACCAGGCGATAGTTTAACACTTTGAATTTTTCTGGACGAAATGTGTAGCAGTAGCGCTTCCATGAAGAATCAACAGAAAAGGTTTTTTTCTCTTCCTGCGCTCCGGGGGTCGGTTCCTGGGTGGCCAGCACGGCTTTCATTCCCGGAGTATCGCTTCTAAACCAGGCGGAAAGAGTGTAGGTTTTATTCGGATCCAGTCTAATCGGGAGAAACACGGCGCGACTGAATTTCTCACGAGCATCGGAAACGTCATCCATGGTCAATTCAAGACAATATTTTCCGCTATGCGGTCTCTGCGTGGAATAATACGGTTGTCGGGATGCTTCCGGAAGATGTTCTTCGGAGTAGGCATAGACAGTCTGAGGAAACATTCCGCATCGACCGACTTCAAAACCGGAGCCCGGATTGAGCAGATTCCGCTTCCCTGTTGGCTTGGATGCAGTATTCATGGATTCAACCGGAACAGGTTCATCCTTTTTCAAAATAAAAATTTTGTATGATAACTCATTCCCTGTGTATTCCGTGTAGAAGTGATAACGGTCTTCTGAATGGTAACGGCAGTCGGCGAGTTGATAACGGCCCAGAGTGGAATCATATTGAAATACGATATCAGTTGTGGCGTTTACGTTGACTCGCAGTTCGCAGGCACCGGTACCAGAGGCCAATTCATATCGGGGGGATTTTTTTATGGGAAAAATCTGGGAAACATTGTTTACTTTAAATTTTTTCCCTGCAAATTCCTTTATTCGAAAAATCAGCCGATGCCTGATCTTTTTTGCCTCTTCCGGTTTCAAAATATTGCTGTTCCAGGAACTACGAACGAGAAAACCTCCTTTGAACGGTTTTATTCTGTGATAAACTTTTGCTGCAAACTGGTCACTATATTGTTCCGCTGTTACAGAAGAGTCAGAAAGATTTTGCTGGACCTTTCGGCAAACAGAGCTGTTATAGCCAGGGAACAGTGGCCCAAGAATATCGATCCAAGCATCGTATTGTTCACCGTTTTTTACACTGAGCAACAGATGATTTCGGTTCAATTGAAAATGTATGTTTCCACTGGAGTCAACATAATCATTGGCTCCGGTTAAAAAAAGTTCCTGACCGGCAATTTTCCCGGAAAGAAAAACTATGCATAGAGTAAACAGTACAATTTTTCTCATTTCTTCTTCCTCTTTACCGTTTGTTATAGACAAGCCAAGGAAGCCAGTCCGCTACGGTTAGACTCCCCTTGTAAGCTCCAACATGACCGTCATAGCAAAGATAATTCATTTTTGAACTATGCCGAAATGCCGCGGTCTCATCGTTACTAAATCCGCTTCCCGTCAAAAATTTTTGATATGCGGTTAAGGTGGAGCCACACCAGCAACGTACCTGCCAGGCGCATCCTTCGATCAACCAGTATTTACGTGATGGGTTGACCACCCGGTGGATTGCGATGTAATTGTAATAAGGACCATCGGTATTGGTTTCGCTGTAGCCGTTTGTTCCGGAATAGGAGCGATAGAACGTTCCCTGGCTCTTTATCTCCTGGCTCGGACAGCAGAATTTTTTCAGAATAGAGTTGTCTGCAATTTTATTTGGAGCGTCTGTCGATACGTCAGGAGACAGTCCAAGCCCTTGGACGAACGCTACTGAATTGAACCAGCTTGTTCCTGTACCATTCGAGTGCATCCATAATCCATCATAGTTATCTACATAAAAAAACGCAGACTGTCCAAGTTGTTTCATAATATTGACACATGCGGCAACGCGCCCCTTTTCCCGCGCCTGATTCAGCGCTGGCAGCAGCATTGCCGCCAGAATTGCAATAATAGCTATTACAATTAAAAGTTCAATTAGCGTAAAATAAGATTTCTGTCGATAGGGTTGATAAAAGATCCGCACCGCAGAATAACGCGAGATTGTTTTTTTATATGGTTTTTCTGACTTTGATGTTAACATGTTACAATCTCCTGGTTTATTGATGAAAATAGGATGATAGGGATTTTGTTTCAAGCATAAAATAGTTTCTCCTTTTTTGAAAAATTTTCTCTATTGGGATGTATTGCCTGTTGTGATTTGTGTCAAACGCTTTATCGTTAACCCTTTGTGGTAGCGCTTGCGAAATATGATTTCCTGTTGACGGCACAGGTTTTCCGGTGCGTTGATGAGCTCCATGGCTTTGGCGACCCGTGCCTTGTTGTCCGGGCAGAAGCGGGTGACATCCATGGGGAAGAGAAAACAGGGAGCGGCCGGGGCGAGGGTGACGAGGGAGATGTCTTCCGGAATCCTCAGATTCAACTGATACGCGCAGTAGATCAGTTCCTGGCAGGAGCGCTGTTCATCGCAGATCCATGCGGTATGCTCCCCGCGGCGGAGTGCAGCAAGGAGCGGGGCGGGATCTCCGTAGTTGTCGCTGACGACATCTTTTTCCAGACTCAGTTTCGGGTGCACCGATTGAATTCCCTGAATGTAACGGCGCAACCGGAGGCTCGGCATGTCGTCGATGGAATGGATCGTTTTCTGCTCGCCGATGCAGCAGACGACGCCGATTTTCCGGTGGCCGTTGCGGCGGAGCAGTTGCGCCTGACGTCTGCCGGCGTCGGTATGATCCGGGTGAAGCATGGCGCCGTGGCACTCTTCGCGCTCTCCGATGGTGATCAGCCGGATTCCCGCCTCGAAAAGTTTGCCTTCGATCTCCCCGGTTCTGTCCACGGATCCGAACTGAACCAGCGCGTGCGGTCGGAGCTGCATGCACTGCTCCAGGCATTCATTGCGGTTCCCGGTCAGAAGCAGCGTCTCATACCCTTCGTTGGTGCAGGCTTCCGCCAGGAGGCCCATGACGTCGTTGTCATTCATCCGGTCGATAAGGCCGAAAAGCGAACTGAGGAAAATCACCAGCTTCCCTTTGCGGGCGGAGTTGAGTTTCCCGGCGATGTTGTTGCTGCGCCAGCCCATCTCATAGATATGGTTGAGGATTTTTTTCCGGACCTCTTCCTTGACGCCCGGCTTGCCGTTGATCGCCCGCGAGACCGTACCGATGCCCACGCTGCAGGCCTTGGCAATGTCCTTGATGGTCAGATTCCCGTTTTTCGTCATCTTTTTGTCTTCTCGCAGAGTTAAAAAAATGGAAATATTTCCAGTTTTCTCTTCTATTATACCCGAAACAGAGTAAGAAAGCAAGAGCGCAAGCAAAATTTTTTTTAAATTTTTATAGGTGCAGATTGTAAAAAGCTATGCAGATGACGGCAAGCCGTGACTCATGATCTTCCTGCGGATTTCCTGTAATGCTTGTTACCGGCAAGTTTCGGCACAACATTCTACCGGGACGACCACTTTCGGAATGGACGCGGCTCATGTGATACTGCTGAAAATCTGCGGGCAGAAACAGGGCGAGCCGGGGAAGCTGTCCCCGACGGTGGGGCGTCAGTCGGCGGAAATCAGATAGGCCATCACACCATGCGGACGGAGTGCGGTATCCGCTGAGAAGGTCGTCTCAGCGCCCCGGCGGGTCGTGACGACCGAACCGGTGCGGCGTCCGGAAAAATCGAGTGTCTCCACCCGGCGCACCGCGGGAAGGCGCAACGTCACATCGACCCGGCTGCGCCGCAGCAGGAGCGGCGCTTTGCCGTAGGCTTCCAGAACGGTCCGCCGGGAGGTGCGGAAGGTCTGTTCCGTATTGGCCGTCTCCACCAGATGAAGCAGAAGCAGTTTACGGCTTTCCGCGAGGGGGGCGCCGTCGAGCGAGAGCAGGGCGACAGTCTGCGGCTCCCCGGCTCCGGCGATCCGCAGACGATCGCCGTGCAGAGTGCCGGTTCCGCAAAGGGCTTCCGTTTCCGGGGTGACGACGCGAAGAGTATTGGATTCTGGATTCAGCTGGAGTTCGCCCGTTTCACTGCTTACCGCCTGCCGGTTGCGGATTGCGCGGAGAAATTCCTGTTCTTCCGGCCGCAGCGACTTCTGCCAGCGGGGGCGAAGGTCAACGGTGCGTATCGCCGACGGAAACGGTTTCCCCGCCGGGAGAACTCCGATGCGGGAGCGGAGCCCGAGAAATGAGAATTCTCCGGCGGCGGCCTGCATCGCGGTACAGGCTTCCGGAGTGAGCGTTTCCAGTTCCCCGCCGTCGAACCGGATCGCAAGCTGTTCCGGGGCAGGGGAGAGGTCGCCGCGGAGGAATAGGGCGTGAACCAGGCGGTCGGCCAGTTGAGCCGCCGGGTCTTTGGCGATATCGAATCCGCCGATCATCTGGTTGTTCAGTGTCTCTCTGGCGTGAGACCAGGCGAAGCGATAGATGCCGTCCCAGTCCTGCAGAGCCGCATAACCGCCGAACATGGGGGCGTATTCTGAACGGAACCGGTTCGGATAGCAGTAGTTGACCTCCGTCAGCACATAGGGCCGCCCGAATACCCGCGACGGCATCGGGATGCGGACATGGGCCGCTCCCTGACCGAGAGCGGAAAGTTGATGATAACGCTGCGGCGGTGCCCAGCGGCCGGGAACGAGGAGGCGCATATGGTCCCAGTAGGCATGCATGTCCACGACCTGAAGTTCCGAACGGACCCCGCTCAGGGGGTACTCGGAAATAAAGTTGAGATCTGTGACCAGCACGTCAGTCCGGATCTCCTTCCTCAGAAAATCGGTCATCTGCCGGATTCTTGCCCGGTCCATGCCGTTCAGAAAGGTGTGCCAGAGTCCGCTCTGCTCTTTTCTGCAGCTGTCCGGCAGGGGCGCGTGCCGGTCGAGAAATGTCTGCCACTGTTTCTGAAATTCACGATGGATCTCCGGAATCCGGTTTTTCGGCAGTTGGAAGGATAGATTGCTTTCATTTACCAGACTCACCAGATACAGAGCGGGATCTTCCGCCAGTGAGAGACCGGTGTAAGGATTTTTGGCCGTCAGAAGCGCCCGGGTGAACCGTTTCCAGTTTTCCTGCGCGGCGGGGTCAATGTGGAACAGCAGTTTGGCTCGCCCCGTGGAGACGCCGGGAGCGATTTCGCGGCTGGCGTAGAGATCCAGCGTAAAATAGATGCCTCGCTTTTTCAAACAGCTCATCAGATAGTGGAGCGAGTCGAGTTTTTGCGGGTCGAACTGGTCGGGAGCTTTGCCGCGTTCGGCCATCAGCAGATTTTCAAAATGGTGGAAGCGGACGGAATTGTATCCGGCCCGCGCAATCTGCCCGGTGAACTCCTCCGCTTCCTGCCGGGTGAGATAGTTGGCGCTCTGACAGAGATTGACTCCGAGAAAACGGATACGCTTGCCCGGCGCGTTCCGGAAGACGAAATGACCGGCCGGATTGACGACGATACGGCCGTATTTTCCGGCCGGGGCTTCCAGCGTGCCGGAGAAGTCCAGCGGAGAATCCGGTTCCGTATGGCGGGAGAAATTGACCGGAAGCCACTGCTGCCCCCCCCGGATCACCTCCTGCTTCTCCGGCGTCTCAAATTTCGGCGCCACGTTTGACAGCGTGGCGGCACAAATCATCCAGACGGTGTTGCCGGCCGGATGAAACTCCAGACCCGCCGCGTCACCCGTCAGGCGGAATGCCGAGGCGTACAGCCCTGTACGGGCCTTGAAGTTGTTTCCCTCCCAGGCGATTCCGGCGTTGCGGAACGGTACGTCGATCCACCAGTTGCCGCCGTCGATTCCGGAGAGAAGCGGGAAATCTTCGCGGCGGCCGTCCCGGTAACGGACGCGGAGCGTTCCGAATTTTTCTCCGGATGGCGGCGTCCATGCCGTGGCGTGAAACAGATACAGATACGGGAATTTTCCCGGCGCCGGAACGCGAACCTCTGCCGTCGGCGGAAACTTCGTCTGCGTGCGGGACAGCACCAGACAGCTTTTCCCCTCGTTGACCGCCGGATTCACGATCTGGAAATCGATGCCGGCAAAGGAGAGTTTCCCCGGCTTCAGCGTGGCCATATCGTTCTCCGGCCCCTGATCGGTCCAGCCGCCGGTTCCGTCGCCGGCCCGGTCGTCGCGGAACCCCATGTTTGCCGCACGATCGAGGGGAATGGGCCGGTTTTCCGCCGGGGTGAACCGCCAGAGCAGTTCCACTTCGTAACGGCCGGACTCCTTCCGCTTTTCGCCATTCAGATGCAGGGAGAGAGAGTCGCTCCATTTCCGGTTGTCCTGTACCATTATGGAGAAAGTGCCCTGCAGTTGGAGCGTGCCGGAGGTTGTGCCGATCGTGAGCCGGCGGGATTGTTTCGGATAATACGCCAGTGTCGTTTTCTGCCATTCCGCAGGAATCTTCAGCGGTTTGCCGTCCACAGAGAGCTCCCGGAGGGGTTCGAAGAGGATTCGGATTTGATAATCGAGCTCTCCGAAATCCGGGAATTTTTCCGACTGCAGCGTGCTGTGAAGCAAAATTGCGTCTCCTTCCGGGCGGCAGATGGAGTGAAATTCCATGGTCCGCCCTTGTTCCGTCAGGATTCCACGGCCGGGGGAAACCGTTTTGAAATCGGCGGTCTGAGCATTCAGAAAACGGCTCCAGCCCGGCATGGCGATCCGCCATGAGCCGGAAATGCCCTGGTGAACCCATGCGCCTTCCGGCGAGAGGTCCAGCCCGGCGAGAGAACATGTCGCCGCCAGAGTAAAAAGGGCGACCAGGGGAAAAACAGCGGTTCTGATCATGAAACGAGAGCTCCTTTAACGGTTTGCAGTGGGTGCGGCCGGTGTCACAGCCCCGGTTTGAAGAAATAGGTGGTGTCTTTTCTCGCCCACAGATCGAGCGGCAGGATGATTTCGGCGGATTGATATTCCGGCAGCACGGTCAGCGCTCCGTGGCCGTCGTAAAATACCGCGGCCGCCCGTTCCTGATGGCGGAAATGAATGCGTGAATGCCCGATCGAGGAGTAGTACATGGCCACGTTCAAAAATTGGCTTTCTCCGGTGGAAATGTTTCCGTATGAGTCGGCAAGAAGCAGAATCCGCGATGGCTGAAACGGCAGAGACCGGGAGTCCTGAGTGACTTTTTTGAGCTTGAACGAGATCGGCCGCCCGCCGTTGAGCGGTTCTGTTCCGGCGTAATTGACCCCATAGGTGTAATACCAGGAGGTCGCCATGTCATTGCGGTTGAATTTATGCGGAGCAAACGAGGGGCAGAGAAACTGGTCGGGATCTGCAATGACCCGATTCCGGTACAGAGCACAGTTCCAGAGGTTGTCGTCGGTCATGGAGGAAACGTTGGATGCGTTTCCGCAGATTCCGTCTGTATCATTGGCGTAGGCGGCCAGCCCCAGGCCGATCTGCTTCTGGCGGGAGAGGCAGTTTGTCGCCGCGGCTTTTCCCCGTGCCGTATTCAAGGCCGGCAGCAGAAGGCCGGCCAGAATCACAATGATCGCAATAACGATTAATAATTCAATCAGCGTGAATGAGCGTCTCATTTGTCCCCCCCTGACAAACTTCTGTTTTCCTGATGCTGACGGTTTGTTTTCTTATAATATTATAGTATAGTATCCCCGGAAAAACAAGGGTTGTTTTCTGTCATAAGGGGGAATTGTCAATCCGATGAAAAAGCAGCGGAAAGGATTCTATCATTTCTCACAATCCGGATTTGTGGAATCGGAAGTGCCCGTTCCGTTCTATGTGAACGGTACCGGTATTTCGCAGTCTGCAAGGGGTAAAATTGAGCAGAAAAGGGGGATTTTAAATCAAAGTTCCGGATTCCTCTGGGTCCTCTCCGGAACGCTGGAGATCTATGACGGCCCGAAGCTTGTCACCGCTGAACCCGGCCACGTCTGCTTCTCTCTTGCCGGAGAGGATCTGTGGCACCGTGTGCTGTCGGAGGAGTGTACGTTCCGCTGGCTGACGCTTGCCGGTCCGCTGGCGGAGGCGGTGCTGCTTTCCTACCGTTATTCCCGGCACCAGATCGCCGGGAATCCTTATCCGGAGAAACTGTTCCGCCGGCTGGACGCCCTGATGAACAACGATTCTCCGTTGTATACGCGCATCAAAAGCGCGATTGCGCTCGAAATCCTCGCGTATGCCGCGGGGGATGACTGGCATGCCAGCGAGAATTTGCGGATGATCGACAATGCGCTGACCCTGATCCGGAGCAATCTCTCCAATCCAGAACTGGGAGTCGCCTTTCTCTGTGAGCGGCTGAATCTTTCGCCCGCGACGCTGAACCGGCTGTTTCAACGTCAGCTGGACTGCTCCCCCGGACGGCTGATTCTCGACCGGCGGCTCCAGCTGGGGATGGGATTGCTTGCCGGGAGCGATCAGTCCATCGCGGAGATCGCCGGGAAGTGCGGATTCCGCAACTCCAAGACATTTTCCCGGTTTATCCGCCGCGCAACCGGATTTAACGCCCGTGAGTATCGCCTGCGCAAACGCGCCGAAAACAACACCTCTCCGACGGGGGCGCTTTCCGCCGGAGCTCCGGCGGCGGAGGCGGGAACGGGGAGGGCGCCCCGTATCTGACATGCCGCATCGTCCGGCGGAGCGTGCCGGCGCACCGGTGGTTGGAACATTCCAGAGACGTTAATTTTCGCGCGGAATTGTCTTGAAAAAAGCTGGAAACGACGGTACAGTAATCCGGCAGTAACTTTCGCTCCCGTGGAATGGGAGCGCTGCGCCAACGGTCAAGGGAACGTTCTCTTATGTCAATTCTGGAACAATTCAATCAGGGGCGCGTTCCGGCGGAACGCATCCTCCGCCGCGGCTCACACAGCTGCTACGCAATCCTGCACTTCGGGCTCAACACATTCACCGGAAAAGAGTGGGGGTACGGTGACGAGGATCCCGCCATCTTCAACCCCGCCGCCTTCGATGCGGAGCAGATCGTCTGCGCCTGCCGCGACGGCGGACTTTCCGGCATCATTCTGGTCTGCAAACACCACGACGGTTTCTGCCTGTGGCCGACGAAGACTACGCCGTACAACATCTCGCGCTCGCCGTTCCGCGGCGGGAAGGGCGACCTGGTGTGCGAAGTCGCCGACGCCTGTCGCAAATACGGCATCGAAATGGGCTTCTACGTCTCCCCGTGGGATCGGAACCATCCGGATTACGGCACTCCCGCCTATCTTGAGGTCTATCAGGAACAGTTGCGGGAGATCTACTCCGGGTACGGTCCGGCGTTCGAGGCGTGGTTCGACGGCGCCAACGGCGGCGACGGATTCTACGGCGGCGCCCGTGAAACCCGCCGGATCGACCCCTCGGTCTACTATGACTGGGGCCACACCTGGAAGATTGTGCGCGATCTCCGGCCGGAGGCGGTGATTTTCAGTGACATCGGCCCGGATGTCCGCTGGCCCGGCAACGAGAACGGACTTGCCGGGCGGGAGGCGTTCGGCTCCTACACGCCGCACGCTCCTGTCGCCGGGAAAGAGCCTGCACCCGGCTTTGCCTGCTGCGCGGAAGGTGAGAACGGCCACGCGGACGGTAGATTCTTCATTCCGCCGGAGTGCGATGTGCCGCTGCGTCCGGGCTGGTTCTATCATCCGGAACAGGATGCGCTGCTCCGGTCGATTCCCCAGCTGGCGCAGATTTACCTGCGTTCGGTCGGCTGCGGCGGGTTTCTGAATCTCGGAATCGCGCCGGACCGCCGGGGCGTTCTGCACGAAAACGACGTCCGCCGTCTGCGGGAATTCCGGGAGATGGTGGAGGCGTTCAACAGCGGAAATGCCGCCGCCATGGAGTTCACCCTTTCCGCCGGAGAGGTGGCGGTGGAGGAGTTCGGCCGGGAGATCTCCTTCAATTTGATCGATATGGCGGAGGATCTTTCCCGCGGCGAGTCGGTTACCGGATACGCGATCGAAGTGCGGCACAACGGAGAATGGAAGGAGCTCATCGCGGGGAAGGCGGTCGGACTGCGGCGGATGAAACCTCTGCCGGAAACTTCCGGTGACGCGCTCCGGTTCCGTCTGGAATCCGCCTGCAACAGCACGGCGGCGCTGACGCTTGTCTGCCGGCTGGTGCCCGGAAACCTGCTCCAGTGCGACACTGCGAATGCGGGGTTGCTGAACCGTGAGGACTATCACGAACTGCACCCCGGAGAGAAGAAGGGGATGTCGCTGGAGTGGCGTTTTGCGACGCCGTTTTCTCTGCATGGATTCCTCTTCACGCCGGTGCCGGAGCACTGGGCGGGGACGCCGGATAAATTCCGGTTCGAGATCCTGACCGGCGGAACGTGGCGGACGGTGGAGGAAGGGGAGTTCGCCAATCTGCGGGCGAATCCGATTCCGCAGCAGGTGCTGTTTCCGCAGGCGAGTGCCGACGGCTGCCGTCTGACTGCGCTCCACTGCCTCGAGCCGGGGGAGGCGCTGGTCTGCGGTTCATTCGGGCTGCTGATCGATTGAAGGACATTTCCCCCGGTGTCGATTTTTCCGGGGGATTTTTCTGCACTCAGATGCTCGGGTGGTAACGGTTCCGGCGCAGTTCCTCGGGAGAGAACCCGATTCGCTTGCGGAAGGTCCGGTAGAAGACCGAATACTCCGCATACCCGCATCGCGCCGCGATCTCCTTGCTGGTCAGGCGGGTCTGCAGAAGCAGATTCACCGCCAGCCGGAGCCGGGCACGGGTGATGTAGGCGTGAAGCGGGGTGCCGGTCTGTTCGCGGAACACCCGGGAGAGGTGCTCCCGCGATACGCGGAAGTGGTGCGCCAGCGTCGCCACGTCGAGCCGTTCGGCGAGGTTTCCGGCGATGTGGTTCTGCACATCGCTGACCAGGGAGCTGTGCGGTGATTTCCGCAGCTCCTCCTCCAGCGGGGAGCAGAGTTCGTGGATCACGTCGAACACCAGTTTGCCTCCCTCCAGCGGCGTCAGCGTCAGCACTTCGTCGCGGTACTGGCGGTAACGGAACAGCCGTTCGACCAGCGCGGAATTGCGCGGCACATCGAAAAGATACCCGTAGGTGCGGTTGATTTCCGCGATGAGATTGCACAAGGTGTCGCCGTAAAAGGCCATCCAGAGGAAATTCCACGGCTCGGTGCCGTCGGGCGGGTAGTAGTAACACACCTCGGGATCGTTGTGGTTGTGCAGAAAGGCCCGGCCGGGCGTGAGCTCATGGTCGACGCCGCCGATCCGGATGCCGCCGCGCCCGCCGATGGTGATCGAGAGCTGGCCGCCGCCATCGCCGCGCAGCCGGCCGTCCAGCCGGTAGCGCCGTTCATGCTGTATTTCTTCGACGACGACCTCCGGCACCGGCAGATTCCCCAGCGGGCGGAGCACTTCAAAGTGGACCTGCCACTTCCGGACGTTTCTGAATTCCATGATATTTTCCTTTCCCCGCACTTATTCTACACGAAAAAAACAGATTTTCAACCATTTCTCACAAAAGGTGTATGAATATCACAAAATACAATGATAAACGGACTTGTTTTTTTCATTGGCGTGCCTCTATACTAAACCAGGGACGGCAGGAAATCCCGTCACAACAAGGAGTGAAACATGGCAAAGATCAACGTCACAATCTGGAATGAGTTTCGTCACGAAAAGGAACATGAGGCGATCCGGAAGATCTATCCGGAAGGCATCCACGGCGCCATCGCGCGGGGCATCGCGGCCGATGATTTGAACATCCGTCTCGCTTCTCTCGACGAGCCGGAACACGGCCTCACCGACGAGGTGATCGCCACCACCGATGTGCTGATCTGGTGGGGGCACTGCGCTCACGGCGAAGTGCGCGACGACATCGTGGCGAAAGTGCACAAACGGGTGCTTGAAGGCATGGGGCTGATCGTGCTGCATTCCGGCCATTTCTCGAAGATTTTCCGCGCGGTGACCGGCTGCAGCTGCTCGCTCAAGTGGCGCGAAGCGGGCGAAAAGGAGCGGCTCTGGAACATCGCTCCGTTCCACCCGATCACCCAGGGGATCGGGGAGTATTTCGAGCTGGAGCATGAGGAGATGTACGGGGAGCGTTTCGACATCCCCGAGGACGGCAAGTTGATCTTCATCAGCTGGTTTGAGGGCGGCAACGTCTTCCGCAGCGGGGTGACCTTCGAGCGCGGCTATGGAAAAATCTTCTACTTCCAGCCCGGCCATGAATCCTATTCGAACTTCTACAATGAAAATGTCCTCCGGGTGATCGGCAATGCGGTCCGCTGGGCGCGTCCGGTCTTCTTCCGCGAGATGGGTGCTCCCTGCTATCCGGCGCTGGAGGAGATCCGTTCGGTCGATCCCGCCGCGTTCAAAGCGGGCGTGATGCAGAATGCGGACGGCAGCAATAAGTAATCACAAAAAATCAGGAGAAACAGAAATCATGGCAAAGTTGAAGGCTGGAGTGATCGGGCTCGGCATGGGGTACAACCATCTCCGTGGTTACATGACTCATCCCGACGTCGAGGTGGTTGCCGTCGCCGACCGGCAGGCGGACCGGCGGGAACGGGCGAAGCAGGAGTTCGGAATCGAGAAGGTCTACACCGAAGGAATCGATCTCATCCGCAATGAGAAGCTCGACATCCTTTCGGTCGCCGTGCCGAACAATCAGCACAAGGATCTGACCGTCGCCGGGTTGAAGGCGGGCGCGCACGTTTTCTGTGAAAAGCCGATGGCGCTCAACACCGCGGAAGCCGAAGAGATGCTTGCGACCGCGAAGGCGTGCGGCCGCCAGCTCGGAATCGATTTCAGCTATCGCTTCACTCCGCAGTCCCGCGCGATGAAGGCGCTGGTGGAGGAGGGGCGGCTCGGCGAGATCTACTACGCCCGCAGCGTGTGGCTTCGCCGCCGCGGCGTTCCGGGCGGGACCGGGTCCGGCTTCAACACCGAAGGCGCGTCCGGCTCGTGGTTCTACGACAAGGCGCAGTCGGGCGGCGGTCCGCTGATCGACCTCGGCGTGCACCGGCTTGACCTCGCGCTCTGGATGATGGGATATCCGGAGGTCGCCTGGGTGATGGGCAGCACCTACAACAAGATCGCTCCGTCGCTGGTCAAAAACTACACGGTGGAGGATTTCGCCTGTGCCATGATCAAGTTCCGCAACGGCGCGACGCTGGAGCTCGACGCCTCGTGGGCCGGCAACATCAAGGAGAACGAGCAGATGTCCACCCGGCTGCTCGGCGACAAGGGCGGAATCTACCAGTACAACCTCAACGAAGGCTACACCTACGACGTCGAATACTATCAGGAGATCGACGGCAAGCAGTATGACTGCAAGCTGCATCCGCCGGTGCCGGAGGTGCGGAGCGCCTACCACATGTTCGTCGATGCGGTGCGTGACGGCAAACCGTTCATGGCGACCGGAGAGCAGGGGGTGATCGTGATGCGCATTCTCGATGCGATCTACGAATCCGCCGCGACCGGGAAACCCGTCGCCTTTTAACTTGACGGAGAGAAAGTTCCGCCCGGCGTCGAACCGGGCGGAATTTTTTTCCCCCCGCCTGCGGCAGCGCATTCGGCGGCTCACCCTTCTGCGCCGCGCCAGTCGATCACATAGCAGAAGTGATGCTCCGGATCGTCGGCGAGATTCCGGTAGGCCGTTCCGATGGCCGGGAGCTCCGGCGCAATCACGCCGGTGAGCAGCGGCGCGAGGCGGTAGCGCCCCTGCATCGTCCAGCGGACCGCCCGCTCCAGATTGGAACGGATTGCGGCAAAGGGGTGTTTCATCTCCCAGCCGGAGAGAAAGCGCAGGTCGCGGTTCCAGATTTCCCGGCAGAGGGTGGAGGCGGCCAGCTCTCCCTCCCGGACGATTCCCACCATGTGGCAGATTCCGCCGTCACAGAGTGCCGCCGCGGCGGCAGAGAGGGTCCCCGAGCTGGACACGGTGTCGATCACCCGGTCGAACGTCTGTTTCCGCCGGCCGAACTCCTCCGGCGTGATTGTTTCTTCTACGCCGCATTCCCCGGCCAGTTCCCGCCGTCGGGGGGAGCAATCGACACCGGTCACCCGGCAGCCGAGAATCCGGGCCGACTGGGCGGCGAGGTTGCCGACCGGCCCGAGTCCGATCACCGCGACGTGTGTCGGCAGAGCGCCGAAGCGCAGCAGCGGCAGCAATCCGATGTTGGCGAATCGAAGAAATCCGGCCAGTTCCAGCGGAAACCCCTCCGGCAGTTCCACCAGCAGTGTTTCCGGGCCGAACGCCCGGCAGTTGCAATGAGCGCTGTGACTTTCGCTCATCGAGGGGAAGACGAAGTAATGGCGCCCGGTTGCATCGTGTCCGGTCATGATGTAGCCGGGGCGGCATGTTTCGCCGCCCCGGATGCAGAAGAGCTCCGTACCGGGGCTGATGGTGGTGAAATCCATCTTGAGAAAGCGCGTGTCACCAGAGAGAACACATTCCTTTTCGTCGAAGTCGGGATGATCGAGGCCTTCAAAACAGAGTATCCGTTGCTTCATGGTATAATTTCCTTTGAGGGGAGCAGGTTGATTATTTCCGGGCGGCGCGTCGCTCTTCGAACTGCTGTTGGACGACGGCCAGAATCCGCATGGTTTCGGCGCAGTCGTCGAGCGAGGTGCGGGAATCCGCCGGGGCGCCGGAGCGGAGGGCGTCGCAGAAGAAGCGCAGTTCGCCCAGATAGCCCATCCGCTCGTTGTTGTCGCCGAACGGAGCGAACCGCCACCCCCGCAGGGCGGCATTTTGTGACGGAGTCGGGAGATTCCACTCCAGCCGGTCGAAGCCGTCGGTGAAGAGCATCGTCCGGTCGGCGAAGAAGAGCTCCGATTGAAACCGCAGATTCCCGTATCCGGGGGCGACCAGCGTGTGAAGCAGGACCCGGAAGCGGCGGTTGTCGTGATCCTCCAGCAGGATTTCCACCACCAGATCCTCTGCGCCGGAGAAGCGGACATAGGAATCGATGGAACGGATTCTGCCCAGAAACGCAGTGGCGAAATTGACCGGATGCACCGCCTGCACCAGCAGATAGCGATGCAGAAATGCGCCATCCTCCACGCCGGGCATTCCGTAGATGACATCGTGTCGATACGGGCCGCTGGTGAGGTAGTTGACTGTGCCGTACACCGGGTCGCCCGCTGTTGCGCGGATTTTTTCCAGTTCACGGAAGAAGGCGGCGTGACGCATCATGAAGCCCACCTGGCCGAACACGCCGGCATTTCTGGCGGCGGCGGCGAGAGTTTCCGCTCCGGCGGCATCGGGGGCGGAGGGTTTTTCGCAGAAGAACGGAATCTTCCGCTCAATGCATGCCATCCCGGCCTGGCAGTGAAGAGAGGGCGGGCCGACGATGACGGTGCCGTCCGGATTTTCCTTTTCCAGCATTTCCCGGTAGTTCGTGTATGCGCGGGGGATTCCATACTTCCGGGCGGCGGCCTGCGCCGTTGCGGCGGTGCGGGTGCAGACCGCGACAATTTCCAGATCCGGAATCGTGTTTAACGACGGGTAGATGAACCGTCTGGCATGATCTCCCGCCCCGATGACGCACAGTTTTATTTTTTTCATTTGCAGCGCTCCTTTCGACGCGATATAGTATACGGTACCGCCGATTTTCCGGCAATGGACAAAAATGGTGTTTTGATGGACAAAACTTTTGTTTCCACGACGATTATCCCGCAGCCCTATCTGGTGGACGTCCAGACCCGTCATGCCCCGGGGGAGTGGTACGACAGGCCGCCGGAGGGGAGTGCGGTGCTGGCGATGTGCTTTCGCAGCCGGGGCCGGATTCTGACCGCGTCCGGAATGGAGGAGTTCTCGCCCGGGGAGTGCATCTTTCACACGCCGGATTTCCCCCGGAAGCACGGCAGCGACGGGGAGGGGTTCTGCAACGACTGGTGCTATGTTGCCGGCGCATTTCTTCTGCCGCGTCTGCAGGCGCTGGAGCTTCCCTGCAACCGTCTGCTGGCAACTGGAAATCCGGCGCTGTTCGAAGATGCGTTGCGTGAGGTGAAGCTGGAGCTGTGGCATCCGGACCGCCATTCGGAGCAGATGATCGCCGCCGCGCTGGAGAAACTGCTGATCACGGTCCGGCGGGCGGTCGATCTCGCCGGACGTCTCGGGGGTGGAAACTCCGCCGAGCTTCTGCATTACCCGGCATTTCAGGCGTTGCGCACCCGGCTGATCAATGAGTGCCGCCGGAATTTCACAGTTGCGGAGATGGCGGCGTCGCTCCACCTGAGCCCGAACCGGTTCGCCGTTCTGTACAAGGCCTTTTTCGGCGTCACACCCTATGGGACGCTGTTGGAGGCGCGGCTGATGGCGGCGCGTTATTTTCTGCACAGCGGGACGCTTCCTGTCAAGGAGATCGCCCGGCAGTGCGGCTGGTCCGACGAGTACTATTTTGCGCGGTTCTTCAAGCGGCGGACCGGTTTGACGCCCGGCGAATTCCGCCGTGGAATCACCCGGCGGGCAATTCTCGTTCCGGAACGGCGGCCGGACCTGCCGGCGGATGATTCGGAACCCGGAGAGTAAAGACGCATTCCGGCAGCCGGCAGCTATTGCGGGGCCGAGGGGCAGGGGCCGGTGGAGTCGCGGAGGATCAGTCTGGTCGGTACGACAATCTGACTTTCCCCCTTTTCCCCGTTGATTTCCAGAAGCAGCTGGTCGAGCGCGTTTCGCACCAGTTCGGCGTAGTTGATGGCGAATGCGGTAAGCGGCGGCGACTGGAACGGCGTGACGGCGTCCTCTTCGTAGACGATGAGCGAGACATCCCGGGGAATCTCCCGGCCGCAGTCCCGGATCGTTTTTGTGCAGCGCGAAATCCATTCGATCGGGATCAGGATGAAGGCGGTGAAGCCTTCGTCCAGCAGAGAACGGAGGTGCGTTTCCATCTCTTCCGGCGTGTTTGCGCAGATGTTGCGGACCGATTCCCGGATTCCGTATAGCTCCGCGGCCCGGTAGAAGGCGTCGAGGCCGCGGTTGCGTTCCCGGTCGGTGGCGACCGGACCGCGCAGCCGGGCGATTTTCCGGTGGCCCAGCGCGACGAGATGCTCCAGCGCCTGACGGCTTTCGCCGTCCGCATCGGGCACAACCGAATTCACGTGGTCGAGCACCCAGCCGAAATTGTTGATGACCACCAGCGGAATGTTGTGCTGTCTGCCCCATTCGCTGGAGATCCTCTCTCCGACGGCGAGGGCGCCGTCGATCAGCTGGCTGTCGAGGGCGGGAACATCGTTGCGGGGAAAGATGATCATGTGGAGCTTGCGCTGTCTGGTCTGCGTGATGATCTCATCGACGAAGGCGTCGAACGAGTATTGAAACCAGGGCACCAGCACGCCGATGGTTTTCTCATGTTTTCCGGAGGTGTTCCGGTAGTTCAGCTTCTTCGCCAGCGCGAGGACCTTCTCCCGGATTTCCGGCGCGACATCCGGCTTCCGGTTCAGGGCGCGGGAAGCCTGCGAGATCGAAATCCCCAGATTTGCCGCAATATCGCGCAGCGTTGTTTTTCTGACCGGACTCATTGGGCGCCTGCTGTTTCGGGGTTCCGTGACTGTAACGCTATAAGATGGCAGTGATTCCGCCGGGATGCAAGTGCCGGATGGATTTTTTTCGCAAGATGATTTTCAGCGGGTACGGAAAATCTGCGTTTGCGGTTTTTTGCGGCGATTTTCGAGGTCCGGGGGTTGCTAATTTTTTGTTTTTCGAGTATAATGAAAAAGTGCAATCCACTGGAACATCGGTCCAACCGGGAGAAGAAGATGAAAAAGTATTTTACTCTGATTGAACTTCTTGTCGTCGTAGCGATCATCGCCATCCTTGCCGGGATTCTGCTGCCTGCGTTGAACAATGCGCGGGAACGGGCGCGGAGCGCCACCTGTTACAACATCATGAAACAGCTTTCTCTGAGTGTGCTCGGCTATCTGAACAACAATAAGGACACCATTTCGCTCATGACGACCGATTGGGGCATGTATTGCTACGGCAGTGTCGATTCGGCGGGGCACAACTCCTATGTCTACGAGGCGCTGGGGCTGGCGAAGGGAATCTGCGCAAAGCAGGCCTCGGTGCCGGTGGCCCGGGTCTGCCAGTCCGCGTTTACCAAGGCATTCCCGTTCGCGTCGCTGACGGATGTCAAATACTGCAACGCCTACAGCGATTGCGGCCGGAAGGAGAAGCACTTTAAATTCTTCGGGCTCTACGGTATGCGCATCGATGCGGAGAAACATGCCGTTCTCAGCGACGGGAACTACTACTTTCACAAGAGCGGCCGGGTTCGGAAGCCCTCCACGGCGGCATTCTGGGCGGAAGGGGTGAACCAGTTTCAGAAATCCTCCGCCATCGGCAATCTGAGCAAGGTGGAAACCGGTGCGTGGAGCCATCAGAACCGCAATACGATCCTCTATTTCGACGGCCATGTCTCCAGCATCCGCCCCGGGGAGGCAACTTGTTCCCATGTCGGGGTGACCGCGGATCCCGCCTGCGGCAGCTGCGGTTTCTGGTTCCCCTATCTCTAGCGGGGGGCGGAGGAATGAATTGCACGAAGTGATCGATCACGTTGATAAGATAACAAGAAAGGTGGTGTGACGTATGAATCCAGGGGTGTTTTTTGCATTGTTGTTCGGGCTGACGCTTTCGCTGCCCGGTGCGGAACTCTTGCAGGAGTGGGATTTCAGGGGGGAAAAGGTCCCGGGGATGCGGTACGATGCAAAACGTGTCTCGTTCCGCCCGGTGGAGGAGAAGACGCCGGCGGGCGATCCCTGCGGGGAGTTCACAATTCTGGAGGCGAAGGAGGGGAGTTCCCCCTGGAGTCTTCAGATCAATTTCGTGTCGAAACAGACGATTGTGCCGGGGGGGCGTTACCGTTACCGCTTCTGCATCAAGGCCGATCGCTCCGCCGAAATGGGGGCGAACTGCATTCAGGATCAGAAGCCGTGGGCGATGATCGGCAATTCGCAGCGCAACTTTACCGTGACCACCTCCTGGCAGGAGATTTCGCGGGAGTTCACGGCAAAAGCGGCGTATGAGGGCGTGATCCGTTCGCCGATGCTGATGGCGGGGAAACTCCCGAAGGGAACCCGCTTCCTGGTGGGGGGCGTCAAACTGGAGAAGGTGGTGAACTTTCTCCCGCTCGCGTTGAATCCGAAGTGGACGCTCTTCCTTTCGCCGGAGTTGAAATCCGTTTCGCTGGAACAGGTGCGGAGTGTTCCGGAAACGCTGGGCGGCGTCGCCGGCAGGACGGTGGAGTTGCAGGACGGTGTTCTCGATGTTGCAAAGTACGGCAGTTCCCCGGGGGAGAAACGCCCCGCGGTGCTCTTCAACGAGTTCGAGGCGAACGAGGATGGGGTCATGCAGATCGGCTGTGCGGCCGATTACTGGTTCGAATTTTACGTCAACGGGGAACTGGTCTACGATACGCTTGCCACCGGCAACCGCGAGTCCACCTATCTGCCGACTGATCACATCTTCAATTTCCCGGTGAAGAAGGGGAGGAATCGGATTGCGGTCCGGGTGCTGAGCGGTTCTGCGGGCTGGAAGTTCGTCTGCGGTGCGGTGCCGTTCCGCGAGAAGATCAGCCGGATTACCGAACTCAAGCGGGGGAAGGAGTGGCGGCCGGTGAAGATGGATTCTGTCCAGTGGAAGCACATCACGCCGCAAAGGATCGACCAGTGGAAACGGATTCCCGGTTCCGCGCTCGATCTTTCGCAGTATGTGAAGCGCTATGACATCGACCGTTGCGGCCGGCTCCGGGCGGACCGGACGGGGCGGCTCTATTTCGAGGCGGCGCCGGAGGAACCGGTCCGGCTGCGCGGATTCAACTTCACGCCGCGGGACTGGTCGCACGCATTTTACAAGTTCACTCATCCGGAGATCGAGGAGTTCGCCGAGGAGATCCGCCTGGCGGGGATGAATGTGGTCCGGTTCCATTTTCTCGACGCCGGTCTCGCCGGGAACAGCGGTCTGCCGAAGCAGGGAAAGGCGCGCAAAGCGCTCGCCGAAGTGCCGATGGCCCAGAGTGTGGAAGCGTTGACGATCGACCCGGCGTTCGCCGACCGCTACTACTATCTTCTGAAATGTCTGCGCGACCGCGGCATCTACCTCATGCTCGACATCGCCACCAGTTCGGAGATGTTCACCGGTGCGGTCAAGACGGATGATTCCACCTATGCCCGTTTTCGGCTTTTTCACGATCCCCGCTATCGGAACCACTGGAAGGCGGGATTTGATTTTCTGCTCAAGCGGCCGAATCCCTACACCGGGAAGGCGCTGATCGACGATCCACAGCTGGTCGGAATCACCTTCTTCAACGAGCAGGAGCATCTCTTCAACTTCAACAAAGGGGGGAAGATCGCGCTCTTCACGCCGGAGTGGCGGAGATACCGGAATCCTGCGGCCCCCGAAACGGTGCCGCCGTTCAGCGGGGACCTGCTGCGCGCCGACAGTGCCGACGGTGCGGCCGCCCGGAAGTTTCTGCGCCGCGAAATCGCCGCGATGAACGCCTTCTACCTCGGCGCGGTGAAGGAGTCCGGATTTCAGGGATTCGTCACCAACTGGGATATGTTCATGCGCAATCTCGAAGGGGATGCCCGCGGAGATTTCAACGCGGTGGCGATGCACACCTATTTCGCCCATCCGGGGAAGGCGGCGCTCTATCCCCCGAACTACCGCCAGCGTCTTCACTACGGTGCGTGGCTCAAGGGGACGATGGCGACAGTAAGTCAGACCAGTTCGCTTTCGCTCTTCGACAACTACCTCGGCCGTGCGGCGGCGACGCGGGTGCTTGGCAAGCCGTTCTTCATGACGGAGTTCTCCCACTGCGGCTACAACCGTTTCGCCCATGAGGCGCCGCCGGTGTGGGCCGCCTTCGCCAGTCTGCAGGACTGGCAGATGCTTACGCCGCACAGCAATACGGTCAAGCTCTATTATCAGCCGTTTCAGCCGAATGCGTTCGACGCGGCGGAAAGTCTTTCCGGCGTCATGAATTCGCTCTTCTGCGCTTTCGGCTGGCAGCGGGGGGACATCCGGAGCGCGAAACACGCCGTTTCGTTTCACGTGCCGGAAAAGGTGCTGAACTCCCCCGACTACACCGGCGCGATCGGGGGTGGATACAACGCCCTCTTTCTGCTGACGAAAATCGGTTCCGACTACCGCAATCCGGCCAATCCGGCGGCGACGCTGCAGGTGGAGCCGGAGCACTTCTCCGCCGCCCGGAGCATGGGCATGTGGGTGAAGCTGAACGAGGAGAACCGGCGGAATCTGGAGATTCTCCGGCAGCAGGTGGCGAACCTCCGCCGGGCGGGGGTGCTTCCGGCGGGGAACCGGACCGATGTGGATTCCGGGCTCTTCGAGAGCGAGACCGGCGAAATCCGCACCGACGTGCGCAACCACACGCTGACGGTTGACGCGCCGAAGTTTCAGGCGGCAGTGGTGAAAGGGAGCGGCGCGGTGAAGCTCTCGGCGCTGTCGGTGCAGTCGGCGAGCACCCCCTGTACCATCGCGGCGATTTCGCTGGAGAATGAGAAGCCGGTGGCGGATTCCGGGCGGCTGCTGGTGGTGATCGGGACGATGTTCGCGGCGGAGAACGCGGTCTTTTCCACCGAGAACTTCGACGCTGAACTCGACGTCGGCGACATGCAGCAGCTGATGCGTGCGGGCAGATTTGATTTCTCACTGAAGACCAGCCGGAAGGGTACGCCAAAAGTTTACGCGCTCAATCTGAATGGTTCGCGCGAACGGGAGCTGCCGGTAGAACTCCAAAACGGAGCGCTCCATTTTGCATGGGACACCTCCACGCTCGAATACGGCACACCCTACTTCGAAGTGGTCTATTGAGGCGCGGCGAGGAGCCGTTTTCAGCGTAAGCCCCGGGGGGATGGTTTATCAGCCGGCAGGAGGATTGCTCAATGTGCTTGGCTGCGGGAACCGCAAGAATATCGGCGGTACTTTTGGCGCACCGATGAAGAGAACGCGAACTTTTCGACGTCACTTTTTACACGCGGGATCTGCGGGAAACCCCATTCCGAACGACGAACTGGGTTTATAGCCGGCCGGGCGGCGCGTGTAGAGCATTTCCCCTGGCTCATGCGTCGCCGCGGTGGCGCCACTCCCCCGGGCGGAAGCCGATCACCCGCAGGAATTCCTGGGAGAAATAGAACTCGTTGCAATATCCGAGCTGATAGGCGATCTCCTTGAGGGACAGCTGGTCTTGATTCAGGAGATATTTCGCCTGTTCCATCCGGCAGGCGATCCGGTATTCGCGGGGCGTGCAGCCGAACTTTTTCTTGAAGTTCCGGCTCATCACCACCGGATTCAGATGAAATCCCGCAGCGAGGGAGGCGATGGAAACAGGAAGATCCAGATTGCTCTCCAGCCGTTCGCGGATCAAGTTCAAGTACCCGTAAGCCGGAGGGGTGCCGCCGACCAGCAGCGAGAGGGCGCAGAGCAGAGAATAGGTTTCGCCCATCAGCAGCGACAGTGCCTCCCCGCTCGTCTCGCCGATTCTGGCGGAGATCAACCGGAACTTCTCCTCGAACAGGGCAGCTCCTTCCGGCGAGTCAAGGCAGAGCGGCCGGGTGAGATTGAGCGTCTCCAGAATGGAGAGAAGATTGATTCCCTTGATCTCCAGCACCTTTTTCTGGTAGAAATTCCCCCGGCGTGACTGAAACCGGTAATGGACGCCCGGAGGAAGCAGAAGAAGTTTTCCGGGGTTCAGCAGGATCTGTTCCGTCTCCACCTCAAATGCGAGCTGCCCGCGGGAGAGCGAGACAAGAAGCAGGTAGGGGCAGTTGCTTTCTTCGAAGGAGAACGGTGAGCGCCGGCGGCTCTCCTCCGTGGCGTGGGGGTAGATCGGCCAGCTCCGGTTCCGCCCGTCTTTCCAGTGCAGAAGGGTGTGCAGCTCCAGCTCACGGTACTCGCCGGACATGTGGCGAATGTTTCTGCGAATCGTCATTTTTCCATATTTTTTCAGTTGTTTTCCCATATAATTTATCACGGGAAATTCTTGTTTCAAGTCCTTTTTTGTGGTATAATTTTTACTGCAAAAACGGAGGAACAGATGCGCACAATCATGGAATTTGCAACGAGAAGCCCGGCGGTTCTGCCGCCGATCGGGAATGGGGAGCTCTCCCTGCAGATCGATCCGGAGGGCGCCATGTCGCCGGAGTTCGGATTGAAAAGCATCTGCCCTGTCAGCAACTGGCAGGGCATGGTTCCGGGAATCCGCCGTGCGGGATGGCGTTGGGGGGGAGATCACCGGGCGGGGCGGGAACTGTTTCCGTTCGGCTTTTTCACGCAGGAGCTGCCCGGCCGGGGCGAGCCGAGTCGCCGCAGACTGACGTTCGATACCGACCTTGCGGAGGTGGTGAGCGAGATTTCGTGGGCGGATGGTACGGTGTTGACGACCGAGATCTTCTGCCATGCGACGGAAAATCTGGTGGCGATTCGCAAGCGCGCCTCGGCCCCTGTGCCGTTCTGTTTCCATCACCATCCGGAACATCGGCGGCTCACGATGAAACCGCGGAAACCCGGTCTGTGGGATTGCATTTACGATCTGGATGAAATCCGGGAGGAACCTTTCGCGCTGTTCGCTTGCGGCCCCGGCTTCACGCCGGAGGAGAACGGACTGCTCTGGCGTGGAACGTTGACCGGGTGCGTCTGGATTCTGGCGTGGGGAGAGGCCGCCATCCGGAAAGCCGGGAACCTCTCTTTCGAGGAACTTCGCCGGGAACACCGTGCCGTCTGGGCTGCCTTCTACAAGCGCAGTACACCGCCACTGCTTCCGACGCGGATGAAACGCAGTTACGATATGGCGCTCTACCATTTGAAGATCTCCACCACGCGCTGGAGTGTGCCGACCGGTCTCTTCGATTCACACTGGCACGGCCGGTTTTTCGCATTCGACGAGCTCTTCATTCTGCGGGGGCTGCTTTGTGCGGGATGCTTCGAGGAGGCGCGCAGAATTCCGGCCTTCCGCATCGCCACCTTCGAACGGGCGAGGCAGCGGGAGTGCAAGGATGCGCGGGGCGACGGCAGCTGCTTTTATCCGCTCGAGACTCTGGAAGACGGAAGTGAGGGCGCTCCGGCTGGATTCTGGCTCGACCATGTCTTCCACAACGCCAATGTCGCGCTCTGCATTGCGGAATATGCAAAGTGTTCCGGCGACATGCGGATTCTGGAACAGGGCGGGAAAAAGGTCATCCGTTCCTGCGCCCTCTTCTTTGAACGACACATGCTCTACGAATGCGGAGGCCGGACGATCCTCGGCAGCTGTACCGATATGGAGCGGCTCGGGGAACACCGGCGCAACGCCTTCATGACCACCTGCGCTGCGATTGCGCTCTTCCGGATTGCCGCCGAATTCGCCGGTTCTCCCGCCGACGCCGGGCGCTATCGCGACCTGGCGCAACGTCTGGAAGCAGGCCTCCCGGTGGAGAACGGGCGTTTCGTCGCCTATCCCGGCGGGCCGGCGGCCTCCATCGGGCTGCTGGGCGGATTCGGTGCCGGATTG
>OIWS01001167.1_pt1 | contig 28037 bp, 25 predicted proteins | sample 1587611 | NCBI WGS metagenome assembly OIWS01 (sample SAMEA3888919, study PRJEB22519) | human gut metagenome | biome: human gut; feature: human-associated habitat; material: faeces | place: Denmark | collected 2010 | reverse complement strand
ACAGGGACTTAAAGATTTCTCGGACGAAATACCGAGCGCCGATGTTGTACGAAGCACTCAGATCGCAGTGGTAGCGCTTTCCGTTTTGGAAAGTGCAGAGACTGTAATTCTTTTCGTCCCGAGTCACGGCGCCGGAACCGTCGAATGCGAGTTTCGACGTATTCCAGGCACAGACCCGGCTCACCCGTTGACCGTTGCGGTGGGCCTTATCTTCCACCATCTGCTGAACATATTGTGCCCGCCAGTGATGAAGGCGCTGTTTCTTGGAGCCATGCTTACGGCCTTTGAGATCGAGCTTCTCCATCACGATAACGTGAGCACTGTAATAAACCGCTGTATCCATGATGAACGTCGCCGTCTTAACGGCAATCGAATCATTGATACCCTTCGCCTTCGCCCAAAGCCGAGGCATCTTGCGGTTCCCCTGCTTCTGGGCGTTCTTGATGCGTTGCAGTGCACGATTCAGAGAGTCTTTTTCACAGCCGAGGCTCAGGAAGCGCCGCGCGAGGATAGTGCCATCTGAAGTCATGACAGAGCAGACGCAGGCATTGTTGATGCCGAGATCGACGCTCACGATGGTTTGTTCGCGGATGGGAGTATCAGTAAGTTTTCTTTCCTCCTCAAAAGGAAAATCGAGCGACCAGTTTTTTCCTCGGCGCCGCAGTGTGGGCACACACGCTTTCCGAAGCGGGCAATACTTCGCGATGTAGTCCATGTCGGACTTTCGTAACTTCACCTCCGTCCAGTCCCAAGTATTGCGGATGAAGACCTTGATCCGTACCGTATAACGGTCTGTCGTGTTTTTAAACATGACTTCCCGATACATGGCGGGAAAAGTCCGCCCGACTTTCGGCAACCCCGGTTCTTTTCCTTGAGGACTAGCTTTCCACTGCTTCAGACGGGTGTGGTAAGAGGAAACCATGCCGTAGGCCTCACTGATGGCGGCACGGCGTAGGTAGCTCGGAAACTTGTAGAACGACTTACCGAAGTCGTATTGGGTCAACGGTCTTTTCGATGTCGGCCAACACAACAATTCGGTTTGTCGAGTAACAACATTGATATTGGGTAACGAAGCAAACTGCTTATCCCAATGCTTGAGCATGATGCCGATGAAGTAATCCACCGCCTGACGATAAAGAACCGCCGTGGCTTCGAAAGCCCCGGAGGATTCTTTTATCTTGGCAGGATAGGTGGAGATGATCTTCATGGAATACGCTCTGTTCTGGTGCTGAGGATTTTACAGCAGGTGGCTTCTTCAAAGCCTGGTCGGCTTGACTCGCGACTGAAGTCGCAAGGATGCGCCGACCGATATTTCAAGCACTCTGCCGCCAATGCCGAAAGCGCCGCGGCATTGTCCGCCTCTGCCGTTTGGCGGCAGGCAAAATAAATGACCGCTTCCGTTCGCCCTTTCAATGACTGACAAACGAGTTCACTTTTTCCGACGCGCCGCCGTCCGTAAATCACCGCGAGATTCTCTTCTTCGCGATCATAAAAAGCGGTGAGCTCCTTCAGTTTCTGCGTTCGACCGAAAAAATTCATTTTTTACTCGGATAAACCCGACTCAACTTGAACCGAGTTATCTTACCTTCGAAAGAAAAAACCGCAGTCACCTCCATCCGGCACTGCGGTTTCTTCCTACGGCTTATTTTTCAGAGCCTTCGTCTGCAGAAGTCGGCTCCGTCACTTGCGACGCTTCCGTCGGTGCAGTCTCTGCCGTCCCAGCTTCCGCCGCCGGCTTTTCTTCCACATCGTCTTCCGCCACGCGCACGAGATGAATCAGGCGATCGTCCCCGCGCACATCCATCAGGGTCACGCCCTGAGAGCCGCGGCCACAAACGCGGATGTCCTTCACCGGTGTTCTCACGATCATGCCGGATTCGGAAAGGAGCATCACGGAATCTTCCGGATGCACCAGCGTCGCACCAATCACGCGGCCGTTGCGTTCCGTCGTCGCAATCGCGATCATGCCCTTGGTGTTGCGGGCGTGGCGCGTGTATTCCGCGATCGGCGTGCACTTGCCGTAGCCGTTTTCGCAGGCCGTCAATACCAACTGGTTGTCGTCTTCGGCCACCAAGAGCGCAATCACCTTCTGCCCTTCTTCCAAACGGATGCCGCCGATGCCGCGAGCCGTGCGGCCCATGCTGCGCACGCCGCTTTCTTCAAAACGCACGGCCTTACCCGCGTCACTAAAGAGCATCACGTCGTGCGTGCCGTCCGTGATGGCAACTCCGATCAACCCGTCGCCGTCATCCAATTTAATGGCGATCTTCCCGGCTTTCAGCACCTGAGCAAATTCCGTCAAGGGTGTCTTCTTCACCACGCCGTTTTCGGTCGCCATAAAGACGAAATGATTGTCTTCAAACGCATTCACAGGGAGCGCGATCGAAATTTTTTCGCCTTCCTGCAGCGGCAGGAGGTTGATGATGGCCTTGCCCTTCGTGTTGCGGGCGCCTTCGGGAATCATATAGACGTCCAGAGCATAGACGCGGCCCAGGTTGCTGAAGCAGAGCACCTTGCCGTGAGTGTTGGCGACGAAGACCTGTTCAATGACGTCGCCTTCCTTCATCTTCGCCGCGCGCTTGCCCGTCCCGCCGCGTCGCTGTTCCTGGTATTCCGTGAGCGCAAGGCGCTTGATGTAGCCTTCGCGCGACAAGGTCACCACGACGTTTTCGTTCGCGACGAAATCCAGGGGATTGAAGTTGGGATCGGTGGAATTGTCGATTTCGCTGCGGCGTTCGTCCCCATAGGTGGCCGCGAGTTCCGCGAGTTCCTCATCCATGATGGCAAGAACGCGTTCGGGCTTGGCGAGAATATCAAGAAGATCGGCCATCGCCGCGTGCACGTCGCGGTAATCCTGATAGAGCTTATCCTGCTCAAGACCCGTCAATTTCTGCAGCGCCATGCGCAAGATCGCGTCCGTCTGTACTTCAGAAAGGTGATAAAGCCCTTCTTTATCCAGCCCGCACCCCGCAGGGATGTCCGTCGGCATATAAAGCGACGGATCATCCACGTTCGCGAGAAGCGACTGCACCAAGGCCGACTCCCAACCGCGCGCCATCAGCTGCTGCTTGGCGATCGCCGGGGTCGGGGCGTTCTTGATGACGGCGATGAATTCGTCGATGTTGGAAAGTGCCACGGCCTGACCTTCGAGGAGGTGTCCCTTGTCGCGGTTTTTCTTCAGACGGAAAATCGTGCGGCGATTCACAACTTCGCGGCGGTGACGCAGGAAATATTCGATGATCTGACGGAGATTTAAAAGCCGCGGCTGGCCGTCCACCAAAGCCACCATGTTCATGCCGAACGAGGTCTGCATCATGGTGAGCTTGTAGAGCTGATTCAGAATCACTTCACCGAAGGCACCGACTTTGAGTTCCATGACGATGCGCACCTTGTCGGTGGATTCGTCGCGGATTTCGGAAATGCCTTCGATCTTCTTGTCGTGCATGAGACGCGCAATCGTCTCCACGAGCACTTTCTTATTGACCTGGTAGGGAATATCGTCCACCACCAAAACCTGGCGTCCCGTCTTCGTTTCTTCGTAGTGCGTGTGAGAACGGATGACGACGCGGCCGCGGCCCGTGCGGTAGCCTTCGTGAACGCCCTTCAAACCAAAGATGATGCCCCCCGTGGGGAAGTCGGGCGCGGGCATTTTGGCAATCAGTTCTTCAATCGTCGCTTCCGGATGGTGCAGGAGATGCCGGCAGGCTTCGACGGTTTCCGTCAGATTGTGAGGCGGAATATTCGTCGCCATACCGACGGCAATACCCGCCGAGCCGTTCACCAAAAGGTTCGGCAGCTTCGCCGGGAGCACCACGGGTTCGCGCTCCGAGTTGTCGAAGTTGGGAATGAAGTCCACCGTTTCTTCGTCCAAATTGTCGAGCATCGCATCGGCAATTTTGGCCAATCGGCATTCCGTATAACGCATGGCCGCCGCCCCGTCGCCGTCGATGGAACCGAAGTTCCCCTGACCGGATACGAGGGGGTAGCGCATGGAGAAGTCCTGCGCCAGGCGCACCAGCGTCTGATACGCCGCCAAGTCCCCGTGCGGATGGTATTTACCCAACACGTCGCCCACGATGCGCGCGCATTTTTTCGTGGGATTATTGAACGTGTTGTTCATCTGGTACATCGCGTACAACACGCGGCGGTGCACAGGTTTGAAGCCGTCCCGAACATCGGGAAGCGCTCGCCCCACGATGACGCTCATCGCGTAATCGAGATAAGCCTGCTTCATTTCTTTTTCAAGCGCCACCGGCAACGTTTCCAGGGAGTAGGAAATAGGCATGCCGTTGGATTCGCCGGCATTGATGTCGCCCAAGGCTTCCGACGCGTCTGCCGTCGGATTTTCTCCTGTCTTCACATCGTCTTTGTTGTCTTGATCCATCGTAAATTCCTGGTTATACGCGGGGCGCCTTACGCGCGCGCATTTCTACTGACTGTAAACGGGTTATTTTACCGAGATTTTGTTGCTCGAAACTGCACCGAAAAATGAGGGGCTTGGCCGGGCTTCCATCGGTTTTGTCCTACGAAACCAACAAAATCCCTGCTTTCCGATCGGTTTCCCAAAAAAACAGGGCGTTTTACTTTCACTCAACCGTTTTTTGGTGCAAAATGGCATCAGTTCAAATTGTTTGTTCCGCAAGTGTGCTGCGCACTGAGCCCTTACGGAACATATCCCTTTTTCGGGACCGGCCGAAGCGGTTTGTTTAGGCCTGAGGCCGGGAAAGAGGACGCTAACAACAGTGCCCTGTTTTATGAGGATAATTACTATGAAGACTTCTCTGAAGTGCAGCATCATTGCTGCGGCTCTCGTTGCGGCCTCCGGTGTTGCCATGGCGGCCCCCGTCACCCCCTACGTGACGAACTCCACCAACGCCACCGTGATGAACCCCTACGGCTTGTGCTGGCGTACGGGCTTCTGGACCCCGGCGCTTGCCGAACAGGCCGGCGTTGAAGGTGCCGGCTGCGCCTGCGACAAGGACATCCTTTCTGCCGGCGCCTGCGCCCCGAAGGCTGCCCCCGCTGAAGAAGTGAAGTCCGCCAAGGTGACGCTCTCTGCCGACATGCTCTTTGCGTTCGACAGCGCCAACCTCTCCGCCGAAGGCCAGATCGCCCTTGACGACCTCGTCTCCCGCATGGCCGGCATGGACATCGAAGTGATCCTCGCCACCGGCTACGCCGACCGCCTGGGCGCCGAAGCTTACAACCAGAAGCTTTCCGAAGCCCGCGCTCAGTCCGTGAAGGACTACCTCGCCACGAAGGGCGTGGACGCTGACCGCGTTCAGACCGAAGGCCGCGGCTCTGCGGAAGCGGTTGTCGAATGCGCCAATCCCAGCAAGGCCGGTGCCGTGAAGACGAAGGCTCAGCTCGTTGACTGCCTCGCCCCGAACCGCCGCGCCGTGATCGAAGTGATCGGTACGCGCGCTGCTCAGTAATCTCGCTTTTGAGACAACTTCCTTCGGGAAGTTGATACTGAAAAACCCCGCCAGAGGTTCTCGCCCGGCGGGGTTTTCTTTGTGTCGGATTTCGGTACCAAGCGTCGATACCGAAACCCTCGGGATCAGTGATGACCGCCGCAGCAGCAGGCGGCGCCGTCGGCACGCATGCCGCAACCGCAGGGGGCACCCTCAAAGCGGGCTTCCACCCACTTCCAGTTGACGAGCTTTTCAAAGAAAGCCTTCACAAAGGCCGCGCGGTCATTGCGGAAATCGATGTAATAGGCGTGCTCCCACACGTCAAGCGCCAACATCGGTTTCAGGCCGTGACGGATGGGATTGTCGGCGTTTGACGTCGTCATGATGTCAAGGCCGCCGTCCGCCGTTTTCACGAGCCACGCCCAACCGCTGCCGAACTGCCCCAGGGCCGCTTTCGTAAACGCCTCGCGGAACGCTTCAAAGGATCCCCACTTTGCGTTGACAGCTTCCGCCAAGGCCCCCGTCGGCTCGCCGCCGCCCGCGGGCGTCAGGCACTTCCAGAAGTAATTGTGGTTGTAAACCTGAGCGGCGTTGTTAAACACGGCCCCCTCGGTTTTCATCAAAAGGTACTTCATCGGCTTATCTTCAAGCGGCGTCCCTGCGATGAGTTTATTGAGGTTCGTCACATACGTGCGGTGGTGCTTGCCGTAGTGGTACGCGATCGTTTCAGCGCTCATCACAGGCGCCAAGGCGTCTTCCGCATAGGGCAACGGGGGCAGCATAAATTCGTTCATAGATTTCTCCTGTCGGGATGGATTCCCGTAGTTCTCTTTATCATAACCGCGAACATCTTAGTTTTGGTTTATTGCTGAAATAGAAACCGTGACGAACTATTGCTGCACGGTTTCCACGCGCGTTGCGACGGCCCCGATTTTCAAACGTACCCGCAGGGCGTCTCCGGTTTTCAATTTCGCAGCGTCCGTCACCACACGGCCTGCCGCATCAATCGCCAAGGCGTATCCCCGGGACAAGACGGCGTCGGGCGCCAACGCTTTCAAGCGTTTTTCCAACGCCGTCGTCTGTTCGTGCCGCAGGGTGATGTCGCCCCGTGCCGACCGTGCCAAGAGTTTCTCCGCCGCCGACACCCGTTCCCGAGCCGCAGCCGTCTCAGGCCGCAGGCGAACCAACTGCAACCGAAGATCTTCAGCCGCCTGCACTTCCCTCTGCACCGACCGACGAACCGCCGCCGTGAGTTTTGCCTTCAGCCTTTCAAGTTTTGCGGCTTCCTTGTCCGCCGCAGGTGCAGCGGCCGACAGTCGTTCCGTAAGACGGCTAAGCTGCCGCTCTTTGTCCGTCAACACGCGCTGAGGGAGATGGGCGACCGCTGACGCCGCCGCATCAATCCGGCGCTCCCACGTTTCCATCCGACGTTCAAAAAGTCGCGTGAGAACGGTCGTGCGCGTAAGGCGCAGTTCCCCCGTCGTTACGACGCCGCGAATAAGCCCCCTCAAACGCCGTTCGTTTTCCGGCACCGTCGCCTTCGCCAAGTGCCACCCCGACATTGCAAGCGTCGCCGCAGCCGTGGGCGTCGCCGCCCGAACGTCCGCCGCCAGATCGGCTATCGTCGTATCGGTTTCGTGCCCGATGCCGCTGATGACGGGAATCGTCATTTTCCGCAGACGGCGAGCGATTTTTTCCGAATTAAACGTCCACAAGTCCGCCAATGAGCCGCCCCCGCGCACGAGAAGCAGCACGTCGCAGGCGTGGTGCTTTTCGGCAGTCGCGAGCGCCGCGAGTAATTCGCCTTCCGCCGCATCGCCCTGCACCCCCGCCGGGTAAAGGATAAGGTTCACCCCGACTCCGACGCCGCGGATCGTGCGGATCACGTCCCGCAGCGCCGCCGCCTGAGGACTCGTCACGATGCCGATCGTGCAGGGAAAACGGGGAATCGCGCGCTTTAAAGCCGCATCAAAAAGACCTTCGGCCAAAAGTTTCGCCTTCAAGGCGGCAAACTGAGCATAGAGGTCGCCTTCCCCTGCTTTTTTCATCGTACGAACAACGAAATTGAGTTGGCCTCTCGGGGCATAGATATTGACTTCCCCCGAAATTTCCACTTTGTCGCCCTGTCGGGGAAGAAAAGTGAGACGCGCCGCATTGCCGCGGAACATTGCGCAATTCAAATGCGCTTCTTCCCGCTCATCTTTGAGGTCGAAATAAATGTGGCCGGCAGCCGAGCGCGTCACCGAATGAATTTCGCCTCGCACCGCGATGCCGGAAAATTCCGGTGCGAGGATGTTTGTAATGCGCGTGAGGAGTTCCGCCACCCCGAGCGGCCGCTCGACGGGCCGGGTCTGCGTGAGTTCATCAAAGTAGGCAAGTGCTTCTTCCGCACTCATGAATCCGGGCCGGCGCATGGCTGACAAATCCCCCCAAAAGAAAAAAGGCCGCCGGCGACGACACCGATACGGCCTTTTTAACGGAAACCGACGTCCGAAATTAACGGCGACGGTTCTGATTATTCTGCGCAGGCGCAGCCGCCGGACGTCCTTCGATGTGACGGAACGTAATGCGGCCCTTCGTCAGATCATAGGGCGAGAGTTCCAGCGACACTTTGTCGCCGGCGAGAATGCGGATGTGATGCTTGCGCATCTTGCCGTTCGTGTAAGCAACGAGCTCATGGCCGTTTTCAAGCTTCACACGGTAACGGGCGTCGGGCAGGACTTCGAGAACCTGGCCGGCCATTTCAATAAGGTCTTCTTTTGCCATAGATTATGTTTTGGCGGCTGCGGCTTTAAGCACCGTTCCGCGTCGAGTTCTGGTTTTATGCCGCCGTCTTCAAATCCGTTGCGGCGGCGTTTCGAGTGGTTCCCCCTCGGAAAAACACTCCCTCGGGCAAACTGAATTTTTCATTTTAAAGGGTTTTTTAAGAAAATTGGTAGGCTTTCAACGACTTTTTTGCTGTCTTTTCCCTATCGGAGCATCAAACCATCCCCCAAAGCGAAACTTCGGGCGCCGATTTTTTTACGATTTCGCGCGTTGCCTTTAGAATGGGCAGACCTGCGTTGTTTTGGGAATCTTCATCCCCCGCACGCCTAGTTAATTCAGGGAGCCGAAGTGAAGCACGTTCTTCTCGCCTACTACAGTCATGCCGGCCACACGGCCCGCATTGCCCGCTGCATTGCCGAAACCATTGAAGCAGAAGGCCACCGCTGCGACGTCATCACCATGATGGAAGCCGTGCGCGAAGGCGTGAATTGGGATAAATACGACATCGTGATCGTCGGTTCTCCCATCGTCTACGGCGTCTACAACCGCATCGTCTGGGAATTTGCCTCCGCCTTTAAGGATCGCTTGGAAAATCTCCCCAATTCCTTCTTCAACGTGTCGGTCGTCGCGCGCACGCCCCTCAAGGCCACGCCCGAAGGCAACCGTTACCTGCAGAAATTCGTCAAGAACTCCCCGTGGAAACCCCGAGATCTGAAGTGTATCGCAGGCAAGGTGGATTACCCCAATTGGAACTGGTTTGAAACCCTCATGATTCAGATCATCATGAAAATTACGGACGGTCCCACCAATCCCAATACGGTCGCCGACTTCACGGATTACGAGGACGTGCGTCGCTACGCGCGGCACTGCCTCACGTTGGATGAGGCTCAGGGCTTTGCGAAAAAAGCCTGACGGCGCTCCGTCCCTCTCCGCCCGGCCTCGGCCGGGCGTTTTTGTTTTCGGCGCCCGCCAAATCACCGAAGTTTGACGAAAAGCATAGCAACCCCTCCCCTGCCGTTAGATTTCCCCCGTTTTTCGGTGTAAAAATCCGCCTCTTTCGCCGCAGGGTGCGGCATTTTGTTTTTTCAGGTTGGACAGCCATGGTTCTTACCATTGCTCTTTTATTGGCGTTTCAGTTGGCGGGCAGCGCCGTCACCGCCCTTTTCGGACTTCCCGTCCCCGGCCCCGTCATGGGCATGGTCTTCTTTCTTTTTGCACTGATGGTGAAGGACAATCTTCTTCAGAAGACGCTTCCCGTCGTAAACGTCCTTCTCGCACACTTTGCGCTTCTTTTCGTTCCGGCGGGGGTGGGCATCATGCAGCACGGCGCTCGGCTTGCCGCCGAATGGCTGCCGATCACGGCTTCAATCGTGATTTCGTCCGTCCTCGCGATGGCCGCCGCCGCACTCACCATCCGTTGGGTGATGAAACTCATGCACATTGAGGGATAAGCCATGGAAGCCCTGATGCAAACTTGGTCCTTTTTCGTCAATGCCTTCACCCCGGTCTGGGAAAATCTCCGCACGCAGCCGTCGCTGTGGCTGGCGGTGACGCTCGTTGCCTATGCCTTCGGGATGTGGCTTTATAAAAAGAGCGGCTTCAAAACCATCTTCACGCCGCTTCTCACCTCGATCGTCATCATCGTCGCGACGCTGCTCGCGACCCACACGGACTACACGACCTACATGCAGGGGGGGCAGCACATCAACTTCCTCCTGGGACCGGCGACGGTGGCGCTTGCCGTACCGCTTTATGAACAGCGCCTGCGTTTGGCGAAACTCTGGATTCCCTTGACCTGCGGCCTCGTCGTGGGTGCCTTGGTAGCCATCGTCTCCACGATCAGCATCGCCGCCCTCTTGGGTGCTTCGCGCGAAACCGTGGTGTCGCTTGCGCCCAAAAGCGTCACGGTGCCGATCGCCGTCGGCATCAGCGAACATCTTGGCGGCATTCCGGCTTTAACTGCCGCGCTCGTCGTGATCACGGGCGTCACGGGGGCCCTGCTCTGCCGTCCGCTTTTTGCCGTGCTGCGGGAAAAGAACGAGGCGACCCGCGGCTTTGCGATCGGTCTTGCGGCACACGGTGTCGGTACTGCCACTGCCTTCCAGATGAGCCGCGACACCGGGGCCTTCTCAGGGCTTGCCATGGGACTCACGGGGCTTCTGACCGCCTTTATCGCCCCGTGGATTCTGCAGCTTATGCTGCCGATGTTCTTTTAAGAAAAACGCCATCCATTTTCCGGACCGGAATCGCCTGCGGACGGTTCCGGTTTTTCTTTGCCCAGAAAAAAAGGAGCATCCCTTTTCAGAGACACTCCCTTTGCCGCCCTTGAAGCAAACCCCGTTAACCGCCGAAGAACTTCTTCATCTTTTCCATGAAGCCCGAGCTCTTCGGGGTGTGCTTCGTCGCACCCTTTTCCAGAGACTCTCCGAACTTACGGAGAAGATCCTTCTGTTCCGCATTCAACTTCACCGGCGTTTCCACATATACGTGCACGTAGAGGTCACCCTTGACGGCATTGTTGTGGACATTGGGCACGCCCTTGCCGCGCAGACGGAAGATCTTCCCGGACTGCGTCCCTTCAGGAATCGTAATGCGGGTTTCGGTATCCATCGTCGGCACCGAAACTTCGCCGCCCAACGCGGCCGTCGTAAAGCTGATCGGGAGGTCGGCATGCAGGTCGTCGTCCTCACGCTGGAAGATGTCGTGAGGCTTGATGATGATCTGCACATAAAGGTCGCCCGCGGGACCGCCGTTCACACCGGGGGCACCTTTCCCTGACAAACGGATGCGCTGCCCGTCGTTGATGCCGGCAGGAACGCTGATTTCAAGAGTCTTCGTCTGCTTCACGCGTCCCGTACCGTTGCACTTCGGGCAGGGATCCGAAATGATTTCCCCGGTACCCTGGCAGTACGGGCACGTCTGCTGCACAGAGAGGAAACCGGAAGACATATTGACGGTACCGGTACCGTGACAGTGCGGGCAAGTCTTCTTAGACGTCCCCGGTTTGCAGCCCGTACCGTGGCAACTGTCGCATTCGTCCCACACCGGCACGCGAATGTCGGTCTTCATGCCGTGAACGGCCTGCTCCAACGTCACTTCGAGGGAGTAACTTAAGTCGTCGCCGCGGTAAACGCGGGGGCCGCGCCGCGACTGACGCGCCGCACCGCCGCCGAAGAATTCGCTGAAGATGTCGCTGAAGTCGCCGCCGTTGAAACCGCCGAACCCGCCGAAGCCGCCTGCGCCGGCACCCGCCGCACTCGGATCGACCCCGGCCTTGCCGAAGCGGTCGTAAGCCGCCTTCTTCTGCGGATCAGACAGTACCTGATAGGCTTCGCCCACGGCCTTGAACTTTTCTTCCGCCGCCTTGTCCCCGTTGTTGCGGTCAGGGTGGTACTTCATCGCAAGGCGCCGGTAGGCCTTCTTAATTTCCTCGTCGCTCGCATCGCGGGAAACGCCCAGTACCTCGTAATAATCCTGATCTGCCATAGTTCTGACAATCGTCCGTAATAAAAACAAACAAAGGCCGGAAGGCTTATGAACGTCTTCCGACCCGGTTTGAACTGAGCCTTCGTTCTCAAAGGACGGTCTTGCGACCGCCCTTTCGAGCGGGCCGGCTCAATCTCAGTGCTTCACTTCCTTGAAGTCGGCATCAACGACATCGTCGTCCTTCTTGCCGGCGTCAGTCTGCTGCGCCTGAGCCCCCTGCTGCTGAGCCTGCTGGGCCTGAGCCGCCGCCTGATTGAGTTTTTCGCCGATCTTCTGCGCAGCCTGCATCAAGACTTCGACGCTCTTCTTGATGGCGTCCTTGTCTTCGCCCTTCGCCTGCGCTTCCACGTCCTTGATCGCGGATTCGCAAGCCGCACGGTCAGCCGCATCCACCTTGTCGCCCAGATCCTTCAGAGTCTTCTGAACCTGAGCCACGGCGGCATCGGCTTCGTTACGAGCCTGAGCGAGTTCGAAGCGGCGCTGGTCTTCGGCCTTATTGGCTTCGGCGTCCGCCACCATGCGCTTGATTTCTTCTTCGCTGAGCCCGGAGCTCGCCTTAATGGTGATCTGGTTTTCCTTACCGGTCGCCTTATCCTTGGCGCTCACATGCAGAATGCCGTTGGCGTCGATGTCGAACGTGACTTCGATCTGCGGCAGTCCGCGCGGAGAAGGCGGAATTCCTTCGAGGTTGAATTCACCGAGAAGCTTGTTGGAACCGGCCATCTGGTGTTCGCCCTGGAAGACCTTAATCGTCACCGCCGGCTGATTGTCTTCAGCCGTGGAGAAGACCTGAGAGTGCTTCGTCGGAATCGTGGTGTTGCGCTTAATCATCGCCGTCATAACGCCGCCCAAGGTTTCAATACCAAGGGTCAAAGGCGTTACGTCGAGCAGGAGCACGTCGTGACGATCGCCCGTCAGCACGGAGCCCTGAATCGCGGCGCCGATGGCAACAGCCTCATCGGGGTTCACGTCCTTACGCGGTTCCTTACCGAAGAATTCACGCACCACTTCCTGCACGCGGGGCATACGGGACTGACCGCCCACGAGAATCACGTCGGAGATGTCGGAGACGGAAGCCTTCGCGTCCGCAAGCGCCTTCTTCACCGGTTCAATCGTGCGCTGCACCAAGTCTTCGACGAGGCTTTCAAACTTCGCACGCGTGATCGTGATGTTCATGTGCTTCGGGCCCGTGGCGTCCGCGGTAATGTACGGGAGGTTCACTTCCGTTTCCTGGCGGCTCGAGAGTTCGATCTTCGCCTTTTCCGCGGCGTCCTTCAGGCGCTGCAGGGCGAGCACGTCCTTCGAGAGGTCGCAACCCGTATCCTTCTTAAATTCGTCCATCAAGTACTGCATCAGACGATGGTCGAAGTCTTCGCCGCCCAAGAACGTATCGCCGTTCGTCGACAACACTTCAAACTGCTTGTCGCCGTCCACGTTCGCGATATCAATCACCGAAATATCGAACGTGCCGCCGCCCAAGTCGTACACCGCGATCTTGCGGTCGGCAGTCCCCGCCTTGTCCAAACCGAAGGCCAACGCCGCGGCCGTCGGTTCGTTGATGATGCGCTTGACTTCGAGACCGGCGATGCGACCTGCGTCCTTCGTTGCCTGACGCTGACTGTCGTTAAAATACGCAGGCACCGTAATCACGGCTTCCGTCACCGGTTCGCCGAGATAGTCTTCCGCGGTCTTCTTCATCTTGCGGAGCACTTCCGCGGAAACCTGCTGCGGCGCCAACTTCTTGTCGCCCAACACCTGCACCCAAGCGTCGCCGTTGTCAGCCTTCACAATGGAAAAAGGCGCACGGGAGATGTCCTTCTGCACTTCAGCGTCTTCATAACGACGGCCGATCAAACGCTTCACGGCAAAGAGCGTGTTCTTCGGGTTCGTAATGGCCTGGCGCTTAGCAGGAGCACCGACGACGATTTCGCCGTTTTCAAGATAAGCCACGATTGAGGGCGTCGTGCGGGCGCCTTCCGAGTTTTCGATCACGCGGACCTTGTCGCCTTCCATGATGGCCACGGCCGAATTGGTGGTGCCAAGGTCGATACCGATAATCTTTGACATCTGTTTAACTTCCTTTTCATCGGCGAAACGCTCTTTCCGCTCCGCCCCTCTGTTTAAACCCATTGCCTCCGGGACGTTTCGTGAACGTTCCCCTCGGCGGATAACTCCTATATGGGGACGGGGGTGTTTTTTTCAACCGTTTCTCTAAAAAAATTTTCACCACTCGTCGCCGTTGTGAAAAAAACGGCCGGAAAACCGAAGTCTCCGACCGTTTTTTAGGTACTGATTTTTCGAGAAACCGATCAACCCTGAACTACGCTCACCATTGCGGGACGCAACACGCGTTCATGAATGAGCCACCCGCGCTGAAACACCTGCGCGACGTGCCCCGCGGTCAACCCCTCCGCCGCGGGCACCATTGCAATCGCCTGCTGGGTGTTGGGATCGAACTTTTCGTTCTTGGGGTCGATCATCTTCATGCCGCTCACTTCAAGCGCGTGCACCAACTGACGGTAGGTGGCCTGCACGCCTTCTTTCATCGGACCTTCCATATCCTGAGAGACTTCGATCGCCTTCTCAAGGCTGTCCACCACCGGGAGGAGGTTCTGTGCGAACTTTTCAATGCTGAATTTCTGCGCCTTCTGTACGTCTTCGGCGCAACGGCGGCGCACGTTTTCCATTTCGGCGACAGCCCGCACATAAAGGTCAAAGTGTTCTGCGGCCTTGGCGTTGGCGGCTTCCAACTTCTTCGCCGTTTCGGCGAGTTCGTCCACTTCGGCCTTCGCAGCGTCCGCAGCCGCCTCATTTTCCGCCTTGTCGCCGCACCGGCAGGCGTCCCCGCAGCAGCCGCAACCTTCGGCCTTCTGTTCGTTAGCCTGTTCGGCCGCCTGAGCCGCGGCTTTGAGAGCTTCCGCCGCCTTGTCCGCTGCGCCCGCAAGTTTCTGTTCGTTGTTGTCGGCCATTTTATTTTGACTCCGCCAATAGAGAATTAAGGTGTTGACAATATGGGGACGGTTGTCCGAAATTTCAAGCCGCCTTCTTTTCGAGCGCCGATTTCACGACGGCCGCGTAGGCTTTCACGGCATCTTCCCCGTCATTTAAGGCCGGTATGTACCGAAATTCCCGACCACCCGCCGCTTCGTAAGATTTTTTAAGCTCATCGGCAATTTCTTCCAATGTTTCGAGGCAATCCGCCGCAAACCCCGGACACATCACATCGAGCCGCAGCACGCCCTCACGCGCCATCTGCGGCACCACGTCCGCCGTTGCGGGCTTAAGCCATTCGCCGCGGCCGAATTTGGACTGAAATGCCACGCTCCAGGCTTCTTTTTTCAGCCCCAACCGTTCCGCCACCAATCGCGCGGTCTCGCGGCATTCTTTTTCGTAGGCCGAACCATTATCGACACTTTTCTGCGGAATGCCGTGGAAACTGAAAAGAAGGTGTCCCTTACCGGTGAGAAATCCCTTGCGATCCCAATGTCGGCGCACTTTTTCCGCCAGCGCTTCGATGTAGTCCGGATGGTCAAAGTAATGTCGAATCCGCACTACCTCGCCCTGCCAACCCGTCTTTTGCAGCACGGCGTCCACAGCATCGTAGACGGCCGCCGTCGTCTGCGTAGCTTCCTGCGCAAAAAGAGGCAGCACCACAAGGCGTTTAAACCCTCCTTTGAGAGCTTCCGGCAACACGTCCGCCACACGCTCCGTTCCGTAACGCATCGCCCAGCGAACGCAAAAACCTCCACCCAAAACGCTTCCAAGGGCCTGCGCCGTCTTTTCCGTCGTGACGACCAAGGGAGAACCTTCGGGCGTCCAAACCGTCCGATAGCGCGCCGCCGACGCCTCACAGCGCTTGGGGAGAATCACGCCGTGCAGGATCGGCCACCAAAGAATCTTGGGCATCTCGACCACACGCCGGTCACCCAAAAATTCTGCCAGGTAGGTTTTAAGCGCCGCCGGGGTCGGTTCCGCCGGCGATCCCGTGTTCACGAGCAGTACGAGCGTGTCGGCAACGGCAGTCATCGACGATGTCTCCTGTAGGGGAACGGTGAAAAGAAAAATTTTAAGCCGCCGACAACAAAACGGGCCGCCGAAGCGACCCATTTTTTTGCAAACGACGGGCGAAACTTACGCCCTGCGGCTTAAACCGCGTTTAAAAGCGAGCCGGAACCGTTTCCGCCGCGACGGATCCTGTGCGCACCATGCGCATCATGAGGATCAAAACGGCCGCCAACACGCTCATTTCAAACTTACCCAGCACCTGGCCCACAATGTAGTTGAGGTCACCGAACGCGATGGTAAGAAAGAGGAGCGAATCCACGACGGAACCCGCAAACCCCGAAGCGACGATCGCCCACGCCGGGAAACGGCGGCGCAGCGGCGTATAGACGATCAAGTCGGCGGTTTCGGAAAAGAGGAACGCCACCGCGGAAGCAATCACGAGACTCGGTTCACTTAAAAAGGCCGAGAGAACGGTGCCCCCCACGATGCAGTAAAACGCCCAGCGGGTGCCCAAAAAGTGATGTACGCCGTCGCGAAGGACGAGCGCCAACCCCGCCAAAAGAACGCCCGACGGCGCCATGATGCCGGGCCACACGGGAACCACACAGGGGCCGTCCGCGGTACACACGAGTCCCACGTTCATCACGACCCAGTTGCTCACCGGAATGGTGAGAATAAAAAGAACGGCAAAAATCCAGCCCTTCACCGTATAAAAGCTCATATGCTGCATATGGCGTTACTCCCGACCACAGACGGTGCGATGAACCGAAGCGGTCTTTTAAGTGAATTGAAAGAAGGGCGGAATTCTATCGAAAACCGCCCGTCTTGGAAACTTCAACCGTACGTGTGGGCAGAAATCCCTTCGGCACGCACCAAGTCGGCAATGCGCTCGAGTTCTTCCGGCGCGGCTTTCCGCAGGGCCTTATCCGGCGTATCGCGCGCCACGGTGTAAATATCGACGCCGGCCGGCCGGATGTCCGCCACCGTCTTCACCCACGGCAACACGTAGTCGTCCGTCGTATTGTCGACGCTCTTCCCTTGCCACGTTCCTTTCATGAACATCGTCTGAATGATGCAGCGTCCTCCGCAGGCCTTCATGCGTTCGATGACGACGTTGACGTCGTAGGGGCAGTTCGGGCGATCCACGAAACGGATGTACTCGGGGTTCACCGTATCGAGTTTGAGACACGCCTTATCGAGCTTTTTCACGGCTTCAAAGACCCTCGGCTTCGTGAGATGCGTGGCGTTGGTAAGAAGACAGACTTTCGCCTCCGGATAGTACTTGTCCCGAAGGAGCTTCACGTCATCGGCAATCCGGTCAAAGTCCGGATGCGACGTGGGTTCCCCGTTGCCGGAAAAGGTGAGCGCATCGAGCGTTTCCCCGGCGGCCTTCATGGCCGACAAGCGCTTTTCCAATTCCGTCCTCACGCACTCCCGCGTCGGCAATTTCGCCTTAGGTCGAAAATCGTCGTTAAACCCGCATTCGCAGTAAATGCAGTCAAAACTGCAGACCTTGCCGTCTTCGGGCAAAAGATTCACGCCGAGGCTGCGCCCCAACCGGCGGCTTTTCACGGGCCCGAATACGGGCGACGGATAAATCACGGTAGCCATTCATCAGTCCTTTCTTGCTTTAATGACATGAAGTCGGATCGTTTCATCCGTGAGCTTTAATCGCGGCGCGAGGGCTTCGCTCACCCAAGCCTCTTTTTCATCCCCGGACAGCACAAAGGCCTCAATGTCCGTACGTCGCGCGAGAAACGTCAATGCCCGCGCCTTCCCCATCGCAAAAAGCGCCGTACACCACCCGTCGGCCTTTGCGCCGTCGGCATCCACAATTGTGACGGAACTGAAGGACAAAGGCACCGGCCGGCCGGTCGCGCCGCTCAGGATGTGTCCGTAACGCTTGCCGTCCTTCATGAAGTAGCGTTCGTAGTCACCGGACGTAATGACGGACACGTTTCCCGGCGTTTCAATGACGGCGAGCATTTCGTTACGATCCCTGCGGGGATCCTGCACCCCCACGCGCCAGTTTCGGCCGCCCTCGCCCGAACCCATCAGCACGATGTTGCCGCCCAAATCGAGAATGCCGCTCTCGGCTCCGGCTTTCTGAAGTTCCTTTGCCGCCGCAGTTCCGATCCAGCCTTTGGCAATGGCCCCCAAATCCACGTTCTGGCCTTCGCCGATTTTTACGCGGCAGCGCCCCGCTTCGTCCGGTGCCAACTTCGTTTCAATCCGGCGCCAATCGACGTGTTTCTTCGCTTCGTCAATCGCCGCATCGCTCGGCACCGAGTCGCCGCCGAAACCGATTTTCCACACGTTCACCACCGGACCGATGGTAGGATCAAAAGCCCCTTCCGACTCCCGGGCAATGGTTTTTGCGCTCTCCATCAATTGCGCCACCCGACAGTCCGTTTTCTGCCATTTCCCCGGATGGCGGTTTATGTCCTGCATCGGCCCTTCACCGTGGACGGTAAAAAGCGTTTCATAGTCACTGATGAGACTTTCGTAGCGATTAGTGAGTTCGTCCGCCGTCGCCTTGTCTTTTGCGGTCATCGTCCCCTGTACGAGGGTGCCCATGGCGTACCCCAAATACTGAGCGGTCTCCGCACCGGCCCCGAATGAAGCCAGTCCCAAGAGAGCCCCCGCCAATCCCATGCGCCAACGATTCATCATCAATACATCCTGTCGTGTCCAACAAAGTTCCGCCATTGTCTCACAATCGATCAGCCCATAATGAGCCGAATTCCCCATAAAAAATCTGCCGAAGACCCCGTAAGATCCCGGCAGATTTTTTGCGTTTCAGGTGCGGAGCATCACTGCGCCGCAGCTGATTACTTGGCCTTCGCGAGCGCCTGGTTCACGGCGGTGATGATGCCCTTCGAGGAATTGGAGGCACCCGTCACGGCCTTGACGCCGTCCGTGCCGTTCTTCTTCACGATGTCCTTGGCGAGCTTCTTTTCCGCAGCGCCCAGGAGCATCGGGGTTTCACCGTGCTTCACGACCTTGACGGCAGCGACTTTACCGCCCTTTACCTGCACCTGAACGGTGATTTCGGACGCGTTGCCCGTGCCCACGCCTTCGTAGGTACCGTCCTTGTAAGCGGCGTTGGCGCCGGCGCAAATAAGAGCAGCGGAAGCCGCCACAACGATCTGCTTGATCATCTTTATGTTGTCCTTTTGAGGTAACGGAAACCGTCCGTCCCCGAGAGAGACGCCCGACGATTTCCTTACGGCAATCGAACCATTCGATTGCTCTGACGGGCGGAATACTAAGCAAAAATTCTTGATATCGGGTAATTCTTTGTATCTACGAAACTGAAAAATTGTGTTAACCCAATGACAAGCCGAGGTCTTGCATCAATACTTTCGACGGCAGACGCCGAAAAAAACCGGATTCTCAATCGCTTGAGAACCCGGTCTCGTCAGAATTTCTGAGTCAGAAATTCCGTTGCGTTACGTACGGTCAGTGCTGCTTTGCGTAAGCCGCGGCATTCGCACCGGCGATACGGCCGTAAACGATGATGTCGGCCTGAGCGTTACCGCCCAGACGGTTACCGCCGTGCACACCGCCCGTCACTTCACCCGCGGCGTAGTAGCCCGGGATCACCTGACCGCGGAAGTTGTAGACCTGAGCCTTCGTGTCGATCTTCACGCCGCCCATGGTGTGGTGCACCGCCGGCGTAATGCGGATCGCGTAGTAAGGCGCAACGTTCAACGGACGTTCCATCTTGGTGCGGCCGCAGCAGCTGTCCTTACCCGCGGCCTGATCTTTCGCGTACTGCGCCATCGTCGCCTTCAAGGCGTCCGCGGGTACCTTCATTTCCGCGGCGATCGCATCGAGCGTTTCACCCTGCACCACCATGCCGGGCTTCTTCAGGTATCCTTCGATCGCCTTCAAGCTCTGACGCACGCTGTTGTCAAAGAACATCCAGGCATGCTGCGTGGGCTGCTTCAGAATGGCTGCCGACACCGCGTCACGCGTGGAGAGTTCGTCGTAGAAACGCTGACCGTTCTGGTTGATGAGAACCGCGCCGTTGCCGCGCACGGCTTCCGTAACCATCACGCCCGTAGATTCCACCACCGTCGGATGCGTCTGAATTTCACGCAGATCCACGAAGGCCGCGCCCACCTTTTCAGAAAGAAGCAGACCGTCGCCCGTGGCACCCGGATGGTTCGTCGTCGCAAAGCCCTTCAGACGAGGAATGAAGCGGGACACGAGTTCGTTGTTGGCACCGAAACCGCCCGCGGCGTTAATCACCGCCTTGGCGTTGATCGTGTAGACCTTGCCGGTTTCTTCGTCCTTCACCTTGACGCCCGTCACTTCGCCCTTCTTATTCTGCAGGATGTCGACCACCTGATTTTCGGTACGAAGGTCAATCTTGCGGGCTTCCACGGCGTTCGCGAGCGTCTTCACCACTTCGGGACCCACGGCGGCACCGCCCGTCGGACGGTGGCAGCGCTTATTCGTCGCACCGCCCATGAAGCCCACGTCGTTGAAGTCGCCGCCCAACTTGATCAACCACTGCACGGCATCCGAGGAGTTTTCCGCGAGCACCTTGACGAGTTCGGGGTTGTTCTTATTGTGACCGCCCTTCATCGTATCCTTGATCATCTGATCAATGGAATCCTTGATGCCCATCTTCGCCTGCTGCGGGGTTTCCGCCGCGTTGATGCCGCCCGTCGCACGGATCGTGTTGCCGCCCACAAACGGCATCTTTTCAATGATGACGACCTTGGCACCGGCGTCATGCGCGGAAACAGCGGCCGCCATACCGGCACCGCCCGCACCGATCACGACCACGTCGGCGTGCTGAGCCGCCTGCGCGCAACCGAAGGCCGCAGCAATCATCGAGACAATCAGAAGCTTCTTCATTTTTTCTCCCCTCCTCATCGGGAATACTTTTTGTTGAGCCGCAAAAAGGGAGGCCGCCTCTGCAGACGGTTCCCGATTTTGCTGATGCGTTCGATTATAGGCTGAGGAACTGCGCTTATTTCAGCGAATTGACTCTGAAAAGACCTTCACGCCGCCAAAACAAAGCGATAACACCCGCGTCCGTTGACCGCCGTCAATTTCGCCCGAGCCATTTACCGGAAAGGCGCTGCATCGTCTTCCACACGGCGGACACCTTGCCGGTTTCGTCTTTTTCCGCAGACATCGTAAGGCCGTTCGCGTGCGGCGTGAAGCCTTCGAAGAACCGGAAAATATGTTCCGGCAGATAAGTGAGATCGCCCGGGGGATTACCGCGGGGAAATCCGATGTGCCCCCCTTCGTCGGGCTGCTCCAAATATACGTCCGACGAGACGTCCTTCTCGCCGGGGAGCGCCCACACCGGAAGAAAAGGATCATTTTTGGCGTTTAAAAGCAAAAGAGGCACTTTCACCCCCGGCAGCACGGGCTTCGCGGAACATTTCGTCCAATAATCCAGCGCACTCGAAAACCCGTGAATGGGGGCGGTATAAACCGAATCAAAATCAAAGAGCGTACGGCATCCCTTCACGGCATCGGCGTCAATCACGTCGGGGAAGCGCTTTGCCTTATCCATGAGCTTTTCCTTCAAAGTCGAAAGGAACATCTCGGAATACAGTTTATTGGCCCCGAGACTCATGATTTCGCTCCCGGCCACCAAGTCAACAGGCGCTCCGACGCTTACGGCCGCCGTCAAAAACTTCGCGTCGCTGCCCAAGTCGCCGAGGCACTTCGTGAGTTGGTTTCCCCCGAGACTTACCCCTACGGCATAAAGAGGCGCCTCCGGGAACCTCGCTCCCACCGTTTTCATCGCCCAACTGTTGTCCACCGTGTCGCCCGCAAAATAGGCACGCGGCAGGCGGTTCATGAGGCCGCCGCAGCTTCTGAAATGCGCTACCACGCCGCGCCAGCCTCGGTCGGCGGCGTAGCGCATCAGGGCTTCGGCATAGTGACTGTCCGAACTCCCTTCCAACCCGTGAAAGTGCAACAAAAGGGGCGCCGCCGGATCCTCAGGTTCCGGTGTCGCCCAGTCAAAAACCATGAAATCGCCGTCGGGCATGTCGACAATTTCGCGGCGGTAATGAATCTCCGGACGCGGGAAAAACCGCGCCGGAACCACCGTCTGCAGGTGCGCCCCCGGCAACCACCGGGGCGCGGTGTAGTCAGGTTTCACGATGGGCATGACGTCACGCTGTGGCTGATGTTTGAAACGGCCGATTGTAGTTCTGCCCGCCGGGGTTTCCGTTGTCTTTTCCCCTCACAATTGCGAACAAATGTATCACCCGGAGCACCCATAAGCCGAAATCCCTACTTTTGGTGCGGGCACTTGCCAGGCGGCCTTTCCCGGGAGTAAAGTAGCACGCACGTTTCCGAAAACCTCGCGTTTTCGGCCATGAAACCGATTCAGGAATCCCGTCGTGATGAACTGCGTTCGCTTCGACTTTTATTACTTTAGCTTTTTCTGCTTAACCGGGCGGAAGAGGTGAGAGCGCACGTTGAAAACGACGACATTCCCCAAAAAAACCGCCAGGCTCAGAACCGGCGGTTTTTTTATGTCCCCGGCGGGCCCCATAAAAAAGACACCACTTGAAAAATTCAAAGGAACGACCATGCGTTACACCACCGATGATCTCCGAATCCGCGAAATCCGCGAACTCACCCCGCCCGCACACCTCATCCGCGAATTTCCCTGCGAAGAAATTGCTGCGGCGACGGTGCACCGGGGGCGTCTCGCCTGTCACGACATTCTGCACGGCAACGACGACCGTCTGATGGTAATCGTGGGGCCCTGCTCCATTCATGATCCGAAGGCTGCACGCGAATACGCGGAAAAACTTGCGGAAGTCCGTCGCAAGTTGGCGGGGGAACTCGAAATCATCATGCGCGTCTACTTTGAAAAGCCGCGAACGACGGTGGGCTGGAAGGGCCTCATCAATGACCCGGATTTGGACGGCAGCTGCCGCATCAACCACGGTCTCCGGATCGCCCGGGAACTCATGATCGACATCAACAACATGGAACTGCCCGCGGGCGTGGAATACCTCGACATGATCACGCCGCAGTACATCGCGGACTTGGTGTCCTGGGGCGCCATCGGCGCCCGCACGACCGAAAGCCAGGTGCACCGCGAATTAGCAAGCGGCTTGTCCTGCCCCGTGGGCTTCAAAAACGGCACCAACGGCGCCGTCAAGGTCGCTGTGGACGCAATCGGCGCGGCCGAACACCCGCATTCCTTCCTCTCCGTCACAAAGGGCGGCATCTCCGCCATCGTCACGACGACCGGCAACGAGGACTGCCACATCATTCTCCGCGGCGGTAAGGAGCCCAACTACGACGCCGAAAGCGTCAAAGCAGCGTGCGAACTTCTCAGGGCCGCCGGCCACCGCGAAGTGGTAATGATCGACGCGAGCCACTCCAATTCGAAAAAGATCTGCCGCAACCAGATCGACGTCGTCAACAACATCTGCGGTCAGATCGCGGACGGCTCCGACGCGATCGTGGGAGTGATGATTGAATCGAATCTCGTCGAAGGTCGTCAGGATATTTCGCTGGACAAGCCCATGGTCTACGGTCAGTCGGTGACGGACGCCTGCCTCGGCTGGGACGATACCGTCATTCTTTTAAATAACCTCGCGCGTGCCGTACGCGACCGCCGCAGCCGCAATTCTTAACCGAGGTTTTCCCCATAAAAAAGGCACCGAAGTCCTTGTCGACCCGGTGCCTTTTTATTTCAGCCGATGATCAATCCACGCCGCGCGCCCGATCACGGTAGAACTGCTCGCGCCATTCGGCAAAGCGTCCCGCATCAAGCGCATCGCGGATTTCCTGCATGAGATGCACGTAGAAGGTGAGGTTATGAATGGAATTCAAGCGGGCACCGAGAATTTCATTCACCTTCTGCAGGTGGTGCAGATACGCACGCGTGAACCCGCGGCAGCAGTAGCAGTCGCACGTCGGATCCAACGGCCGCAGATCGTCCTTGTATTTGGCGTTTCGGATCTTCACGTCGCCGAAACGCGTAAAGAGCCAACCGTTGCGGGCGTTGCGGGTGGGCATCACGCAGTCGAACATATCCACGCCGCGCCACACGCCTTCCACCAAGTCTTCGGGCGTTCCCACCCCCATCAGGTAACGGGGACGATCCTGCGGCATCTCACAGACGATCTCATCCATGATGTGCAGCATCTTCTCTTTGGGTTCCCCGACGGACAACCCGCCCACGGCGTACCCGTGAAATCCGATGTCCTTTAATCCCGCCAAGGATTCGCGACGCAGTTCGGGGTACATTCCGCCCTGCACGATGCCGAACAGGGCGTTCGGGTTTTCCAGACGGTTGAATTCGTCGCGGCTTCGTTTAGCCCAACGCAACGACATGCGCATCGACGTCGCGGCTTCGTCTTTCGTCGCCGGCCGATCCCCGATCATGTAGGGCGTGCATTCGTCAAACTGCATGGAGATGTCCGAATTCAGCACCTTCTGAATCTGCATGGAGATTTCAGGCGTAAGGAACAGGCGATCCCCGTTGATGGGAGACGCAAAGCGCACGCCTTCTTCGCTGATCTTTCGGAGCGCCCCGAGGCTGAAGACTTGGAATCCGCCCGAGTCGGTGAGAATGGGCTTATTCCAATTCATGAAGCGGTGCAGTCCGCCGTGCTTAGCGATCACGTCCAACCCCGGACGCAGCCACAAGTGAAAGGTGTTGCCCAAAATAATCTGCGCCTGCATGGTCTCGAGTTCCATGGGCGTCATCGCCTTCACGGTACCGTAGGTACCCACCGGCATGAAGATCGGCGTTTCCACGACACCGTGATTCAACGTCATGCGGCCGCGGCGGGCCTTGCCTTCCGTCTTCAGTAATTCAAAGGTAAGACTCATTTCAAATCCTATTTAATGTCTTCGGGCTTTACGCGGCGGCTTTCAGGAAGCTCAAAGAAGCAGGCGTCCCCGTAGCTGAAGAAGCGGTACTTCTCAGCAACGGCGTGGCGATACGCTTCCATCACCCGATCTCGTCCCACGATGGCGGAAACGAGCATCACGAGCGTCGATTTCGGCAAGTGAAAGTTCGTAATCATCACGTCGATCACATCGAAGTGATAGCCCGGTGCAATAAAAAGCTTCGTATCCATCGCACCGCTCTTAATCACACCCGGAGCCACTGCTGCGCTCTCAAGCGCACGCAGACTCGTTGAGCCCACGCTGATGACGCGGCGTCCTTCTTTCTTGGCGCGGTTCACCATCTGAGCCGTTTCTTCCGGCACCGTGAGCCATTCGGAATGCATCTCGTGCGTTTCGAGGTTTTCCTCGCGCACCGGCTGGAAGGTCCCGGCTCCGACGTGCAGCGTGACAAACGCTTCTTCCACACCTTTGTCACGGAGTTGCTGCAGGAGTTCTTCCGTAAAGTGAAGTCCCGCCGTGGGCGCAGCGACGGCACCCGGGTACTTCGCGTACACCGTCTGATAGCGCCCGGCATCTTCTTCCTTCGCTTCGCGTTCGATATAAGGAGGCAACGGCACCTTCCCAAATTTATCCAAAACGCCCAAAACGGGATCGTCAAATTTGAGCATGAAGAATTCGCCCTGACGCCCCGTCACGGTAGCCGCCGCAGTTTCACCGTCGGCATTTTCCGCAAAGAGTCGTCCGCCTTCTTTCGGCGTCTTGCTCGCGCGCAGCATCGAAAGCGCCGTGTATTCACCGGTGACGCGTTCAATCATGAATTCCACGGCGCCGCCCGTTTCCTTATGCCCTTTAAGACGCGCTTTGATGACCTTGGTATTGTTCATCACCAAAAGGTCGCCCGGACGCAAAAGGTCGAGAACGTTCGTGAAATGCAGGTCTTCCAATACCGAATCCGTCACGTGCAGGAGGCGCGAAGCCGTACGGTCCGCAAGCGGAAACTGCGCAATCAGTTCGGGAGGAAGATCAAAATCGTAGTCGGACAAATGCTGCCCAACGAGATAATCGGGATGGAGAGTAACTGACATGGTTGGCTTTACCGGCCATAAAAGTAAATGAAGGCTGCATTGTAGAGAACCCAGCAGACGGAAAAACCGATAAAAACAGGCCTCTTTCGCTTTTATTACATTTTGAAACAATTACTCCGATATTCTGACGGGCTTGTTATTGAGAATCGTTCTCATTTCGAATATAGTTTCACCAACTGAGAAGCACGGCGGAGACACGCAAACGGATTCTTTGGGGTCGAATCCGGTCTCCGAACACTTGAGTCGTCACGGGCTGTTTCTCCTGCAGAACGTGGCTGCGGCTTCTTCGGTTTTCTCTTCGCGCCGTCGGACTTTTCAGGCTGTCCGACGGCGTTTTTTTCAGTCCTCACCTTCGAAAGATGGTTGACTGAAATCATTGTTATTGCGAATGATTCTCATTTAATGTATAGTAACGGCAACTGAGAAACGTTCTGCCGAAAGCAACGCAAACGAAATCTTTGGGGGCGATTCCGGCTTTTGGCTCCGGTCGGTGCTGATTCTCCTGCGACACACGACTTTTCAGTTTCTTGGGGTTCTTCTTGCGCCGCCGAACTTTTCAGGCTGTTCGGCGGCGTTTTTTCATTTCAGTTCATGGGATATGTAGTTTTCTATATATTTGCAAAAAATATAGTTCTCTACATAAAATGAGGTCATCTTTTCCTTTTTTCGCCTTCTCTCTATGCGGTGCGCCACTCCTTACGCTATCGCCACCTGGTTCTCCGGCAAACGAAAATCATTGGGACTGACACAAGCCCAAGTCGCAGCCGTGGCCGGTGTTACTCTGAAAACCCTATCCGATTTTGAACGGGGAAAAACCAATATTCGCATTGAAACGCTGATTCGCCTCTTGGCAGCCGTCAAACTCACTATTGACCTCGTCGATATGCCGACACTGCAAAAACAGGACGATACACCATGGTAATCAACGAACTTCAGGTATTGATGAACAACGTCCCCGTCGGACGACTCTCCAAAAACCAACTGGGGCTCATGTCGTTTGTCTATGACGCCTTTTGGCTTGAACACCCGGCACGCCGTCCGATTTCCCTTTCGCTGCCTCTTTCTCCTAATCCTTACAAGGGCGAAATCGTCCGTAACTACTTTCAAAATCTGCTTCCCGACAGTGAAACCGTACTATCCTGTATCCAAAATCGGCTGAACCTTCCCAGCCTGCACCCTTTTGATTTGTTGGCCGCCGTCGGTCGCGACTGCGTCGGTGCTCTGCAGTTTTATCCGATTAACGAACCGGTGCCCTCAATTGAGGCGGTAACCGGTACGCCGGTTACCGATACGGATATTGAACAACTGCTGCAATCGTCGCAGGAAATGCCGCTTGGCATGTCGGAAACCAACAACTTCCGCATTTCCATTGCCGGTGCACAGGAAAAAAACTGCTCTGCTGAACTACCGAAACCGTTGGATGATTCCTTCCGGAACTACACCAACCACTCACATCCTGAAACTTCCCATCGGCATTCTTATGGGGACCAATCCCATCGACTTTTCACTATCCTGTGAAAACGAATGGCTCTGTATGCTGATCACCCGCTTATACGGTTTTAAGACCGCTGACACACAAATTGGCCGCTTTGGATCCGCCAAAGCTCTCATTGTCCGCCGTTTTGACCGACTGCTGAGGAATAATGGAAAGAAACTCTTCCGGCTGCCGACGGAAGAGTTATGTCAAGCCCTAGGCATTCCTTCCGTCAACAAGTATGAAGCCGACGGCGGCCCTGGAATCGCCTCAATCATGAATCTGCTGCGAATGTCTTCCCAATCTGATCTCGACCAGGAGACATTCTTCAAAACGCAAATCCTCTTTTGGCTGCTGGAAGCCACTGACAGTCACGCCAAGAATTTTTCCGTGTTTCTGGAAAAAGGCGGAGGCTTCCACCTCACGCCGCTTTACGACATCATGTCCACGGCGCCCCTTACCGCCTCTGGCGTCGTTTCTCCCCGACGCATCAAGATGGCGATGGGACTTCTCGGCAAAAAACAAACACTACCGCTTTTCCGACATTGAACCGCGCCACTTTCTGTCTACGGCCGCCGCAGTCGGTTTACCCAATTGCGGCGTAAAGCTCCGTCCTTCAGGGCGGAGATATAAGCCGTGTGTTTTTCGATGAACGCAAGTATCATATAGGCATGATTATTCGCCAAGGCTTTTCGTTCAAATTGAAACCCGACGGAGCTCAGGACAGGAAGATGTCTCGCTTCGCCGGTTGCACGCGCTGGGTGTACAACCAAGGTCTTGCATGGAACGAAGAGCATCGATCAGCGGATACTGCCTTCCATCTCAGCTATGCGAAGCTTTGCTCCGAACTGTTGGTTTGGAAGGAGCAGAATCCCTGGCTTAAGGAAACGCACTCTCAGGTTCTCCAGCAATCGCTGAAGGATCTGACGAGCTCTTTCCAGAAGT
>OIWS01001161.1_pt1 | contig 28194 bp, 21 predicted proteins | sample 1587611 | NCBI WGS metagenome assembly OIWS01 (sample SAMEA3888919, study PRJEB22519) | human gut metagenome | biome: human gut; feature: human-associated habitat; material: faeces | place: Denmark | collected 2010 | reverse complement strand
GCCGTTCCGGGGGTATACTAAGGGAAGACTGATAGATCCGGGGCAAACACTTCGGAAGCAATACAAAGAGCTTTGCAGTAAAGGAGAGAAAGAACATGAGAGATCCGCGTCAAACGCAACTGGCCAAAAATCTGATCCGCAACGCCGTGAATCTGCAAAAGGGAGAAAAGGTCTGGATCAACATGACAGCTTACGACCCTGCCATGGTCACAGCGCTGGTAGAGGAAACCTATGCCGTGGGCGGCTATCCGTTCGTGGTGCTGAGCGATCCCAAGATTGAACGCAAACTGATGCAGGGCATGACGGAGGAACAGGCCAAGATCATGGCGGAGCTGGATAAGGCCAAGATGGAAAAAATGGATGCATATATCGCCATCCGCAACGCCGAAAACATCTTTGAATCGGTGGATGTGCCGCAGGACATTTCTGCCATGTATAACCGTGTATACAGCCAGCCGGTTCACATGGAAACGCGCCTGCCAAAAACCAAGTGGGTGGTGCTGCGCTATCCGTCCCCCAGCATGGCACAGCAGGCGCAGATGAGCACTGAGGCGTTTGAGGACTTCTATTTCTCCGTGTGTAATTTGGACTACAACAAAATGTCCAAAGCTATGGACCCGCTCAAGGCGCTGATGGAGAAAACGGACAAAGTGCATCTCAAAGGGCCGGGCACCGATTTAACCTTTTCCATCAAGGGCATCGGCGCAATGAAGTGCGATGGCGAAAAGAACATCCCGGATGGCGAGATCTATACCGCGCCCGTGCGGGACAGCGTCAACGGCATCATCACCTACAACACGCCGTCGATGGTGCAGGGCTTCAAGTATGAAAACGTCAGCTTTACCTTTGAAAACGGAAAGATCGTAAACGCCACGGCCAACGATACAGACCGCATCAACCATTACCTGGATACCGACGAGGGCGCGCGGTATATCGGGGAATTTGCCATCGGGGTGAACCCCAATATCAACAACGCCATCTGCGATATTTTGTTTGATGAGAAGATTGCCGGCAGCATCCACTTTACCCCCGGCAATTCCTACGACGATGTGGGCAACGGCAACGTATCCGCCATCCACTGGGATTTGGTGCTGATCCAAACGCCGGAATATGGCGGTGGAGAAATCTGGTTTGACGATGTGCTGATTCGCAAGGACGGCCGCTTTGTGCTGCCCGAGCTGGACTGCCTGAATCCGGAAAACCTGCGCTGAAAGGGAGGAACAAACCGATGAGAGATCCTAGAATCGACAAATTGGCGGAAATGCTTGTCACCTATTCCATGGGCGTGCAAAAGGGCGATCATGTGGCGATGAATCTTTTGAATCCCGTTCCGGCGTTTGCTGAGGCCGCCATTGAGCAGGTGTACAAAGCGGGCGCTCTGCCGTTTGTGCAGATCACCAATTCCGAGGTCAGCCGTGCCGTCAACCGCGGCATGGACGAAGCCATGGCAAAGCTGCAAAGCGAGTTCCTGTGCCAGCGCATGGACAAAATGGACTGCGCGTTGTATTGCTATGTGGACCATAACGCTTATGAATCCAGCGACGTGCCCAGCCAGACACAGGCCATGATGAGCCGGCTGATTTCAAAGCCGCTGGACGATGTGATGCGCAAGCACAAAAATCGCTGGGCGCTGTTGCAGTGGCCCACCGTGGAAGCGGCGCAAAAGGCGGAGATGAGCACCGAAGCGTTTGAGGACTTTTTCTTTGACGTATGCTGTGTGGATTACAAGGCCATGGGCGAGGCAATGAAGCCGCTGGTACAGAGGATGGAGCAGACGGATAAGGTGCGCCTCAAAGGCCCCGGCACAGACCTGACCTTTTCCATCCGTGGCATCCCGGCTGTGCCGTGCGACGGGCACTTCAACATCCCGGACGGCGAAATTTACACCGCGCCCGTAAAAGACAGCATCAACGGCGTCATCGCCTTCAATACGCCCAGCGTGGAGGACGGCTTTAAGTTTGAAAACATTGTGCTGACCTTTGAAAACGGCAAATGTGTAGACGCCAAGGCCTACAACACCAAGCGCATCAACGAAATTTTGGATACCGATGCAGGCGCGCGGTATGTCGGCGAGTTTGCCCTGGGTGTAAACCCCAAGATCAAACGGCCGATGTGCGATACGCTGTTCGATGAAAAAATCGCGGGCTCGGTACATTTTGCGCTGGGCGCCTGCTACGATGAAGCGCCCAATGGCAACGCCTCTGCCATTCATTGGGACCTGGTGCTGATCCAAACACCGGAATACGGCGGTGGGGAGCTGTGGTTTGACGATGTGCTGATCCGTAAGGACGGGGATTTTGTCCTGCCGGAGCTTTTTGCGCTGAATCCTGAAAAATAAGGAAATTCTCATGGGAACATGCTTGCATGTTAGGGAAAACTTTGATAACATAATATGCGTATGAAAATGTTTTGTTAGGTTTTTTGAAAACCTAGAAATCTAAAATCTCCAAGGAGGCACTCATTATGGCAGTGAAAGTTGGTATCAATGGGTTTGGCCGTATTGGTCGTATGGTATTCCGTGCGGCGATGACCAAACCGGAAATCGAAATCGTAGGCGTAAACGATCCGTTCATCGATCCGGATTACATGGTGTACATGCTCAAATATGACTCTGTACACGGCAAGTTCGACGGCGAAGTATCCGCCAAGGACGGCAAGCTGGTTGTAAACGGCAAAGAGATCACCGTATTCAACTGCATGGATCCCAAAGACATCGATTGGAAATCCTGCGGCGCTGAGTACATCGTAGAGTCCACCGGCGTGTTCACCACCACCGAAAAGGCTTCTGCTCACTTCAACGGCGGCGCGAAGAAAGTTGTTATCTCTGCGCCCAGCTCCGATGCGCCGATGTTCGTTATGGGTGTAAACCACAACACCTACAACAAGGACATGAAGGTTATCTCCAACGCTTCCTGTACCACGAACTGCTTGGCTCCTCTGGCCAAAGTGCTGAATGATAAATTCGGTCTGGTAGAAGGCTTGATGACCACCGTACATGCCACCACCGGCACCCAGAAGACCGTTGACGGCCCGTCCAAGAAAGACTGGCGCGGCGGCCGTGCGAACATGGGCAACATCATCCCGTCTTCCACCGGCGCTGCCAAAGCGGTTGGCAAGGTTATCCCGGAACTCAACGGCAAGCTGACCGGTATGTCCATGCGTGTTCCGACCCTGGACGTTTCCGTGGTAGACCTGACCTGCCGTCTGGCCAAGGATGTTACCTATGATGAAGTCTGCGCGGCGATGAAAGAAGCCAGCGAAGGCGAACTGAAGGGCATCATGGGCTACACCGAAGATGCGGTTGTTTCCACCGACTTCACCGGCGATCCCCGCACCTCTATCTTCGATGCCAAAGCTGGTATCGCTCTGACCGGCAACTTCATGAAGCTGATCTCCTGGTATGACAACGAATGGGGCTACAGCAACAAGCTGTGTGACCTGCTGTTGCATGCTGCGAAAGTAGATGCTGAATAATCGAATTTCGATGAGAAAAGGCCTTGCCATATGGCAGGGCCTTTTTTGATGAGTGTTTTTTACAACAATAGGGATGCGCAGGCAAGATACAAAGGTAAAACAAATATATCATAATATGTTTATGCATTTCTTGTATACAACCCAAGTTCGAGAAAAAAAGGAGGCAAAAAGCCTCCTTTTTCTATGCGTTTTATCAGAGAACGGTTTCCATCTCGAATTTCTCCCAGGGAATATTGACCTCGGCGCCATGGTTTATGATGTCGTCGATATGCAGCAGCAGGGGGAAATCATCCGCCGTAGTCAACCCGCGCTCGATGAGCTTGCGCACGGCCCGGGCGGTACGCGTGGAAATCACGACGGATTCCAGCGTAATGCCGCTGAGCTGTGCCATGGCATCGTCAAAGGATACACCGCGGCCCAGCAGCGTGCCGATCTTGCGGGTGCGCCCGCCAAAGATGGTGACATACAAATCGCCAACGCCATAGACGATGTTGTCTTCATGCCCACCGATGAGCTTGAGCAAACGGCGCATTTCGCGGATAGATTGGGCAAACAGGGCTGCTTGGGAATTGTAATGCAGCGTGCCGCCCACACCCTCGATGCGCTCGGATAGCCCTACGGCCAGGGAAACAGCCAGCGCATAGGCATTTTTCATGGCCACGGCACATTCTACGCCGGTTACATCTGTGGATAGGCAGATGTGGTAATAGTCTGTTTCAAAGATGGCCTTAAGACGGCGCAGCACCTCGATATCCGGCCCGCAAAAAGCAACCAGCGTGGGGTCGTGGTCTGCCAGCTCATAGCTGGTGCAGGGGCCGCCCACGGCGTTGAGACACAGCTTTTTATCGCCCAAGCGCTGGGCATAAAGGTGGGGGAAGGAGATCATGGTACCGTCCTCCAGGTCTTGCATGCCCTTTGTGATGGAAAGAACTGGCAGAGTTTCCGGCACTTTCGGCAAAATGTTTTCCGCAAACCAGTCTACGCCAAAGCTGCTGACGCCGCCAACCAAGACATCCGCGCCCTGCATGGCCTCTTCCAGCTGCTCGATTTGATAAAACTTAAATCCCTCGGGGAACGGACGATTTAGGGTAAGGTGTGTATTGGTCTTTCTGGCATGGTCGATGATCTCACGGTCCAGATGGGTGCCGACCAGGCGGACTTCATGCCCATTTTCCCGGGCAGGGAATCCGATGGCCGATCCCATCATGCCGGCGCCAACGATGGTGATGATGCTCATTGTAATGCTCCTCTCCAGGCCGTGGCTTTGGCCCTTATACGTTTGACTTTATATACAGTGTAGCGTGAACGGCGGCTTTTTTCAATTGCAGCGGCGTGCAAAGATAGAAAATTGAATTGTACAGGGCAACGCTGGTATAATGCAGAGAAAGAGAGCTTGCAGGGAGCGCCTGCATAAATCAAAAGAAAAAAGGGAGGACAACGCGATGCCACAACGGTTTACCTTTCATTTTGAGCCGCATAAGGGATGGATGAACGATCCCAACGGGCTTATCTATTATCAGGGACGGTACCATGCTTTTTTCCAGCACAATCCCCATGAGCCGGTTTGGGGCCCGATGCATTGGGGGCATGCTGTCAGTCAGGATCTGTTGCACTGGGAAGAGCTGCCCATCGCGCTGTTTCCCGATCAGCCCTATGAAGATGATAAGGGATGCTTTTCTGGCTCTGCTGTGGAGCGGGATGGCGTCTTGTACCTGTTCTATACGGCCGTATCCAAGCAACTGGGGCAAACGCAGTGCGTAGCGGTCAGCCGAGACGGCAAAGCCTTTGAAAAGTACAAAGGAAACCCCGTCATCGCGGCGCCGCCGGCGGAGGGCAGCTATGATTTCCGGGACCCAAAGGTCGTAGAGCTGGATGGAAAAACGTATATGGTATGCGGATCAGGCAAGGATGGGGTCGGGAAAATCCTATTGTATGAACAGGGAAAGGATCTGTTTACCTGGCAGTATGTCGGCGTATTGTTCGAAAGCAGCGAGTATGGCAAGGTGTTGGAGTGTCCGGATCTGTTTAAGCTGGGAGATACCTATGTGCTGATGTTTTCTCAGATGAAGGTGGCCACCGATGCTGTCATCGTGCTGACGGGTAGGTTTGATGGCCAGAGGTTTACGCCAGAGTCTGTATACAAACCGGAGGCAGGGCCGCAGTTTTATGCGCCGCAGACATTTTTAGCGCCGGATGGGCGGCGTATTGCCATTGGCTGGATGTATAACTGGGGCAGGCCGTTGGACCAGGGGGCGCAAAGCGCCGGGGCACTGAGCCTGGCGCGGGAGGTAAAGCTGGAAAAGGGAAGGATCTGCTTTGCCCCGGTTCGGGAGGCGGCGCCACTGTTGCAAAAAGAGGATCCTTATGTAAAAATTGCCCAGGATACCGTAGAGATCACCTGCCAGACCGAGATGCCGCTTTGCTACCGCGGCCGCATCGAGCAGGTAGAAATTTTGCGGGACACCAAGAGCATAGAGGTATTCATCAATGGCGGCGAAAAGAACTTTTCCGTATGGTTTGCCAGATAAAAATGCCGGGCTGGGCATTGACAGGCAGCCTGTAAATTGGGTACGCTACAAAGAGCATAAGACGCCCAAACCAGGGCGCAGAGTATAGGAGGGGTAACAAATGCAAGTGCCAAAGCATACGCTGGCAAACGGTGTGGAGATCCCGATGATCGGGTTTGGAACGTGGAAGCTGAAAGGGCAGCAGTGTACCGATCTGGTGCGCTATGCCATTGAAACGGGGTATCGCAGCATCGATACGGCGGCTGCCTATGAAAACGAGGAGTTTGTTGGCCAGGGGATCAAAGACAGCGGCTTAAAACGGGAAGAGCTGTTTGTGACCACCAAGCTGAGAAACCGCTATCATGGCTATGACACGACGCTGTACGGCTTTGAAGAAAGCATGAAAAAGCTGGGCCTGGAGTATGTGGATCTTTACCTGATCCATTGGCCGGGCGAGGATATGTATCTGCCAAGCTGGAAGGCTTTCATCCGGCTGTACGAGGAAAAGCGCATCCGTGCCATAGGCGTCAGCAACTTTTATCCGCAGCATATGGATGTGCTGTATCAGGAAACGGGCGTGATGCCGGTGGTAGATCAGATCGAAACGCATCCGTACCTGCATCAAAATGTGGTCATCGATTACTGCCGCAAACACAATATCTTTGTAGAGGCCTGGAGCCCGCTGATGGTGGGCGGCGAGGCTATGCGCGATCCCGTCATCGTGGAAATTGCCGACCAGCATGGAAAATCGCCGGCGCAGACGATCTTGCGCTGGCATACGCAAAATGGATTTGCGGTGATTCCGAAATCCGCCAACGAAGGCAGGATCAAGGAAAACCTCAACATCTTTGATTTTACCCTGACGGATGCGGAAATGGCGGCGATGAACACGCTGACCAAAAAGAACATCCGGGTGGGCGACGATCCGCTGACCTACCGCTTTAAGCTCTTGGCCCAGCTTAAAGAAGAAGGCCTGGTATAAAGCTGTAAAAAGCCCGCAGATGCGGGCTTTTTCTTTGCTTAAAAGTCACGGGGGCGGTGCAGGCAGCGCAGGACGATTTTGCGTATCAGATCAATGGGGAGCACGGCCAGCGCCAATAGGAAGGTAAAGCCCAGCTCGGAATAGGGCAGGGGCGTGGTGCGGAACAGCGCGCCCCCATAATAGATAAACAGCAGCTGGAGCATGGTGACTGCCGCCATGATGACGACAAAGGCCGGGTTTTTCCATAGGTGGGATAGGAGATTGATGCGGTGTGTGCGGGCGTTAAAGCTGTTGAGCACGCCGCAAAAGACAAACAGCGAGAAAAACGCAGTTAAAAAGTACAGCGGATTTTCCTGGTACTGGAACAGGCCGCGAATGGCTTCCGATTTTAGGAAGAAGAGGCACAGCGCCACGGTAAACAACCCGGTGATGAGGATCTGGTTGACCATATATCCGTTGAGGATGGGCTCATCGCGGCGCTTGGGCGGCTCTTTCATGTAATCCTTGAGCGGCGCTTCGCCCGCAAAGGCCAGGCCGCCCAGCGTATCCATAATCATATTGATCCAGAGCATCTGCACGACGGTAACCGGCGTATCCACGCCCACCACCGGCCCCAGGATGGAGACGCCGACAGCGCAGAGGTTCATCGTCAGCTGAAAGACGATGAATTTGCGGATGCTTTTGAAGATGGTGCGGCCATACAGAACGGCCTTGGCAATGGAGGCAAAGTTATCGTCCAGGATCACGATATCGCCGGCCTCCTTGGCTACCTCTGTGCCAGAGCCCATGGAAAAGCCAACATCAGCGCGCTTTAAGGCGGGTGCGTCGTTGATGCCGTCGCCCGTCATGCCGGCTACCAGGCCGCATTCCTGGGCCAGGCGCACCAGCCTGCTTTTATCGGACGGCAGGGCGCGGGCCACCACGCGCAGCGCATGGAGCCGTCGCTTCAATTCCGCGTCGGAAAGCTGCGCCATTTCCTCGCTGGTCATCACGGCATAGGAGGGATTGCCTTGCAAAAGCCCGCATTGGCGCGCGATGGTCTGGGCGGTCAGCTTGTTATCCCCGGTAATCATGACCACTTGGATGCCGGCCTTTTGCACCTGCTGCACAGCCTTGCGCGCTTCGGGCCGCACCTGGTCGCGGATAGAAAGAAGGCCGATGAGCGTTAAGCCCTCTGGGACGACGCCTTTGGGCACGGCCTGCGGAGAGATCGCCAGCGCCAGCACGCGCTCTCCGTTTTGCGTCATTTGGGCAAGCTGGCGTTCCAGAACCGTTTTATCCGCAAGCGGCACAAGGGCGCCGTTTTCCGCATAGCTGTACGTGCAGCGGGGCAGTAGCTTTTCCGGCGCTCCCTTGATCAGGTGCAACGTGCCGTCCGCCTGTACGCTGGCGGCAGAAAATTTAGCGGCGCTGTCAAACGGCGTTTTGGCCAGCACACGGGCCTGCGTTTGCACGGGCAGCACATACTCCAAAATGGCGCGGTCGGTGGCGTTGCCTCCCAGTGGCCGGCCCTCGGATACCTCGCTGGCTGTGTTATACAGCCCTTGCAGAGAGACCAGCCGGCACAGCGCCGGCGCCTGCTTTAGCTTTCGGATCGAATCGTAGGCCTTGCCTTGAGCGGTATAAAAATGCGTAACCTGGAGCCGTCCGCGGGTCAGCGTACCCGTTTTATCGGTAAAGAGGATGTTTAGGCTGCCGGAGGTTTCGATGCCCACCAGCTTTCGCACCAGCACATGGTCACGCATCATGCGCAGCATATTGGAAGAGAGCACGACGGTGATCATCATGGGCAGCCCTTCGGGCACGGCCACGACGACGATGCTGATGGATAGCGTCAGCGCATGCATCAGATGCCCAAGCATGACGGGAAAATTTGTCAGCACCGGCCAAATACCGGAAAGCTGCATGCCGCCTTCCGTCCAAACAGAAAGGAAAAAATCTGCGGCAAATACCAGGATCGCTGCCAGATACCCCAAACGGCTGATGACGCGCGTTAACCCGTTCAAGCGTACCTTAAGCGGGCTTTCCCGCGTTTCCTCCTGCATCTGCCGCGCCATATCGCCGTAAAAGGTCTGGCTGCCGACGCGCCCTACCCGCATCACGCCTTCGCCGGAGGTGATGATGCTGCCGCGAAACAGCTGGCCCCGGTTGGAAAGATCCCATCGTGTGGAGGCGGAGCGCTGCGGCTGCTTTTTCACCTCTTTGCTTTCGCCGTTGAGGGCAGATTGGTCCACATAGACCTGGCCGGTAAGCAGTACGCCGTCTGCGGGTACGCGCTCGCCGGCCTGCAAGCGCACCACGTCGCCCACCACCAGTTGGGAAATGGGAAGGGAGAGCAGCACCCCATCCCGCATAACGCGCGCCTCGATGCGCTCTGCATCCTCCTGCATTTTGCGGAAGGCGGATTCGCTGCCGTATTCGGAAATGGTGGAAACCAGGGTGGCCAGCGCAATGGCGATGGCAATGCCCATGGTTTCAAACCAATTTTGGTTGCGGAAAAGGAAGATGATGTTGACGGCCAGCGCCAGTAGCAGGATCTTGATGACGGGATCGCCAAAATTGGCCAGCAGCTTGGCAAAAAAGCCGGCCCTTTTTTGAGATTCCAGCTCGTTGCCGCCATGCTGGCGGTAGGAAGCGTCTACCTGTTCTTTGGTAAGCCCTAGCATCGTTGTGCGTGCGTGGATGGATTCCATGCTTCCTCCTCCTTTTTGGATAGCGTCTTTTGTTTTGTTCTACTGTATGAGGACGACCCTATGATTTAGAACCACAAATACGCCATATATAGACACAGGGAAGGGTTTGCATTGCCAAATGGAGGAGGGCATGCTATAATATCCTACGTTGTATGTACCTGTAGCTCAGTTGGATAGAGCGTCAGACTCCGACTCTGAAGGCCGCTGGTTCGACTCCAGTCAGGTACACCATAAAAAACCTAGGAATAATGCGGATTTGCGGGTTTTCCTGGGTTTTTATTTTTTGTTTGAAATAGGCGCCATTTGGCGTGCCCGATAAGGATGCTTTGCATAAAACAAAAAACAGCGCCGGGGCGCTGTTTTTTTACATGTTTACTGCTTTGGCAGGGTGGCATAGGTTTCCTCCAGCATATGCAGCTTTTCGGAATCGGAGGCGGATTTAGGCCAATTTTGCACATAGATGCTGTTGCCCGGCTCGCTCTGCTTTTCTACGCTGTTCCAAAAATTTTGGCTCAACGTTTCGTACTCTGCCTGGGAAATCGGGGTCTTGCCGTCGCTGCCGTAATAGGTCTTGCTCTGTTTTTCATTGGAATAGGAAAACAGCGGCGTTGCCACGATGGCGCCGTTTTGGTTTTCGATGCGCGCCCACATTTCGCCATAATATTCGGCGCCACCGCGGGCATAATCATGGGCTACGTAAAACATCTTACCCGTCGCCTTATCCTTGCAAAGCGTAAAGTCATCCGGCCCGCCGTTTTCTCCCCAATCCGTCAAAACCTGGAAAAAGCCGCCGTTCTGGTCCACCTGATAGACAAACAGATAGGTAAACCGGCCGGTCCCCTCCAAGGGGGACTGTACGATAAATTCCGGGGCGCCATTGCAATCCAGATCCATAAAGTAGACAAAATAGGGCCCATAATTGCTGGTTTCTCCAATGTGGGGCTCCCATTCATCGGTGTGGGACTGCACTACCTGCGGGATGCTGCCAGACGGCTGGGCGGGCGTTGGTTCCTGGCTGGCGGCAAAAAGCGGCTGCCAATCCAGTGCGATGAGCTGATAGCTGCTGCGTATCGCTTCAAACTCCTCTTTGGAAATGGGGTTGTCCGTACCGTTGCGGTAGTATTTGTCCCCCTCCCAGCCAGAGTAGACAAGCTCCTCTTTCAGCTGCGGCTTCACGCTGTTTTTCGGCAGGGTATAGTAGGTATACGATTGATCGAACGCACTGCTGCTGCCCGCTATGGCAATCACGCTGTCCTCACAGATGGTATAGAGGGCGCGGTATCCCATGGAGTATACATCAAACAGACGCTGCACCTGTTTGCCGTCCCATCCGTAGAGATCGTAGATATTATAGCCGTTTGTCAGCTCTGGGCTGCATTCGGCGATGATAAGCTCTGGAATGGCGTCGCCGCTGATATCCTCCAACGCATAGTATAGGTCATGGCCGGCAGAGGATAGGTATAGCTCCTGGTTTACATGAGGCAGCGTGGAAAAATCACCGTTGTAGTAGTTGTTTTGCGCGCCCTTGCGGTATTCTTCCAGGATTGGGTCATAACAGGAAGCATCAAAATCCGCAGAGGGCGTGGCCTGAAAGGCGGCTTCTACGGCCAGCTTTGCGTTGAGCAACGGATAGCTGCCCAAAGCCTTTGGGGAATTGGGATGATCTAGCACATTGGCCGCGGTATTTTCGCAGAGGATTGCCTTGATATCCCGGCCCTTCAAGGCGGGGTTGGCGCCCCACACCATGGCGGCGGTGGCGGCCACCATCGGCGCGGCCATGGAGGTGCCCTGCATGGCATCGTCCCCGCCGGCAACGGTGCTGTATATGCTTACGCCGGGCGCTGCAATGTCTACCTGGTCGCCGCCGTTGGAAAATGACGCCTGCATGTATACGCCGTTTTCATCCTGTTCGCCGGCAGCGCCCACGATGATGACGCGGTCCATAATATCCTGCGCCGTTACCGTTACCTTGCCGTTGGCCGTTACGCAGTTGTCCGCATCGATGGCAGCGAACAGGCCGTTATAGCGCGCATCCACGCCAAGACCGTCCGCCGCGCCATTGCCCGCGCTCTGCACCACAACAAAATCATACCCACGGATCAGCAGCGAGGCCATATACTGCGAGGCCAGCGCGCCGTTTCGATCCACAGCTTCCTCGGAAAAAACGTCGTTGCTGGTGGGGAGGGAGCCGGTCTGCCCGGCCGATAGGTTGATGACCATTTTGCGGTCCGTTCCGCCATTTTTCAAGGAAAGGGAAAAGCCGGCCAAGATGGAGGAGGTGGTGTCCCAGCCGCCGACCAGCTCTTGGATCCAGTCGGGGGCATAGTCGTAGCCGTGCAGCACGGCATTGGGCGCCAGCCCGGCTATGCCCTTGCCGTTGTCCATTTCGGCGCCGATGATGCCCGCCACATGTGTGCCGTGGTCCTCACGGTTGACAACATCGGGATTGACGATTTCTATCGAAAGATCTTCGTGCTTTTGGTCAAAGCCGTTGTCGATCACGCCTACTTGCACCGGGGACAGCCTGTCCTTATATTCCCAAGCGCCGGGTGCGTCCACCGCTTCCGCCCACCAGTTGTTGCCGCTGGGCTTTGCAGTATCCCAGGTATTGTCCATCCAAAAATTGTACCAGGTCTTGCCATACGGGTCGTTGGGCAGATAATCCCCTGTATATTGGGAGGCGGTATCCACCATCGCGGCCTGCACGCCCTCCATGCCTTCCGCCTTTTCACAGAGAGCGTCCAGATCGGAAAGGGTTTGGGCCGCTACACGCACCTGGATCTGGTCGATCATATCCAGCCGCCCGGCAATCTCGCCGCCAAGCGCTTTGGCAATCGCTTCTTTCTGATTGTCCGCCGTGCCTGGTTCGCAAAATATCAACAGGATGTTGTTGACATAGGAAATCCCCGTTTCCTCGTCCTGAGCAATGTCCGCTTGCTCGTATAGATACGTGCCCTCGGAGGCCTGCGTTGGCTTTTCCACCTTGGCATGGCAGGCAACGACGGCCGTGCCGCAGAGCAGCGCACAAAGCAGCAAGCACAGGCTGCGTATAAAAACAGAGATTTTTTGACCAAACATTCGAAAAATCCCCCTTTTGGATGCATCTGAAAATATTGTAGAACAGGCAAAAGCAAAAGTAAATATGTCGCAAACAAGGCAAAAAACGGCCCGCCAAACGGCGGGCCATAGTCGGCTCAAGGGCGGATGAAATTTGTGCGGCTGCCGCGCTCTGTTTTGGGCAGGGGCAGCCCGGCTTCTTTGCCTGCCTGAAGACATTTGAGCATCCAGGCCAGGTTGTGGCCAATGTTGCGCATCGTTTGCAGCCCTTCTGCATCCAGCACTACCTCCTCCGGCCGGTTGCCATGCACCATATTCCAATAGGTGGAGCCAACGGTGGGCATTTGCGAAATACCAAAATACTTTTGCAGCGCATCGAGCGAAGCCGTGGTGCCAGCGCGCCGGGCAGAGGCCACTGCCGCGCCCGGCTTATACGCAAACACGTGGCCTGCGCTGTAAAATACACGGTCCAAAAACGAGAGCACACGGCCGCTGGGATGGGCATAATACACCGGCGTGCCGAAAACAAAGCCATCGGCATGCCGCGCCTTTTCAATGAAGGCGTTTACGGCGTCGTCGGTAAAGATGCAGCCGTGTTCGGTGCATTGGCCGCAGCCGATGCAGTCGCGGATGGGCGCCGGCCCCAGCTGAAATATTTCATACGAGACGCCCTCCTCCGCCAGCGTACGGCCGATCTCCTCTAGGGCGGTGTAGGTGCAGCCCTTGGGCTTGGCGCTGCCATTGAGCATCAAAACATTCATACAGATCCCTCCTTGGATAAAGCATGGGCATTGGCCCCTTTCATGCTTTGAGTATAGGCGTGGGGAGAAAGCATTGTCAATCTTACTACACACAAAAAGGGCGCCTTTTCGGCGCCCTTGGGAGAAAGCGAATTATTTGGCGGCCAGCAGATTGTCTGCCAGCGTTTCCAGCTGGGCTTCCGTTTCCGGCTTTAGGCTGGAACGGATAGAGACCAGCGGCTCCACCATGCGAAGGTTTTTCATCGGCTCCAGGATTGCTTTCATGCACTTGCCCGCAGAAGGCGCCCAAGAACCGTTTTCTACCAGCGCAACAACGCGGTTTTGGTAGGCCTTGGCGCGCAGCTTGTGGAGGAAGGCCTCCATCGGCGGAAACAAACCAGCATCATAGCTGGCAGAGGCCAGCACGAGATGGCTGTACCGGAACGCATCCTCTACGCACTCTGCCAAATCGCTGCGGCAAAGATCCGCCAGCACCACCTTTTTCGCACCTTTTTCCTCTAAGATATGCGCCAGCTTTTTGGCGGCCTGCGCGGTATGGCCGTGGATGGATGCATAGGCGATAAATACCCCTTCATCCTCCGGCTGATAGCTGCTCCACACATCGTATTTGCCGATGTAATGGCCCAGGTTTTCCTTCAGGATGGGGCCATGCAGCGGGCAGATGGTTTGAATATCCAGCGTAGCGGCCTTTTTCAGCAGGGCTTGTACCTGCATGCCATATTTGCCGACGATGTTAAAATAATAGCGGCGGGCTTCGCAGTCCCAATCCTCTTCGGCATCCAGCGCACCGAACTTACCAAACCCGTCTGCGGAGAACAGAACCTTTTCATGCTGTTCATAGGAAACCATCACTTCCGGCCAATGCACCATCGGCGCCATGAAAAACTGGAGCGTGTGCTGGCCCAGCGACAGCGTTTCGCCCTCCTTGGCTACAATGGAACGATCGCTGATGTCAAAGGTGAAGAACTGCGGGATCATCGACAGCGCTTTGGCGCTGGCCACGATCTTCATATCCGGATACTTTTCCGCCAACGTTTGAATGTTGCTGGCGTGGTCCGGCTCCATATGGGAAACGACGAGATAATCCGGCTTTCTATCGCCGAGCACGTCTGCAAGGTTTTTCAGCCACGGGCCGGTCGCGCGCGCGTCTACGGTATCCATCACAGCGATCTTTTCGTCTAAGATGACGTAGGAATTATACGAGATGCCGTGCGGCACTATGTATTGGCTTTCAAACAAATCAATGGTTTTGTCGTCCACACCAATATACTGAATGCTTGGGGAAATGGTTACAAGTTCCATACCAATACTCCTTTACAAATATAGTTTTTTGTATACAACGGAGGCAGGGCGCCGTCCGACTGTACCGATTTTTTCCTTCCTAATATTAGCATAGATGGATAGAATAATGCACCCTGCAAAGCAAAGTTTTTTGCTAGAAAAGAAAAACGCAAGCGGGGCAAATAGATTTAAAGGCGGCGGGATGAAGGATATGGTATACTAAATTGTTAAGGGAACGCATGAGGAGGACAGGGCGTGGAACAAACGTACTTTACCAAATATATCTCCATTTTATATCGGCAGGGCAACCGATTCTATGATCGAGAGCTTGCCAAATACAACATCGGCTACGGACAGCAGTTTTATTTGCCGCGCATCTATGAAAACCAAGGGCTTAGCATGTACGAATTGGCCCGGCTCGGCCATTTTGACAAAGGAACGGTGACAAAGGCAGTCCAAAAGCTGGAGGAGCAGGGGTACCTGCGCATTGAAACCGATGAGCGGGATAAGCGCATTCGCCGCCTGTATACCACGGAAAAGGCAGAGCCGGTGATCCAAACGCTGTACCGTGTGCGCCGCCAATGGCATGAAACGCTGATTCGCGGCCTAGCGGCAGAGGAGGTAGGCCGGGCAGAGAAAATGTTGAAAACCATGGCGCAAAACGCATACGATGCGATGGAATCACCAAAGGACGGGAATGAGGAAGAATGCAGATGAAAGAGAGGGAAAATATCGCGGTATTAGGGCCGGCCGGCACATTTTGCGATCAGGCATTGGCGCAGTATAGAGCCAAGACAGGCTGCAAAGACCAAGCGCTGTACTGCGCCTCCATTGAAGGGGTATTTCATGCTGTGGCAGAGGGCTGCCAGCGGGCGGTGGTGCCCATTGAAAACACGCTGGACGGCTATGTGCAGGTCAGCCTGGATGGGCTGCTGGAAACAAAGGCCCGCATTACCGGCGAATTGTATGTGCCGGTACAGTTTGCCCTAGTCGGCAATGTGGACAGCGCCAAAGACATCCGCCGTCTGTATGTGCAGTTCAAGGCCAAGGGCCAGTGCCAAAAGGCAATCGAAAGCCTGGGGGATGTACCGCTGATGCTCACAGAGAGCAATATGGAATCCTACCAGAGGGCCGAGGAGGGGCGCGAAGGGGAAGCGGCCATCATTCCGCAACATATGTATGAAGCGAGCCGTTGCCGGTTCAAACAGCCCAATGTGACGGACGCACAGAGCAATGATACGCGCTTTTTTGTGCTGGAGGCACAGCCCGGCGCCCTGCAAGCGGGCACAGCCCAAAAGAGGAAAATGGCGTTGTATGTGCTGGATGCTGCGGATAAGCCCGGCACGTTGTTTGAAATTTTGCGCCAGTTTGCCATTCATCAAATCAATCTGGCGGCGTTGATGAGCCGGCCCACCAAAAAGGGCATGGGCACCTATAATTTTTATTTGGAGGTCAGCGTAGATAAGGCCCAGCTGCCTGTGCTGCAAACTACCATCCGGGCGCTCAAGCGCGACTTTACCTTAAAGGTATTGGGAGAATACGCAGCGCTATAACCATAAAAAACGGGAGCATCCTGCTCCCGTTTTTTTGTGCTTACAGCGATAGGCCGCGCTGTACGTTTACGATGAAATCCTGCACGTTTGTAACAATGGTCTTTACCGCCAGGCTGCCTCTGTCCCTCAGTTTGTTGACGGCAAATTCCGATACGTCTACGCTGTAAAAATATACGGGCCGAACCGTGCCGTCCGCCAAAACGCGGTAGGAAGGCGTCATATTGCCCGTTGCAATGGAGTGAAGCGTTGTGGCCAGGCAGATCACCGTGGTGGATTTTTTCACCTGGTCCCGCATGGCGTTTTGCCCTTCGTATACATCGGCGTAGACCTCCGGCAGCGGCCCGTCGTCACGGATAGAGCCAGTCAATACATACGGCACCTTGCACTGTACGCAGGCGGCCATGATGCCGTCCTGGATGTTTTGCTCAGCAACGAATTTTTCGATCGAGCCAGCCTTGCGCACCTGGTTGATGGTGTCGATGTGGTTGTAGTGCCCGCCCGGCTGAGAAATCTGGGTATAGATATCCTGCCCCAGCGCGGTAGAGCGATAGCCCGCTTCCAGGTCGTGGGTGGCCAAGGCATTGCCAGCCAGCACCGCCTGCACATAGCCGCCGTGTACCAGCTTGGCGAACGCATGGCGGGCGTCCCAGTCAAAACAGCAGGCGGGGCCCAGCACCCAGGTGATATGGCCGCCATGCTCTTTTTCATAGCGAAGCAGATCATAAATGGAATCATAATCCATGGCATAGGCCGTTTCCCGCGAACGTCCCTGGCGGAATGCGAAGGATTCCTCCCCTTGGCTTTCCGGCTGGGTAAAGGCTGTGGCGTGCACATAAATACCGTTGCTGCCGTCTTCGCTGCGGCCCACGGCTACCAGGTCTCCCTTTTTCAAACGGCGAAATTCTTTTACCTCGATCACGCCGCGGCTGAGGACGGCTACGCAGTCCATCCGGCTTTCCCGGGCCAGCTGCCACGAACCGTTGATCTTGAAATATTCGGGGAAAATGGTGGTCGCATGATAATCATCCGGCGCAACACCGTTGGCAGGGGCGGGGATCCAGCGTGCGTTGGGCATATCCTTATAGGCCTGCTGGGAAAAATCCGGCGCGGTATAGACGGGCATTTTAAAACTCATAGGATTCTCCTCCATCACGATGCAAACTTTATTGCTACTATATCACATTTTGTATCGAAACTGGAGAGGCCTATTTTACAACCGGATGGATGGTAAACGAACCGGTCACGGTCAGAGGCTCAGAGCAGCGAAACTGCAAAGAGATATTGGAAGCAAACGGAAAATAAAACGAAAAGGAACCGTTGCAGGAAAGCGGCGCATTTTCTATCGAGCTCTGGGAAAAGTTGGCATACAGCAGCTCAGCGGAGGTGGCAATATACGGGATGATGCCCATAAATACGTTGGCAGGCGCCGAGACACACTGTATATCATAGGAAAACGTATACAAAAAAGCGGGCTGTAAGAGTATGAGGGTATCGTTGTCAGGGGAAAGAGAAATATCGTCCCCGCGAATCTGGTAGACGGAAAAGGATAGAAACTCTTCATGCTCGTAGGCTCTGGGAATCACGTTGAACTGCGCAAAGGATGTGGGAATGTCGGAAGCGCCAGTAGGGCCAGTTGCGCCGGTGGGACCGGTAGGGCCAGTCGCCCCCGTAATGCCAACGCCGGTAGGGCCTGCTGCGCCGGTGGGGCCAGTAGGGCCTGTCGCCCCCGTAACGCCAACGCCGGTGGGGCCAGTTGCGCCGGTAGCACCAGCTGGGCCAGCAGGACCCGTTGCCCCAGTAGGGCCTGGGGGAGGACAGCAGCAGGGAGGACATCCTGGAGGGTAGCAACCGAAACGCATGGGCATGCTCCTTTCAAATAAACTGTGATATGCTATGCCAAAATAGAAGGGAATGTGAGAAATTGCCACATTCTTGCAAGCGGTGGACAAAAACTGACAAACCATTGTGCTATACTGGGCCGAGACAGAAAGGAAACGGGAACAAACGATGACACATGAGCCGTATTTGATAGAAGCGCCCCTGGCCGATACCCTCGTGCTATTGATCCATGGCATCACGGGCAGCCCGCATCAATTTGATGCATTGGCCCGGCATCTGTATGCCGAGGGCATTTCGGTGCAGTCCTTGTTGCTGCCGGGGCATGGAAGCACGGCCAAGGCGTTTGCACAGTCCGGCCGCCTAGAGTGGGAGCGGTCAGTAAACAGGGCGGTGCGGCATGCGCTGCTGCGGTATAAAAACGTCGTGTTGGTAGGCCACTCTATGGGATGCCTGCTGGCCATCAATGCATACCATACGCTGCCGGAAAAACACGCCATCCGGGGCCTGGTGCTGCTGGCGCCGCCGCTGCGTATACACCTGACGAGCGAATGCATCCGGAAAAACCTAAAATCCGCGATAAGCCGACAGGCGGAGGAGGCGGCCGGGGAAGCGTACAACAGCGTAGAAAAGGGCAGAGCCTTGGGCTATATGCGCTGGCTGCCGCGCTATATGGATGTGCTGAAAATGGCGAGCAAGGCCAGGCGGCAAATAGAGGGATTGAGGGTGCCGGTACTTGCGGTGCATTCCCAAGGAGATGAGATTGTCAGCATAAAAAGCGTACAGGAGCTGCAGCGCAGACTGCCCGAAACACAGGTGCTGATGCTGCCCCATTCTACGCATTTTCTGTATACGGAAGAGGATGCCCAGCTGCTCAGAGGGCAGGCCGCGGCCTTTATTGGCCGATGCACAGCGCAAACAGACGCTTGACAACCGGCGGCCGGTTTGCTATGGTATAGAAAAATAAGCTTAAAACCGATGAAGCAGAAGAGTACGCAAAGACAGCGCATCTGAAGAGAGCCGCCGGCGGTGGAATGGCGGTGTTGGGCGCTTTGCCGAATGGGCTGCCAAGGGCGGTGCGAACGGCCGGACGGCTGAGTAGCATGCGACGGGTTTTTCCCCCGTTACCAAGGAAACACAGCTGCCAGGCTGTGAATGGAGCGGACGCTATGGCGTCAATTTGGGTGGTACCGCAGAAGCAAGAGGCTTTTGTCCCAAGAGGGGCAAGGGCTTTTTTTATTTGCGTGGCACGATACAAACCGAGGAAAAAGAAAGGAGCAAAATACCATGAGCAAAATTCCGCACAGATTCTTTTTGAGCGAAGAGGAGATGCCCAAACAGTGGTACAATCTGCGCGCTGATATGAAACAGCTGCCCGATCCTATGCTGAATCCCCAAACGCTGGAGCCGGCCAAGGAAGAGGACTTGTATCCTGTTTTCTGCAAGGAGCTGGCCAAGCAAGAGCTGGATAATACGACCCGCTATGTGGATATTCCGGAAGAGATCCAGGAAATGTACAAGATCTACCGCCCGTCGCCGTTGATCCGCGCCTATAACCTGGAAAAGGCATTGGATACGCCGGCCAAGATCTATTATAAGTTTGAGGGCAACAATACCTCCGGCAGCCATAAGCTGAACAGCGCCATCGCCCAGGCGTATTATGCCAAGGAGCAGGGCCTGAAAAGCCTGACCACCGAAACCGGAGCGGGCCAGTGGGGCACGGCGCTGGCGGAGGCGTGTTCGTATTTTGGCATGGATCTAACGGTGTTCATGGTCAAGGGCTCCTACGAGCAAAAGCCGTTCCGCAAGGCCATCATGCAGACGTTTGATGCCGAGGTCATCCCCAGCCCCAGCAGCACCACCGAAATTGGCCGCAAAATTTTGGCGGAAAAACCAAATACCACCGGCAGCCTGGGCTGCGCGATTTCCGAGGCTGTGGAAAAGGCAGTAACAAGCGATAGCTGCCGCTATGTGCTGGGCTCGGTGCTCAATCAGGTGGTATTGCATCAATCCATCATCGGCCTGGAAAGCAAAAAAGCGATGGAGATGCTGGGCGAATACCCGGATATCATCATCGGCTGTGCAGGCGGCGGCTCGAATTTGGCAGGGCTGATCGCGCCGTTTATGCAGGATAAGCTGCTAGGCAAGGCGAACCCGCGCATCATCGCCGTGGAGCCAGCCTCCTGCCCGTCGTTAACGCGCGGCAGATATGCGTATGACTACTGCGATACCGGCAAGATTACGCCGATGGCGCGTATGTATACCCTGGGCAGCGGGTTTATCCCCTCTGCCAGCCATGCAGGCGGGCTGAGATACCATGGCATGAGCCCCATCCTTTCCAAGCTGTATCACGATGGGTATATGGAAGCGGTTTCCGTGGAGCAAACCAAGGTATTTGAGGCGGCCGTCTACTTTGCCAAGAAAGAGACCATCCTGCCGGCGCCGGAATCCTCCCATGCCATCCGTGCGGCCATTGACGAAGCGCTCAAGTGCAAGGAAAGCGGCGAGCAAAAGACCATTTTGTTTGGCCTGACGGGCACCGGCTATTTTGATATGACGGCATATACCTCTTTCCATGAAGGTACGATGACCGATTATATCCCCACGGATGAGGAATTGCAGCGCGGCTTTGACAGCCTGCCGGACATTCCGCAGAACCGGGGCTAAGACAGAATACGCATACAAAAGGGCCTCCTGAAGGGGGCTCTTTTTGCAAGAGGGGAAACTTTTTCTCCCCATATTGACTTTTTGTTCCCATACGGCCTACAATGAGTCCATGAAGAATGGACTTTATGAAAAAGGGGTGTGTGGAACATGAAAACCAGGACATTGGGACGCTGCGGGCTGATGGCCAGCGAAGTGGGGCTGGGCTGTGAGCATTTGCAGGGGCTGCCGTATGAACAGGTCAAAAGCGTGATCGACGCGGCCCTGGCCGGCGGCGTCAACATCATGGACGTGTTTATGAGCGAGCCGGAGGTGCGCAGCAACATCGGCAAGGCGTTAAAGGGCCGCCGGGAGCAGGTGATTTTGCAAGGGCATATCGGGGCGGCCTGGCTCAACGGGCAGTATACCCGCACGCGCAACATCGAGCACTGCAAGACATTTTTTGAGGACTTTATGAAGCGCTTGGATACCGATTATGTGGATATCGGCATGATCCATTTTGTTGATACCGAAGAGGACTATAAGGGCGTGTTTGAATCGGAGGTCATCGAATATGCCAAGCAGCTCAAGGCCGAAGGAAAGATCAAGGCCATCGGGATGAGCTCGCACAACCCTGGCATTGCGGAGCGCGCTGTGAAAACCGGAATCATTGACGTGCTGATGTTCAGCATCAACCCGGTCTATGATCTGATGCCGGAGGGCGTGGTCATCGACGATCTGACAAATATGGAAACCTACCAACAGCGTGATTGGAGCGGGATCCACCCAGACCGCGAGCAGCTGTATAAAACCTGCGAATCCATGGGCGTAGGCATCACGGTGATGAAGAGCCTGGCGGCGGGCAATCTGCTGAAAGCGGAAACGTCGCCCTTTGGCATGGCGCTGACGCCGGTACAGTGCATCCAGTATGTATTGACGCGCCCGGCCGTAGCCAGCGCCTTGGTGGGCTGCAAGACACCGGAGGATGTGAAGGCCGCGCTGGCGTATGAAACGGCCAGCGACGAGGAAAAGGACTATACGGAGGTGCTGAGCCATACGCCGAAGTATTCGCTCAAGGGCAAGTGCATGTACTGCAACCACTGCCTGCCGTGCCCATCCAAGATCGACATTGCACAGGTCAACAAATACCTGGATCTGGCGCTGCTGGAGGATACGGTGCCGGATACCGTCAAGGCGCATTACGACGGCATGGCCACCCATGCTTCGGACTGCATCGGCTGCGGCAGCTGCGAGAAGAACTGCCCGTTCTCGGTTGCGGTTATCGAGCGCATGCAGAAGGCCAAAGAGGTATTTGGTCAATAAGGCAATAAAAGAAAAAAGGGCCTTTTGGGCCCTTTTCCCTTTATAATAGAGGAAAGCTGGAAAAAGAGCTTCCTCATAAAACAGCGGAAAGGAAGATGGCAATGAAGCGCGGGCTTGGCAAAGCCTCTTAAAATACAAAATTTTAGGAGGCAAAACAATGATTTTTCAGAAAAAGGATATGGATACATGGGACAGGGCAGAGATATTCTGCCATTTTATCGACGAGCTTCGCTGCGTGATGAGCATGACGGTGGAACTGGACGTCACGGCATTTGTAAATGCGCTTAAAAAAAGAGGTTGTTCATTTTATCCTTCGATGCTGTGGGTGGTAAGCGCGGCGGTAAACCAGCGGGAAGAACTGCGTATGGGGTACAATGCACAGGGCGAGGCAGGCACATGGACATTTGTTTCGCCGTATTACGCGCATTTTCATAAGGAAGACGAGCGTTTTGTGAAACTGGTTACAGTTTACAGCCCGTGCTTCGAGACGTTTTACCAGCGGTTTTGCGAGGATAAACGCCGCTTTGCCACGTACAGGGGATTTGAGCAGACAGAGATCCCACCCAATACCTTTGATGTATCCTGCCTGCCATGGACGCATTACCGCAGCTTTGACATGCATGTTTTCGATAAGGGCACTTACCTGGCACCCGTGATTACCTGGGGCCGGTACCTAGAAAAAGAGGGGCGGCTGATGCTGCCTCTGTCGTTGAATCTGCACCATGCTGCAGGGGATGGCTACCATCTCTGCCGATTTTTTTCCGATGTGGAGACATGGATGCAGGCTTTGAGCTAAAAAAAAACAACGCCCGGAGAAACGGGCGTTGTTTGTTTTATGGATTCCGTTACATCGCCTGATGGAAGGTACGGCTGATGACCTCTTCCTGCTGTTCGCGGGTTAGGCGGTTGAAGTTGACTGCATAGCCGGAAACACGGATGGTCAGCGTGGGATACTTATCGGGATGGTCCATCGCGTCGATGAGGGTTTCGCGGTTCAAAACGTTGACGTTCAGATGATGCGCGCCTTGCACAAAGTAGCCGTCCAGGATGGCAACGAGGTTGTTTTCCCGCTGCGCTTCATCCTTACCCAACGCCTGCGGCACGATGGAGAAGGTGTTGGAAACGCCGTCCTGGCACACATCGCGGTAAGGAATTTTGGCCACGGAATTCAGCGAAGCCAGCGCGCCGTGGATATCGCGGCCGTGCATCGGGTTGGCACCCGGCGCCAGCGGCTCGCCGGCCTTGCGGCCATCCGGCGTGGTGCCGGTCTTTTTGCCATACATCACGTTGCTGGTGATGGTCAGCGCGGACAGAGTATGGATGGCGTCACGGTACAGCGGATGCTTTTTCAATTCCTCCGAGAACTTGGTTACGACCTGCACGGCCAGATCGTCCACCCGGTCGTCGTCGTTGCCGTATTTGGGGAAATCGCCCACGGTCTCAAAATCCACCGCCACGCCGTTTTCATCGCGGATCGGCTTTACCTTAGCATACTTGATGGCGGACAGGGAATCCACCGCTACGGACAGGCCGGCGATGCCAAAGGCGGTCAGGCGCTCTACATCGGTATCGTGCAGCGCCATCTGGCTGGCCTCGTAGGCGTATTTATCGTGCATATAATGGATGATATTGACGGTGTCCACATACAGCTCCGCTACATATTCCAGCACCTTGTAATAGTTTTTCAGCACCTTGTTGAAATCCAGCACCTCGTCGGTGATGGGCTCAATGCCCGGCACCACAAGATCGCCCTTCTTTTCGTCTATGCCGCCGTTGATGGCATATAAGAGGGACTTGGCCAAATTGCAGCGTGCACCAAAGAACTGCATCTGCTTACCGACCTTCATTGCAGAGACGCAGCAGGCAATGGCGTAATCATCGCCGTAAATCGGGCGCATGACGTCGTCGTTTTCATACTGGATGGAATCGGTGGCAATGGAGATCTTCGCGCAGTATTGCTTGAACGCCTCCGGCAGATGCTCGCTCCACAAGACGGTAAGATTGGGCTCTGGAGCGGTGCCGAGGTTGATGAGGGTATGCAGATAGCGGAAGGAGTTTTTCGTAACAAGCGATTTGCCGTTGATGCCGATGCCGCCGATGGATTCGGTGACCCAGGTGGGGTCGCCACCGAACAGCTCGTTGTACTCTGGCGTGCGCAGATGGCGCACCAGGCGCAGCTTGATGATGAATTGGTCGACCAATTCCTGCGCTTCTGCTTCGGTGATAAGCCCGTTGTCCAAATCACGCTGTATATAGATATCAAGGAATGTTGAAGTGCGGCCGAGGCTGGTAGCAGCGCCGTTGTTTTCCTTGATGCCGGCCAGGTACGCAAAGTATACGGCCTGGAACGCCTCCCGCGCATTGCCGGCGGGCTGGGAAAGATCCACGCCGTATTTCAGAGCCATGGACTTGATCTCGCCCAGGGCACGGATCTGCATGGAAACCTCTTCGCGGGCGCGGATACGGTCTTCTGTCATCGGGCCGTCCAGCGCATCCAGATCCTTTTTCTTTTCCGCTACAAGCCGATCCAGCCCATACAGCGCCACACGGCGGTAGTCGCCGATGATGCGGCCGCGGCCGTAAGCATCCGGCAGGCCGGTCAAAAGCCCGGCGTGGCGCGCTACGCGGGTGCGCTTGGGGTAGGCGTCAAACACGCCTTCGTTGTGCGTTTTGCGGTATTCGGAAAAATGCGCTTCGATGGTGGGGTCCAGCTGATAGCCGTATTGCTCCAGCGAGCTCTTTGCCATGCGCATGCCGCCGTAGAGATTGACGATGCGCTTGAGCGGCGCGTCGGTTTGCAAGCCGACAACGACCTCGTTTTCCTTGTCGATATAGCCGGGGGCAAAGTTGTCGATGCCGGAGATGATCTTGGTTTCGACATCCAGCACGCCGCCGTTTTTCATTTCTTGGCGCAAAAGGTCTTCGCACTTGCCCCATACCTTTTTTGTCTTTTCGGTGGGCGGCTGCAAAAACGAATCGTCGCCGGTGTACTGGGTATAGTTCTTCTGGATAAAGTTGCGGACATTGATTTCATCCTGCCAAACGCCAGGTGCAAATCCTTTCCATTGTTCCATGAGATTACCTCCTTTACGTTGAGGGAAATTGGGGGAAAAATTCTTCCTGCAGCTGCGCGGCCTTCTCCTGATCCATTGCCGGAACGCCGGAAAGGGAATAGGGCAGCTGCATGGTCTCGTATTTGTGTACGCCCAGCAGATGATAGGGCAAAAGCTCTACCCGTTGCACATGCTGCAAAGAATCCACAAAGCGCTTTAGCTGGGCCAGGTGCGCGCGGCCGTCCGTGAGCCCCGGCACCAGGACATGGCGAACCCAAAGCGGAACACCAAGGCGCTGGGCTTCGCCCAGAAAAGCCTGGGTTTGGTCCATAGGCTGGCCCGTCATATCCAGATAGCCGCTCTCTGTGACGTGCTTGACATCGTAGAGGATCAGGTCGGTATGGCGCAGGATCTCAGTATAGTCTCCCAAACCTACGCCTGCCGTATCCAGACAGGTGTGGATGTGCTCCTGTTTTAACAGCCGCAGCATTTCCAACAGGAACTCCGGCTGCAAAAGCGGCTCGCCGCCGGAAAAGGTGACCCCGCCGCCGCTGCGTGCAAAATAGGGCTTAAAACGGCGGATCTTTTGCATCAGCGCTTCCGGCGTCATCTGTTCGCCGCAGGATAGCTGCCAGGTATCCGGGTTATGGCAAAACCGGCACCTGAGCCGGCACCCCTGCAAAAAGACGACGGTACGGATGCCGGGGCCGTCTACCAAGCCCATGGATTCGATGGAATGAACAGCGCCTTTCATAGCCAGCCTCCTTTTTGCGGGGAAATAGAAAAAGCCACACCCCTAGGCATAGTGTGCCCAGACGGTCGGCCCCTACAAGATCATACTCCATGTGGTGTACTCCACAAACTCCGTCAGTCATACGATCTATGTTTAACATACACAATCGATAAGAGCTTGTCAAGCGAAAAAAAGAAAAAGTTTTTTGCTTTTTAGTGGGTTGTAGGCTCATGTTGCGAGAGGGGGGAAGCCGCCCTCCAAAATGGCGCGCTGTGCTTTAGAGCAAGCCGCGCGTTTGCAGCGCTGCCCGCAAATCGGCGCCATAGGGCAGACACAGCCCATGCAGGCCGGCCGCCTCAGCGGCTTGGATATTGGCGGGCATGTCGTCGATGAAAAGGGAATCGCCCGCATGTAGCTGATAACGCTGCAAAAGCAGCCGGTAAATTTTCGGGTCTGGCTTTGTGCAGTGCTCGTAGCAGGAAATGACGCGGCCATCGAACAGGCGGAAAAAATCATAGCGGGCAAGCACGGTTTCCCAGGCTTCTTTATGGAAATTGGATAGGAGATACAGCGCATACCCGCTGCGCTTTAATTCTTGTGCGATGGCAACATTCTGCTCTAGCGGGGTCAGCATGTGTGTCCAGTTCTCCAAAACGAAAGCGATTTCATCCCGGCAGCGGGGATGCTTGTTTGCCAAGGCAAGGATGGCGTCGTTTGTCATCATGGTACCCATATCCAAGGCCATCCATTCCGCACTACCAAAGACCATGGCCATCAAGTCGTCCACAACGGAGGGAGCGAAGTGTTTTTGCAAAAAGGCTTGTGGCTGAAAGGCCAGAAGGACGTTTCCGATGTCGAAAATGATATGTTTCATGGCAGCTCTCCCTTTTTTCAGAACTAAGACCTACTATAAATGCTTTTATAGAGCAAGGCAAACAAAAAAGGCCGCGGCTGTGCCGCGACCCTTGGTGTACGGAAAAAATCAATCCAATTTATCCAATGCGATGCTGTATTGGCTTTCGGAGGCGATCTTGTGCTCGGCCTTGTTCATATACTGTTTTACGCTGGCCGAAGCCTTGGCGATGGGCTGCAGGGTGCCTGCGCCGGCTACGCAGCCGCCGGGGCATCCCATGCCCTCTAGCAGGTAACCGTCGTATTTGCCGGCCTTGGCCAGCATAAGCATCCGCTTGCAGTCGTGCAGGCCCTGGGCGGATTGAACCTTGACCTCGCGGTCCGGATCCATCTTCTTGATGGCATTGACAACAGCCTGGGCAACCCCGCCGGAAGCAGCAAAGCCGCGGGCATCGGCACTGGCATTGTTGAAGTTATCATTCGGGTCATCCGGCAGGTCATCAAAGTTGATCTGCTTGGCTTCAAACATGCCCATCAGTTCTTCAAATGTCAGGACAAAGTCAACCTCGCTGCGCACACTGTGGCGGCTGGCTTCCAGCTTCTTTGCGGCGCAGGGGCCGACAAAGCAGATACGGGCTGCGGGGTGATCCTGCTTCAGCAGGCGGGCAGTCAGCACCATGGGGGTCATGGCCATGCTGATGCAGTCAGCAAACTTGGGGAAGTTCTTCTTGGCCATAACGCTCCATGCCGGGCAGCAGGAGGTTCCCATGAACGGGTGCTTGGAGGGAACTTCCTCCAGGAAGTCATGCGCTTCATCAATGGTGCACAGGTCAGCACCGATGGCAACTTCTGCAGTGTTGGCAAAGCCCAGGCGCTTCATGGCCTCGCGCAGTTTGGCGGGGGTCATGTTGGGGAACTGGTTGACAAAGGCAGGTGCCACGATGGCGATGACTTCATCTCCGCGCTTGATGGACTGGATCAGCTGGAAGATCTGGCCCTTGTCAACGATAGCGCCGAACGGGCAGTTGACAAGGCACATGCCGCAGGAAACGCACTTATCGTAGTCGATCTCGGCACGGCCGTGCTCGTCAGAGTGGATCGCGCCCATGCCGCAGGCGGCGGCGCAGGGACGCTCGGTCTTGACAATGGCGCTGTAGGGGCAGCTGTTGACGCAGCGGCCGCACTTGACGCAGAGGCTCTGGTCGATGTGGCTCTTGCCGTTGCGGAAGCTGATAGCATGCTTCGGGCAGACCTCCTGGCAGGGGTGGGCAAGGCAGCCCTGGCACATGGCCGTGACCTTGATGACCTTCTCCGGGCAGGCGTTGCAGGCAAACTTGATGACATTGATCAGCGGCGGCTCGTAGTACTTGTCTGCAATGACGCTGTGCTCCAGACCCTCGCTGGCGGGCACGCTCTCATCCAGCGGACGCAGGGACATGCCCATGG